>ERZ836441.1761-NODE-1761-length-19580-cov-4.526095_pt1 | contig 19580 bp, 17 predicted proteins | sample MGYA00519686_ERZ836441 | MGnify/ENA primary metagenome ERZ836441 (study PRJEB31850, sample SAMEA3708800) | human gut metagenome | biome: human gut; feature: human-associated habitat; material: faeces | place: China | collected 2014 ... | reverse complement strand
TCCTGCTGGGCGGCCGCACCGGCCGGGACGGCATCGGCGGCGCCACCGGCTCCTCCAAGAGCCACAATAAGAAATCCCTGGAGACCATGGCTTCCGAGGTCCAGAAGGGCAACGCCCCCGAGGAGCGCAAGCTCCAGCGGCTGTTCCGCGACCCCGAGGTGACCCGGCTGATCCGCCGGTGCAACGACTTCGGCGCAGGCGGCGTCAGCGTGGCCATCGGCGAGCTGGCCGACGGGCTGGACATCGACCTGGACGCGGTGCGCAAAAAGTACGACGGTCTGGACGGCACGGAGCTGGCCATCTCCGAGAGCCAGGAGCGCATGGCCGTGGTGGTGGCCGATGCCGATGTGGATACCTTCCTGGCCCACGCCGCCCGGGAGAACCTGGAGGCCTATGTGGTGGCCCGGGTCACCGAGAGCCCCCGGATGGTGATGCGCTGGAACGGGGCCACCATCGTGGACCTGTCCCGGGAATTTTTGAGCTCCAACGGCGCGGACAAGCACACCTCCGTCTCCGTGCCCCAGCTGGGCAGCTACGCCGGCGCGGCGTCTGGGGACAGCTTCATCCGCAAGTGCGAGTCCATCCTCCACAACCCCAACCTGGCCAGCCAGCGGGGGCTGGTGGAGCGGTTCGACTCCACCATCGGCGCGGGTTCCGTGCTGGTGCCCTTCGGCGGTCGGGAGCAGATGACCCCCACCCAGGTGATGGCCGCCCTGCTCCCCGTGGGGCCGGGCCACGAGACGGAGGACTGCTCCGTCATGTCCTGGGGATTCGACCCCTACCTCACCTCCGCCAACCCCTTTGTGGGGGCGGCCACAGCGGTGGTGGACTCGGTGGCCAAGCTGGTGGCCGCTGGGTGCGCTCCAGAGGACGCCTATCTCACCTTCCAAGAGTATTTTGAAAAGCTCCGGGACGAGCCGGCGCGCTGGGGCAAGCCCTTCTCCGCCCTGCTGGGCGCCCTGTCCGCCCAGCTTGCCCTGGGGGTAGCCGCCATCGGCGGCAAGGACTCCATGTCCGGATCCTTCCTGGACATGGACGTGCCCCCCACCCTGATTTCCTTCGCCATCGCCCACGCCAAGGCCCCCCAGGTCCTCTCCCCCGAGTTCAAGGCCCTAGGTCACCAGGTGCGGCTGTTCGAGTCCCCCGCCGGGGACTACGAGGGCACCCGGAAGGTGTGGGACGAGTTCCACGCCTTGTGCCAGGCCGGCAAGGTCCACGCCGCCTGGGCGGTGGGAGCCGGCGGCGTCATGGAGGGCATCATGAAGATGTCCTTCGGCAACCAGCTGGGATTCACCCAGGAGCAGGGACTGGAGGACTTTGACTGGTTCGCTCCCCGGTACGGCTCCATCCTGGCCGAGGTGGAGGGAGACTGCGGCGGCGTGCTGCTGGGCAAGACCACCTACGCCCCCATGCTGGAGGTGGCGGACGCCTACCTCTCCCTGGCCGACCTTCAGGATATCTGGGAGACCACGCTAGAGGAGGTCTACCCCACCCAGGCGGACACCGGGCTGAAGGACTCGGACATGGCGGATATCTTCTGCTCTGAGCGCTCCCCCCTGGTGGCCACAGAGAAGTTCGCCCATCCCCGGGCGGTCATCCCCGTGTTCCCGGGCACCAACTGCGAGTACGACACCGCTAACGCCTGCCTCCGGGCGGGCATCGAGCCGGAGATCGTGGTGGTGCGCAACCTGGACCCCCAGGTGCTCCGCCAGTCCGCCGACGAGCTGGCCGCCGCCATCGGCCGCAGCCAGATGATGATTCTCCCCGGCGGCTTCTCCGGCGGAGACGAGCCGGACGGCTCGGCCAAGTTCATCGTCTCCTTCCTGCGCAACCCCAAGCTCACCGACGCGGTTCATGACCTGCTGAAAAACCGGGACGGGCTGATGCTGGGCATCTGCAATGGCTTCCAGGCGCTGGTCAAGCTGGGGCTGGTCCCCTATGGCGAGATCCGCCAGACCGACGACACCTGCCCCACCCTGACCTTCAACCTCATCGGCCGGCACCAGAGCCGGTACGTCACCACCCGGGTGGCCAGCGTCAAGTCCCCCTGGATGCTCTTGAGCCAGCTGGACGACATGCACACCATCCCCGTGTCCCACGGCGAGGGCCGCTTCGTGGCCCCGGAGGCCATCCTCACCCAGATGATCGAGAACGGCCAGATTGCCACCCAGTACACCGACACCGCCTCCATCCCCTCCCTGCACATCTCCGCCAATCCCAACGGCTCGGTGGAGTCCATCGAGGGCATCTTCTCCCCCGACGGGCGGGTGTTCGGCAAGATGGGCCACAGTGAGCGCCAGGGCAAGTGGATCGCCAAGAACATCCCCGGCAACAAGCACCAGCCCATCTTCGAGTCGGGCGCACTGTACTACCGTTAGGAAGTTAGGGCAAAAAAATAAGACCTCATGGTTTTCCAAAACCGTGAGGTCTTATTTTTAAATTTGAAATTATGCACAAAAATGTTGACAGAAAAAATATACAATATATATGGAGGTGATACTATGAGAAAAAAGAAAATAACGGTAAGAATCGCATTATCCTTGTTATGTATCTTTGTATTAGTCACAAGCACAGCTGCGGTTTTTTTGAACTATGGATCAGTGAGCAAGTATGTGGTGATAAGAACAGAAAATGTTACAGGAGACTACTTGACAGCGTTTAATCGAGCAAGAACTGCTTGGGGAAGCAGTGGTGCGGGCACAACGATTGCGGTATTATCCTCTGCGTCCAATGTAATAAAAGTGGAAAATTCATCAGCTACATGGTATGGTTTATATACCCCATTACAAGTATCAGGACAATACGTGAGTTCATTTCAGATTCAAATCAATTCGCGGACACTTGAAAGGGATGCACCAACTGGTAGCAGAACGAATTGGCTTCAAAGTACAATGGCTCATGAATTTGGACATGCCTATTGGTTAAACGATAATCCTAGCACAAGTCAGAGTTCTCTTATGAAACATAGCAGAGACCGGGCAGTCATAACTGGGCCGACGGCGTATGATATTGAGAATGTGATTTATAAGTTTGATTGGGTGCTGGTATCGAGTGAGGAGGAGACACAATGAAAAAAGCATTGTTTTGCGTCTCGTTATGTTTATGTCTGCTACTTGCGGCTTGTGAAGCAGAGCATGCACCTTTGGTGATGAAGGCAGATTATCCATATTACAGCTCGGCACAGGAGGCGGTGGATGCGGCAAGCCTGGTGTTCAGTGGCACAGTGCAAGGCTGGGATTATGAGGAACTTGTGCTCTCGGAGGGCGGGGACCCCCTGCCCTACACCGTCTATCAGGTGTCTGTAGAAAAAATTTATAAAGGCGGATGGGACGACGAGACTGTCCCGGTCAAGGTTCTGGGCGGAGAATTGGACGGCGTGAGTTATGTCTTAGAGGGGGCGCCAACGTTGCGACAGGGGGAAAACTATCTCTTTGCAGTGGAGGTGTATCCGGACTCCTATCCAAGCCTGATCAATTTGGACCAGTCCGTGTTTGAAATGGATTCTGGCGTGGCGGTGAACAGCGAGATGGCCACAACAGAAGAGATAACATTGCAGAAAATGCTGGATTGTTTTGCGTGATTCAATGCAGTGAATAGGTGCAAAACAGCCCCCGCCGGGTCTCCCGGCGGGGGCTGCCGCATTGGTCTGTTCACTTCTCCAGCGCCTTGAGCAGCTCCTCCTGTTTCGGTGTGAGCATCCGCTTCTTGGGGTAGCGGGCGCGGAAGGCGGCCAGGATGTCCGCCCGGTCACGGTCGGACAGGTGGGCCACCAAAGGGATCGCCAAGCCCTGAGCGGCGGTCATCATCAGGTCGGATGCGGAGTCTGGGCCCTCTGCCTCCAAGATCATGAAGCGCACCGCCGGGGCGGCGGGGCCAGGGTCGCCGGACAGAGCCTGTTCCAATTCGCCTACGGCCTGCTGAACGGCCTTGAAAAAGGCGTTGTCCGCTTTGCGGTCGCTGGCGGGGGCGTTGCCCAGCAGAAATTTGTGTAGCCCGTGGAACGGGCCGTTGTCGATCAGACGCTGGCGGTATTCCTCCAGATAGCCGTCATAGACCGCCCGCAGGGCGGCCAGCTGTTCCCAACCGTCCACCGTTCAACCCTCCTTTGGTTCTGCAGCCGCCTTCCGGCGGTCGATCATGGTACGGAAGCCGCCCGCCCCAAAGGAAAAAATGCGGTTGACCCGGCTGATGGTGGCTGAGCTGGCTCCGGTCTTGTCTAAGATATCAGTGTAGACCAGTCCCTGGTCCAAAAGAATGGCCACGTCGTACCGCTGTTCCAGGGCCCGCAGCTCACCCACAGTGCACAGGTCGTCGAAAAAGGCGCAGCATTCGTCCAAAGTCTTGAGCTGTAAAATGCTCTCGTACAGGGCCATGCTGCGCTCCTTGTGGGAAACCTTTGCCATGTCATATCCTCCGTTTCTGGCGTGGGGCAAATTTTGTCCCCACCAGTGTAACACTTTGCGGCGGTAAAGTAAACAGGACAATGGATTTTTCTTCTCATTTTTCTCCGGATGTGATATACTGTCAGGGAAAGACTGAAAGGAGTGCTCCCCATGCCCAGCCGCACCGCCACTGTGATCCGCCCAGACATCGCGCCCGGACGCCGGGTGCTGGCCATCAGCGATATCCATGGCAACCTGCCCTTTTTGAAGGGGGTTTTAGCCAAGGCGGGATACGCCGCCGGGAAGGATGTCCTGGTGCTGGTGGGCGATCTGCTGGAAAAGGGACAGGAGAGCCTGGCCACCCTGCGCTATATCATGGAGCTGTCCCGCCATGGTACGGTGTACGCCCTGTGCGGCAATTGTGACCATATTGACCGGGTGTTTCTGGAGGGGCGGCCCGGGGCGGACGAGGAGCTGCGGCCGGTGTTTGAGTTTTGGAGGGAGCGGTGGCTCATCGCTCAGATGGGGGCGGAGCTGGGCCTGGAAATGAAAAGCATGGACGACCTGCCCGGCCTGCGCCGGGCGGTGCTGGAGCATTTTCCCGGGGAATGTGCCTTCCTCCTGAGCCTGCCCCACATTCTGGAGGCAGGCAACTTTATTTTTGTCCACGGGGGTATCCCGCGGGAGGACCGGCTGGAGGAGCTGGACGCTTACCGCTGTATGAAAAACGACGATTTTCTGGACCAGGGGCATGTGTTCCGCAAGTGGGTGGTGGTGGGCCACTGGCCGGTGACCCTCTACCACCGCCGCGTCCCCACTGCCCGGCCCCTGGTGAGCGAGCGGCAGCACATCATCTCCATTGACGGGGGGTGCGTGCTCAAGCTGGACGGCCAGCTCAACGCCCTCATCATCCCGGACATCACCGGCGATCGGGTGGACTATGTGGCCTACGATGGGCTTAGGGTGGTACGGGCGCTGGACCGGCAGGAGGCGTCCAAAGACTCGCTGAATATCCGCTGGAGCGACAGCGCGGTGGAAGTGCTGCGCACGGAAGGAGACTGCTCCTGGTGCCGCCACCTGTCCACGGGACGGGAGCTGTGGATCATGAACGAGTACCTCTATCCCCGGCGGACCGACGGGCACATTCACTGCGAAGATACCACGGACTACGCCCTGCCGGTGGAGCCGGGGGAGCGGCTGGCCCTGGTGCGCCGATGCAGCCGGGGGTATATGGTGAAAAAGCACGGGGCCACCGGCTGGTATTTTGGCCGGGTGGAGCCGGCGGAATCAAAATAAACGTGAACCGCCCCGCCGGAGCTGCTGCCCGGCGGGGCGGTTTCCTCAGATGACAAAGGAGAAAGCGATGCCATAGACATCTACTTCTACGTCCTCTGTGGCAGAACCCGCACTGGTCCGGTCTGCGAAGGAGCAGATCTGGCGGTAAATGCCGGGAGGGAGGGTGCCGTAGAGGCTTCCTTTGGGCAGATAGAGTTCATTGCCCCCGGCTTCCAGCTGAGTAGGACCCCAGCCATAAGCGGTACCCCGCCACTTGACATGATACCACTGGCCCCCTTCATAGCGCTCCAGGGTGTATTGGGCATTGTTAAAAGAGTAGGTATGCCCCGCCTCCGGCTGGAGGAGTACTTGTATGGTCAGGCCGCCCTGCCCGCCATCCCAGGACAGGATGGTAAGCGCATCAGGCAACTCATCCGCCTGGAAGCTACTCACTTCCCCCAGGCCCCGCATGGGCGACAGCCACCAATTGACAAACGCGGCGCCGCCAAACAACAGCGCCAGGACGAGAGCGGGGATGAGAATGTGTGCGTAGTTTTTAAGCCAGGACTTCACATCAAGCACCTCCTGAGCCAAAAAGACAGCTTTTCAAATATATCAAAAACAGGCAAAAAGCAAAAAGCGGACCGGACAAAATACCCGGTCCGCTTCGGCCCCAAGGGAAAACTTACTTGTGGTCTACGCTGTACATATGCTCGATGAGGTCCAGCACCTTGTTGGAGTAGCCCATCTCGTTGTCGTACCAGGACACGACCTTCACGAAGGTGTCGGTCAGGGCAATACCGGCCTTGGCATCGAAGATGGAGGTGCGGGGATCGCCCAGGAAGTCGCTGGACACCACATCCTCGTCGGTGTAACCCAGGATGCCCTTCAGTTCGCCCTCGCTGGCTTCCTTCATGGCGGCGCAAATCTCGTCATACTTGGCGGGCTTGGCCAGGTTAACGGTCAGGTCCACCACGGACACGTCCAGAGTGGGTACGCGCATGGACATACCGGTGAGCTTGCCGTTCAGGGAAGGGATGACCTTGCCCACAGCCTTGGCCGCGCCGGTGGAGGAGGGGATAATGTTGCCGGAAGCGGCGCGGCCGCCCCGCCAGTCCTTCATGGACACGCCGTCCACGGTCTTCTGGGTGGCGGTGGTGGAGTGGACGGTGGTCATCAGGCCGTCGGTGATGCCGAACTTGTCATTCAGTACCTTGGCGATGGGGGCCAGGCAGTTGGTGGTGCAGGAGGCGTTGGACACGAAGGTCATATCGGGGGTGTAGGCGTCCAGGTTGACGCCGCACACAAACATGGGGGTGTCATCCTTGGAGGGGGCGGACATAACGACCTTCTTGGCGCCTGCGTCGATGTGACCCTGGGCCTTCTCTTTGGTCAGGAACAGGCCGGTAGACTCCACCACATACTCCGCGCCCAGCTGGCCCCAGGGAATATCGGCGGGATTACGCTCGGCGTAGACGGGGATGGACTTGCCGTTGACCACAATGGCCTTCTCGGTGGCGGACACCTCGCCCTTGAACTGGCCATGCATGGTATCGTACTTCAACATATAAGCGAGGTAGTCGGCGGGGCACAGGTCATTGATACCGACAATCTCGATGTCCGGATGGTTGACGCTGGCACGGAACACCATGCGGCCAATCCGGCCAAACCCATTGATACCTACTTTGATGCTCATTCAAAACACTCCTCTATTTCGGTGGCGGAACGCCACTTGGTATGCGCGGGGGTGAGCGCCTGGGAAAGACAAACTTTCCGGGAGCTGTCCGCCTGTTGCCGACAAAACCGGAACAGGCGGTGGGAATAGAAATTCCGCCAATATTATATCGTAGTTTTAAAAATTTGCAAGGGGAAATTCCGTCTTTCTCTGTGAACTTTTCTCTTCGGGCCTTGTTGGATGGGGGGGTTTCTGGTATAATCGTCAAAAAGCGACTGTCTTTGCCGATGGCAGCCAGGGATTACCAGGGAGAGCGGGGCGCCTTTTGCATACGATAAAGCAGATGAGGAGGGAAGCTGCTTGAACAGGGAACCTTTGTCCGCCGACCCCAGACAGGTGGACAGCGCGCTGCGCGCGCAATTAAATGATATCTCCGCCGCCTGCCAGCTGCTCCAACGGCGTGCTCAGGAGCGGGACCGGGAATATCTCGCGTTGATCTACCGCGGGACGCTCCGGGCCATGCGGATTTTGGAACAACGGGAGCTGGCCCGGCGGCTGGAGGATGAGGACGAGCTGCGGGTGGTATTTGCCGATCTGGAGCTGGTGGACTGGTGCCGGACCATTACCAGCCATGCCGGAGAGCTGCTAGCGAGCCTAGGTATTACAGTAACGTTTCAAACAGAACTGGTCCAGTTGCCCACGCTGGGAGACAGAGGGCTGCTGGAGCAGTTGTTATATGCGCTTCTGTCCAATGCAGCTAAGGCCATGGATGGAGGCGGACGGCTGTCCGTGGCTCTGGGCCGGCGGGGAGATAATGCGGTGCTCACCGTGGGAGACGAGGGACGGGGAATGTCAGAAGAAACCCTGGTTCGGCTGTTTCAGGATGGCGACGGCCCGAACCTGTTGCCTGGGGCGGGGGCGGGCTTTGGCCTGAGGCTGGCCCGGACCATTGCCGAGCTGCACGGCGGATTGATGATCCTGGAAAATGATCCGGGCCATGGGGTCCGGGCAGCGGTGTGCCTGCCTATTCGGGAGGAGCGCCGGATGAGGCTGGAAAGCCCCAGACCAGTGGAACATGGGTTTGACAGGGGCTTGGTGGCCCTGGCCGACGTGCTGCCGCTGGAGGCCTTTTCCCGTTCGGGTTGAATTATGGCGAGGGAGGGAAAAGGCTTGCGCCAGCACCAGATGGCGATGCCGCTGGCTTTGCTGGGGCTGGGGCTGGCCCTGGTGCTGGTGGGGCTGGCCATTGCCGGACCGGCGGAAGCGGCCCGGGGGCTGTGGGCCATCCTCACGGCACAGGATGTGCTCATCACCGACTATATGGCCATCGGCGGCCCGGGGGCGGCTTTGGTCAACGCCGGACTGGTGGGGCTGATCACAGCCGGGCTGCTGTGGCTGTGCGCGGAGCCGTTCAACGGCATGGCGCTGGTGTCCGCAGGGTTGATGATAGGGTTTTCCCTGTTTGGGAAGAACTTCGTCAACATCTGGCCCATCCTGCTGGGCAGTTGGCTGTACGCTGGATTGAAGCGGGAGCCTTTTTCCAAGTATGTCCATGTAGGGCTCCTGGCCACTTCTCTGGCGCCGGCGGTGAGTTTTATGGCCATGGGTGGAGATCGGCCGCGCCTGTGGCTGGGGGCGCTGACTGGGGTGGCGATTGGGTTTCTGATCCCGCCCCTGGCCGCCTATACATTCCGCATCCAAAACGGCATGAACCTCTATAACGCGGGCTTTGCCTGCGGCCTGCTGGGGATGTTGCTGGTGCCGGTGCTCAAGGCGTTCGGTCTGGAGCCCGCTTCCGCCCATTTCTGGGCCACCGGGTACAACGCACCCATTGGCGGGGCGTTGTCCGCCGTCTGTGTTTTGCTGATCCTGTCTGGATGGTGGAAGGGCGGGAGAGATGGGCTGAGCGCCTACCGCCATTTGCTGTCCACCTCGGGACGCGCTCCCAGTGACTACCTGCGGGTATATGGGATTTGGCCGGTGCTGGTGAGCATGGGTGTGAACGGACTGCTGGCTACCGGGTATATCATGCTCATCGGCGGGGATCTGAACGGGCCGACCCTGGGAGGTATCCTGACCATTATGGGCTTCTCTGCCTATGGAAAGCATGCCCGGAACATCGTGCCCGTTATGGCAGGGGGGTTCTTGGGCAGTCTGTTCAATCATGTGCCGGGTACGGCCGCCGCCCTCCAACTGGCGGGGCTGTTCGGTACTACATTGGCCCCCTTTGCCGGACACTTTGGATGGCCCTATGGGGTACTGGCGGGATTTATCCACGCCTCGGTGGTCCTTCATGCGGGGCTCCCCCTGGAGGGAATGAACCTCTATAACAACGGCTTTTCCGGCGGGCTGATCGCCATCGTGCTCTACCCAGTGCTCACCTCTTTGGTCCGGCACCGCAGGCCGGTGCTCCAGGAAGAAGACTATTTTGCTGCCATGGAGGAGGATGGGCCGCTGGAAGAGGACGAGCTGGACACCCGGCGCAGCGACGATCCGCCTCCCTCCTAAGCCGCAGGTGCGGCCGTAAAACGTGCTTTGCCCCCGGCGGAAGTTCCGCCGGGGGCTTCCTTCTGCCGGGAACAGGGGAAACGGGAAGAAAAATTTGTGAAAATAGGGAAAAACAGCGGGAAAAATATTTGAACTCCCTGTGCACATGTGCTATAATCTGGATGATGAGCCGGGGCGGCAAGAGCGCGCGCGGCGCCCGCTCCGGGGGAAAGAGCGAGAAAATAAGGAGGAATGTACATGAAACGAACGAGGAGGCGGGCACTGTCCATACTCTTGTCGGCGGCCATGGTGCTGTCGCTGAGCTGTGTGGGCGCTTTCGCCGCGGACACCACGCTGGTCATCACCGATGTGACCACAGACAAAACGACTACGACCAGCGCGGCCACCCATGTCACCGCCGTCACCTACACGGAAAACGGCGAGGAAAAGACCGTCACCGCCGCGGCGGATGAGGTGCTGACCCTGGTGGTCAACGGCGTCCAGCGGGATATTGCCGCCGGGGCGACCTTCACCGGCGTGGAGTCCTATTCCTTCACGGATACCGCCGTGCGCAACAGCGGTTCCGGCGCGCCCCCCTGGGAGCCTGGCGCCACCCCGGCGGAATTTAATTTCCGGCAGGCTCTGCTGGTCACCGCCGGCGGCATCGACCAGGACGCCTCGGTGACCGACGCCATCTCCGGTACTTATGACGACACCTCTGCCAAGGACGTGGCGGTCACCTCCGAGGGCGACTTCTTCAACGGAATCTACGTCAGCGGCGCCCAGTACGCCATCGACGGGCTGAAGATGAGCCTGAAGGGCGACGGCGGCAACGACTTCGGCGGCTGGGGCGCGGGCCTCATGGCCGACGGTGAGGCCGATGTGACCGTTGACAATGCGGTGATCGACACCGCCGGTGTCATCCGCACCGCCATCTGGGCCGGCGGCGACGCAGACCTGACCGTGACCAACTCGGTCATCAGCGCCTATGAAAGCCTGTCCAGCCAGGAAGAGTATGACGCTCTTGTAGTCCCCATGATGAAGCGCACCCCCTTCGCTCTTGGCATGGAGGGTGTGGTCCGGGCCACCAACGTGCTGGGCTCCGCCACCGCCACCTATGAGGACTCCATCGTGGTGTCCTCCGGCTGGGGCGCCCTGTCCACCGACTCCGGCACTGGCCACGACACCACCGGCGAGTACGCCCTGACCGTCCGCAACACCCTGGGTGGCATCGGCACCGTGGAGGTGGCACAGAAGGGCAAGGATTACACCCTGACCAAGGAGGTCAACGGCGTCACCTATGGCTTTACCATGGGCGGCTCCGGCTATGTGGCCTACGCCGACGCGGGCGTGTGGGACAAATTCGAGAACGTCCAGTTTTACACCCCCGACTATGTGCAGATCATGGCCTCCAGCACCTCCAGCGCCTTCTACACCGATTCCGATCTCCACTCCGGACGCATCGCCTTTATGACCCAGCAGAACGCGGGCGGTACCCTGTCCGTGAAGGACTCTTCCGTGTACGCGGAGGACACGGTGGTCCAGATCAAGTCCGGCGCGGCCAACAAGGGCTACACCAATGTGGAATTTGACAACGTGGATGTCACCCTGGGCGACACGAACCCCTGGGGCGGCACCCTGATCGAGCTGGTGGAGTCGGACGACGCGGGCAACCCCGGCGTCACCACCTACACCGTCAACGACACCGGCGACACCGCCACCCGGGCCACCTCCCGGGGCGACATCAACGACTCCAACGCCACCCTGCGCAATGGCGCATACACCGGAAACATCTGGAACAATATCTATAATTACACCCAGGCGCTGAACGTCACACTGGACAACGCCACCCTCACCGGCGCGGTGTCCGCCTCCTACGCCTATCACACCGATGACGAGGGCGAACGGCTGGCCAACGGCACGGTGCTCAACGCCTGCACGAGTCCCAATTACCTGGACCCCGACAACGGTACCAACGGCGACTATCTGAAGATCGGCGCGCTGTACAACGTGGCCAACCCCGTGGTGAACAACCCCATCCACCTGACCCTGACCAACGGCTCGGTCTGGAACGTGGTGGGCGAGGCCAACTACCTGGGCGACGTTGCCGTGGACAGCCTGAATGACATCAAGGCTGACGCCGCCGTCACCATCTATGCCCAGTCCCTCACAGTGGGCGGCGAGAAGTGGGATGACGGTACCTACACCAACGGAAACGTCACCTATATCGTGGAAGCCGCCCCCGTGGTGGATACCAACAGCGACACCCTGGCCACCACCCAGGATTACAGCGGCCTGCACGCGGTCACCTTCAAGGCGGTCACCGAGGAGGGTGAGCCTGCCTCCGCCGCTGTGGCATTCGACTACAAGGCATTTACCTACATTACCTTCGAGGCCAACGCCAAAGACGGCTACGAGATTGTCTCCGTCACCTGCTCCGCCCCCGATGCCTTGAGCCAGAATGAGGACGGCACCTATAAGCTGGAGGGGCTGACCGAGGCGGAAAACACTGTCACCATCACCGTCCGTGAAGCGGCTACCCAGCCCGGCGGCCCCGGTGGTCCAGGCGGCCCTGGCGGTCCCGGCGGACCGGGTGAGCCCGGTGGACAGCCTGGCGGAGAGCCCACCCAGCCTGGTGAGCCATCCGAGCCCGAGAGCCGGACCTATACGGTCCAGAAGGGCGACAGTTTGTGGAAGATCGCCCAGAAGGAGCTGGGCAGCGGCACCCTCTGGAACGCCATCTATGAGGCCAACCGGGATACAATCCAAAATCCGAACGCCATTTGGGTAGGCCAGGTGTTGGTGATCCCCGGCTGAGAGAGCCCAAGACAAAGAGCAAAATGAAGCAGAAAGGAGCCTCCGGCTATGCCGGGGGCTCCTTTTTCACAGTTGTATCAAGGCTGGGAAAGACTGCCGGACCCGCCCATGAGAGCGGTGAGCTCCTCGATCCGCTCCAGGGGGAAGGGCGGAAGGGTCAGGGGCTTTAGGGCGATGGACATGAGCTTCATGGGGTTGTCGTCCGCCGCCACCCGGTTGGAGTGGAGAACGCCGCACCGCTTGCAGCGGTGGATGATGGCCCACTCGCCGCCTTTGCGCACCCAGACACCCACTGGCTCCATGATGCCGCCGCAGTCCGCCGCCCGGTCCCCCGGCTCGTCGTCCAGGTGGAGGCTGTGCAGACAGTTGGGGCAGTGGTTGCGGTGCTCCCCGCCGGTGGGGGCGGGGGTAACCAGACGGCCGCACACCTTGCAGGTGAAGCTGTCATGGCAGGGATGCGTCTTGTAATAGCCTTTTTCGAATGTTTTGCGTTTATTTTCCCGGTTCATGGGATGGGACCTCCTAAAAGTGATCTGTCTCTTTTGGGAGGCTCTGTCGGAAACGCCCGCACAGACCTCCCGGTCAGCGGGCCATCACCGAATCACACCAGTGCTTCAAAAAACACGACTTCCTTTCTTGTTTCATGTTATACCGTCTCGCGGCGGTATGATGATAGCACGCACCGGGAGAAAAGTCAACCGGGGCAGCGCAAGCGCGTGCCCAAAGGGGGAAGACGCCGGGATTTTCTGCAGATCGTGTGGATTTGGGTTGACAAGAGGGCGGAAAAGATGGATGATGGGGGGGCGAACTGCACGGGCGCGGAGGAAAGGAGACGGTTCAGATGAAGTGTGCGGTTTTTCGGGGGGCAAAACAGTTGACGATAGAGGACCGGCCCGTCCCGGCTGTGGGGAAAGGGCAGGTGCTCATCCAGGTGAAGGCATGCGGCGTGTGCGGAACGGATGTCCACATCTATGAAGGGGGACAGGGAGCTGCGGACTGCCCGCCTGGCACGGTGCTGGGACATGAGTTTTCCGGCATAGTCGCTCAGACTGGCCCGGGGGTGGGCCGGGTCAGGGTGGGGGACCGGGTGTGCGTAGACCCCAATAAGACCTGTGGCGAATGTGAGTACTGTCAAAGCGGTCTGGATCACTTTTGCCAGTCAATGATGGGGATTGGAACTACGGTGGACGGGGGCTTTGCGGAATATTGCGTGGTGCCCCAGTCCCAGGTGTACCCCATCGGGGCGGACACCGCCTTTGAGGAGGCGGCGATGGCCGAGCCGGTGGCTTGCTGCCTGCACGGGCTGGACCTGTGTCAGATTCAGCCAGGCAGCCATGTGGCGGTCATCGGCGGCGGCATGATCGGCCAGATCATGCTCCAGCTGGCACGGTTGGCGGGGGCGTCCTTCACGGCCCTGCTGGAGCCGGTGGCGGAAAAGCGGGCCGTGGCCCGGCGGCTGGGGGCGGACCTCGCCGTCGACCCGCTGGGAGAAGATGCGGCCCAGTGCCTAGACCGGGCCGGAGTGCGCCGGTTGGACCGGGTGATCGAGTGTGCGGGGCTGCCCTCCACGATGGCCCAAGCGGTGGAGCTGGCTGGGAAAAAGTCGATAGTTATGCTGTTCGGATTGACCAAGCCGGAGGACACGGTGGCCATCCGGCCCTTTGAACTGTTTCAGAAGGAGCTGGAGCTGAAGGCCTCCTATATCAATCCCCACACCCAGGGACGAGCGGTGGAGCTGATCGACCGCCATAAGATAGACGTAAGCTCCATGGTGTGCCCGGCACAGCCGCTGTCCAGGCTGGAAGAGATCCTGTCCAGCCCAGCGGTGCGGGCCAAAGGGAAATACATCATTCATCCGTTTGAATAGACAGACGCAGGGAGGGCCTGGGAAGGCCCTCCCTGCGTCTGTAAATAAGGGGCTGCGTTACTTCAGATAACGGTCGAACCAGGCCACGATCTCCTCCATCCGGCGGATGCGGTTCTGGGGCTTGCCCGAGCGGGACAGCTCGTGGTTCTCCCCGTGGAACAGCACCAGACGGGTGGGGGTGCCGTTGCGCTTGAGGGCGGTGAACATGGACAGGCCCTCGCTCATCCAGCAGCGGTAGTCCTGCTCCGAGTGGATGAACAGAGTGGGAGTCTTGGCGTTGGGGGCGTATTTCAAAGGAGAGTGCCACCACAGCTTTTCGACATCGGTGCGGGTGTCGCTGCTGATCTGGGAGGGGGTAAAGAAATAGCCGATGTCGGTGGTGTGCTCAAAGGACACCCAATTGGCGATGGACCGCTGGGCGCAGGCGGCGGCGAAGCGGTCGGTGTGGCCAATGATCCAGTTGGTCATGAACCCGCCGTAGCTGCCGCCGGTGACGCCGAAGCGGGCGGGATCTACCTCCGGATAGAGGCGGAGCATCTCGTCGGCAAATTCCATAAGGTTCTGATAGTCCACGGTGCCGTATTTGCCTGAGATGTCGCCAAACGCATTGCCCCGGCCGTCGCTGCCCCGGGGGTTGCAGTAGAACACAAAGTAGCCCGCGCCGGCCCACACCTGCATCTCGTGGTGGAACACGTCGCCCAGCACGGTGCGTGGGCCACCGTGGATGTGGAGAATGGCGGGGTACTTCCGCCCCGGCTTCCAGCCATAGGGCTTCATGGCCCAGCCGTGGACCTCAAACCCGTCGGAGGCGGTGAAGGTGTGATAGAGGGGGACGGAGACGGCGTGGCCGGACAGGTATTCATCGTTGAAGTGGGTCAGCTGGCGGCCCTCTCCGTCGAACAGCTCGGTGAGGCCCTGCCCCTGCAAGCCGGCAAAAATGAGCTTGCCGTCCTTGACATCAAAGCTGTCCACTGAGCCGCCCCGGCCGTATACGGTAGCGAGACGGCCCTGGCGGTCGATGCTCACCAGATCGGCTTGGTCGCCCACGGTGGAGATGAAGTAGAACACGCCGTTTTCCAGCTTGAAGGTCCGGCCGCCGCCCAGCCGGGCATCGCTGCCCACGGAGGAGTTGCCGATGGACGCCTCATAGCCGGCCAAAGGGGTCAGTTTCCCGGTGGAGAGGCCGGCGGTGTAGAACTGGCAGTATTCTTCCGTGCCGTAGTCTTTGCCGTAGGAGGCGGCCAGCAGCAGGGTATCCTCGTCCAGCAGGGCCGCCGGGCCGGTCTTGAGAGTTCCAGGCTCCACCACACAGGCGATGGTGCGGGAGGCCAGATTCAGGATGTAGACGCCGGAATAGTGGGGGGCCACCTCCCGCCAGGGACCGCCCTGGAACACCACCTTGTCTTGGAGCACATGGACCGGCCAGGCGTCCCATTCCGGATCTGTCAGAGGAGACAGCGCACCGCTGGAGCGGTCAAACAGATAAAGCCGGTCCCGCTTGCCAGAGGTATACCCCATGCCGTTGCCCCAGAAGGGCAGCTCTTCAAACACCTCGGCAGCTGGAGCCTTGTACTCCTTCAACGCCCTGTCTCGTTTCTCGCCGGACAGCCCCTCCAGGTCTGGGTAGTTCCGGTCATACCGGGCGGAGACCAAAAAACGGCCGTCGTCCAGCTCTCTCAGGGCGGTGGCGGCCACAGGCAGGGAGAAGGCCTTGACCGCCTCTCCCCCGCTGGGGTCGATCTCATAGTAAACCGTGCGCTGTTCACCCCGCTCGACGGCGGCCTTGTCCGCCTTTTCCCGGAGGGCGGGGAACAGAAGGGTGCCCTGGGCGGTCCAGCAGTAGCTCTTGGCGTCTCCCTGAGCGGTAAGCCGGCGGACGGTGCCGCTGCCGGCCTCATATAAGTATAGGTCTCCGGTATAGCAGTTATCCTCCTCTGCCGCCTGCTGGACCAGAAAGGCGCACGAAGCGCCGTCCGGGGACCAGGTAGGGCTGCTGACAAACTGGAAGGACAGAAAATCCCGAATGGCAACAGGTTCCATGGGAACACTCCTTTTTGTAATATGGATTAGGGAAAAGCGCTTGTCTTGATTGTGCGCCCAAACGGGCGATCCGTCAAGAGGGCGGATAGAAAAAGAATTAAAATTGTGCTCGTCAAAACCCACAGACACAAGGGGTTGTAAACGGGGAAAACCGTTGAAAAACTTGAAAAATTCCGTGAAATTTTCCTTGACTTTCCCCCTTGATATGTTGTACAATAATCGAGCGCCTGTATGGGCGCGCTGTGCGATGATGCGGGAGATTGCTCGCTAGGCGAGGTAACTTCCGCGGAGTATGTCCGACAATCGGGCGGCTGAGAGACTCAATCGCGGCGTATATCGCCGCGGGTGGGTAGAACCGGCCATGCGTTGCGCCGGTTTTATTCATGCCGAGGAGTGATACGCACGGAAGCGTGTATTGAAAAATCTCTCACCCGTACGAAGAAGCGCTGAAGTAGAAGCGACCGGGCCGTCGTGAGCAGCGGACTAAGACCGAAGCGAAGCCAAAAGCCCAAGCGGGTCCAGTGGACCGGATGGGGTTGGCACAGTCGGAGGGCTATAGGATCGCGTCGCGAACAGGCGAGGCGTGATCCCTTCTGGGGTGGATACCTCAGCGTGACAGGACAGCGGGCCATCCCCGGCCCACCAATCGTCAACTTCGTATGATTTTAAGGAGGAAAACCCAAATGGCAGCTCAGAAAGAAATGATCCGCATCCGCCTGAAGGCCTATGACCATCAGCTCATCGACCAGGCCGCCGAGAAGATCGTGGAGACCGCCAAGCGCAGCGGCGCCACCGTCTCTGGCCCCATCCCCCTGCCCACCAAGAAGGAGGTCGTCACCATCCTGCGGGCCGTCCACAAGTACAAGGACAGCCGTGAGCAGTTTGAGCGCCGCACCCACAAGCGGCTGATCGACGTGGTCAAGCCCTCCGCCAAGACCGTGGAGGCCCTGATGAGTCTGGACCTGCCCGCCGGCGTGGAGATCGAGATCAAGCTCTGAGCGTCCGAACCGTTGTGAGCGGCACGGATGGACCAGAACAAGGGCGAGCGGAGGGCCATGAGGTAGCCCACAGACCAGCCCGAGACGAAGGAAAGCCGCGCGTTGCGAACAGGAGAGGCGCGACAACCGACGAGGCCCAAGGCCTCACGCAACTTTGTTAGTACCGCAGTCCGCCGCGTTTCTGAGGCGGACGGGTCATGTTGACAGAGCAATGGCGTAGCGGCGCCAGCCCAATGGTCGCCGGCCACCTCTCTCAACCAATAACCTTAATAAGGAGGAATACACATGGAGAAGGCCATTATCGGCAAGAAGGTGGGTATGACCCAGATCTTCGATGAAGCCGGCAAGGTCATCCCGGTCACCGTCATTCAGGCGGGCCCCTGCACCGTGGTGCAGAAGAAGACCGAGGAAAAGGACGGCTACACCGCCGTTCAGCTGGGATTTGAGGAAGTCCCCGAGCGCAAGCTCACCAAGCCCGAACTGGGCCACAGCAAGAAGTCTGGCAAGGCCCTGCGGGTGCTGAAGGAGTTCAAGCTGGACAACGCCGCCGACCTGAATGTGGGCGACGAGGTCAAGGCCACCGTGTTCGCCGCCGGCGACCGGGTGGACATCACTGGCATCAGCAAAGGTAAGGGCTACCAGGGCGTCATCAAGCGCCACGGCGCCCACCGCTTGAAGGAGACCCACGGCACCGGCCCTGTCCACCGGCACGCCGGTTCTATGGGCTCCAGCACCGATCCCTCCCGTATTTTCAAGGGTAAGATCGGCGCCGGCCAGATGGGCAACGAGCAGGTCACTGTCATGAATCTGGACGTGATCCAGGTGGACGAGGAGCTGGGCGTCATCGCCGTGCGTGGCGCGGTCCCCGGTCCCAAGGGCGGTGTGGTCATCCTGCGCAGCAGCGTCAAGAAGGTCCAGGAGAAGAAGATCACCGAGGCTGGCCGCGTCAACCCGCAGAAGGCTTCCGCCCGTGTCAATCCTCAGAAGGCCTCTGCGCGTAACAAGTGAGAAAGGAGAGAATGACAAATGCCTAAAGCGAACCTTTATGATATGGCCGGTAAGCAGATCGGCGAGGTCGAGCTCTCCGAGGCCATCTTCGGCATCGAGCCCAACCAGTATGTGGTCCACGATGTGGTTAAGAACCACCTGGCCAACTGCCGTCAGGGCACTCAGTCCGCCCTGACCCGCGCCGAGGTGTCCGGCGGCGGCCGCAAGCCCTGGAGACAGAAGGGTACCGGCCACGCCCGTCAAGGCTCCACCCGGGCCCCTCAGTGGACCCACGGCGGCATCGTGTTCGCCCCCAAGCCCCGTTCTTACAGCTACACCCTGAACAAGAAGGTGCGCCGTCTGGCCCTGAAGTCTGCCCTGTCCGCCAAGGCTGCCTCCGGCAGCGTGCTGGTGGTGGACGGCCTGAGCATGGACCAGATCAAGACCAAGACCTTCCAGGGCTTCCTGAACAGCGTGGGCGCCGGCAAGGCCATGGTGGTCACCAGCTGCCCCAACGTGGTCAAGTCCGCCCGGAACATCCCCGGCGTGGTCACTAGCCCCGCCGCCCTGATCAATGTCTATGACATCGTCAACGCCAGCCAGCTGATCATTGACAAGGCTGCCCTGGCTACCATCGAGGAGGTGTTCGCCTAATGAAGACCGCTTACGATATCATCAAGCGCCCCATCATCACCGAGCAGTCCATGGAGGCCGCCACCTTTAAGAAGTACACCTTTGAGGTGGCCAAGGATGCCAACAAGATCGAGATCGCCAAGGCGGTGGAGGAGATCTTCGGCGTGAAGGTGGCCAAGGTCAACACCCTGAACATGTATGGCAAGGAGAAGCGCATGGGCCGCTACCCCGCCGGGCGCCGTCCCAGCTGGAAGAAGGCCATGGTCACCCTGACCGCCGACTCCAAGTCCATCGAGTTCTTCGAAGGCATGGTGTAAGGAGGTAACGAGAAATGGCGATCAAAACTTATAAGCCCACAACGCCCTCCCGCCGTCACATGACTGTGTCCGCCTTTGAGGGCATCGACAAGAAGGCCAAGC
>ERZ836441.1759-NODE-1759-length-19588-cov-9.389392_pt1 | contig 19588 bp, 12 predicted proteins | sample MGYA00519686_ERZ836441 | MGnify/ENA primary metagenome ERZ836441 (study PRJEB31850, sample SAMEA3708800) | human gut metagenome | biome: human gut; feature: human-associated habitat; material: faeces | place: China | collected 2014 ... | reverse complement strand
GCGTACCGGCGGCGGCGCAGATATCCACGCCCTTGTGGCTGCCGCCGTACCAGCGCGAGCAGTTCCGGTAGCCGGGCACCGGCCAGATGAACTGTCCGCTGCCGGTGATGTAGGAAGTGCTGGTGGTCACCTTCTTGGTGCCCACCACGATCTTTTCGGTCACAGGCTCCTTGATCACTTCGGTGCTGAGGATCTGCTGGCTGAGCTGGGTGCCGTTGGTGTCGTACACACGCTGGGCCGTCACACTGCGGATGCCGTTTTCACCGGCCTGCGTGGTCTTTTTGGTGCCCACGTTGTACTCTTTGGATTTGGTCGTCTCGCTGGTATAGGGGATCTCCTCCTGCCAGGTCTCGATCTTGGTGATGCGCACTTCCAGCGTGGCTTCCTGTTTGGTCACGATCAGCTCATCACCGGCCTGGATGTTGGAGGTCTCGGTCAGGGCCGCGCCCTTGAAGTTCATATTCAGCTCGCACAGTTCCCGGAAGGTCAGGTCGTTCTTCTGGGCAATGCTCCACAGGGTGTCGCCGGTCTGCACGGTATAGATCTTTTCCTGCTGCTGCACGCCGGAAAGCATCGACTCCACATCGTTTTCCTGCTGGAAGCTTTCATTGAAGTAGATGCCATTCTCCAGGGTGACCTCTTTGTTGAAGCCCACGGTCACATTGGGATCTTCCGGGTTCTCATAGGGTTCCAGCAGGCTGCTCAGGTAGCTCTGCAGGGCAGTGCCGTCCGAGCACACGGCGGTCAGTTCTCCGTCCAGATACAGGGCGGTGCCCTCACTGATCTGGTCGCTGGAGGACTTCAGGATGGCGTTGGCCATCTCGTTTTCGTCCAGCACGCTGTGTGCCACCGAAATGGTATAGGTAGGCTCCACCGTCCACTTGGTGTTCTCGTCCGTGCCTGCATCGTTGATACGCTCCTGCACGGCTTCCTTGGCAGAGTTGAACACATCCTCGTTGGCCACATAGCCCACGGTCTGGCCGTTCACCTGCACTTCCAGCGCATAGGGCTGACGGATGGTGTTCTGCACCACCGTGACCATCCCGGCCAGTGCCAGCACCGGCAGGATGTACATGGCCATGCGCGGCAGGGTGCGCACATTGCGCCGCACGCCGCCGACCAGATAATGTACGCTGTCCTTTACGGCTGCGCCAAAGCCCTTTTCCTTCCGGACGCGGCGCGCATGTACCAGCAGCGAGCCCATGCCCCGGAAGAACAGCACGATGGGCCCGAACAGGTCGCGCACCATCTGGGCTGCACCGGGGAACGCCATGGACACGATGGTGTGCAGCAGGCTGCGCACCCAGAGCCGTGCACCGGACACGCCCCGGCACACCGTGCGTCCGACACGGACAAATGCATATTCGGCCGAAAATCCCAGAGCGTACAGGGCCTCACCTACGATGAGAACGAGGCGGTTCTGCAGCAGTTTCTGAGAAAAATGATTGACGTGATGCTGGGTCCTGCGGCGGAAGCGGTGCCGACGCAGGAGCTGCATGCATTGGAACTGCGCCCACAGGGAGCGCAGCTTCTGGCCGCGTTTTTTCGGCGGCTGCTGCGCAGGCTCTGCGGTCTGCGGTTCCTTTGTCTTATCTTCGATCAAACGGGTTTCTCCTTCCTTGCCGCGCGGCAAAGCTGCTCTGCATCCAGCGCGGCGGTGGTTTCCACATCCTGTGCGGCTGAATGTCAGCGCACAGACGATCTATGCTCATTTTATTATACACCCTGCACGGAATGAAACAAGCACCTGAACAAAATTTGGGCAGTTCTTTCACGCACTTTTCACGAAAGCAGGTCGGCCATATCCTGCGGCAGCGGGCTTTCCACGGTCACCGTGCGGCCTGTTCCGGCGCTCACCGGGGTGCGGATGCAGATGCCGTCCGGCACCTCGGTGTACTCCGGCACCCGGAAGGTCTGCTTTGCGCAGTGCAGTGCCTGCCGCCCGATGCGGTCCCGGCGGCCGCCGTAGAGGTCATCCCCGGCCAGCGGATGGCCGATGGACGCAAAGTGCACCCGGATCTGGTGGGTGCGGCCGGTCACCGGCACGCAGGCGGCCAGGCTCAGGCCGTTCTGTACCTTTAATATGGTGTACTCGGTGCGGCTGGGCTTGCCCTCCGGGGTCACACACCGCCCGATGATGCTGTCGCCCCGGCGGCCGATGGGCGCGTCGATCACGCCCGGCCCCAAGGGCAGCTCGCCCTCCACGATGGCGTAGTAGAGCTTTTGCACGTTTTCTGCCAGGAGCTGCGCAGCATAGGTGTTGCGGGCCGCCAGCACAAGGCCGCTGGTGTCCTTGTCGATGCGGTTCACCGGGCGGAACACCGGGCTGCGGCCCTGCTGCAGTGCCCAGGCTGCATAGCCGTTGGCCAGCGTGCCGCCGGGGTAGTTCAGAGTGGGGTGCACCGCCAGATGGGGCGGCTTTTCCAGCACCACGGCAAAGGCATCCTCGTAGACCACCTGCACGGCAATGTCCGGCTGCGGGGCCACGCCGCCTGCTTCCGGCGGGAGGTCGAAGCTCAGCACCTGCCCCGGGTACACCCGGCGGTTGGCCAGCACGGACGCACCGTCGGCAAAAAAGCCGCCGCCCTGAAATTTGACTGCCCGGGCAAGCTCCGTAGAAACAGCACACTGGCGCAGAAAGTTCCGCACAAGCGTTCCATTTTGGGTCTGCAGGGTGTCCGGCACCGTGAAATACAGACGCACGCGCGCCCCTCCTTTGCACGAAAAACAGATATAAATAGTATAGCAAAAAACGCTTTCGCTTGCAAATCTTGTTTTTTTATGGTATTATGAGGAACGGAAAACGAGTGGAACATACGGCGGCGGGGCGGCTTTGACCGCTCTGAGGAAAGTCCGGGCCTCACAGAGCACGGTAACTGCTAACGGCAGCCGAGGGTGACCTTAGGGAAAGTGCAACAGAAAACAAACCGCCGCAGCAATGCGGTAAGGATGAAACGGCGAGGTAAGAGCTCACCAGCGCATGGGTGACCATGCGGCTTTGTAAACCCTACCGGAAGCAACGCCTATATGGGACGTACAGCGCTGCTCGCGTGTCCCGAAGGCGGCATGAACCTGTCAGCAATGGCAGGTCTAGACAGATCGTCGTTTAATACAGAACCCGGCTTACGGTCCATCTCGTTTTCCGCTTTTATGCTTTCCGGCTGCCCGCATCCCTGCGGGCAGCTTTTGTTTTGTCACACTTCTTTTACCAAGCTGTTACTTTTCGTTTGTTGCAGTTTGTGGTATACTATGGGCACTGCAGGCCCTCTGCAGGCTAAAACGAAAGACAGGATGTGAAATCCTCCGATGAAAGATGGTTTTTTAAAGGCAGCCGCCTTCTCCCCCGCCCTGCGGGTGGCAGACTGCACCTATAACGCCCAGCAGATCCTTGCCGACGTGCAGGCAGCCGCCGCGCGCGGGGTCAAGCTGGCCGTGTTCCCGGAATTCTGCCTCACCGGCTACACCTGCGGCGATCTGTTCCTGCAGCACACGCTGCAGACCGGTGCGCTGGATGCCCTGCAGACCGTGCTGGACGGCACCCGGACGCTGGACACCGTCGTGCTGGTGGGCCTGCCGCTGCTGGTACACGGCAAGCTGTACAACTGCGCCGCCGTGCTGTGCCGCGGGCAGCTGCTGGGCCTTGTGCCCAAGACCTACCTGCCCAACTACGGCGAATTCTACGAGAAGCGCCAGTTCACCCCCGGCAGCACCGAGGTGGAAACGATCACCGTGTGCGGCCAGCAGGTGCCCTTTGGCACTTCGCTGCTGTTCCGCTGCCGGTCCATGCCCAGTTTTGTGCTGGGCGTAGAGCTGTGCGAGGACCTGTGGAGTGCGTTGCCGCCCTCCACCTTCCACGCGCTGGCCGGGGCCACGGTCATCGCCAACCTTTCGGCCAGCGACGAGACCGTCGGCAAGGCCGAGTACCGCCGGGCACTGGTGTCCAACCAGTCGGCCCGCCTGCTGTGCGGCTACCTGTACGCCTCGGCCGGGCACGGCGAGAGCACCCAGGACATGGTGTTCGCCGGGCACGACCTGATCGCCGAGAACGGCACCCTGCTGGCCGAGACAGCTCCCTTTGCGGGCGGCATTGCCGAGACCGAGATCGACTGCCAGCGCATGGAGGCCGAGCGTGCCCGCAACACCAGCTTTGAGCTGAGCCGCAATGGTTACACCACGGTGGAGTTCGATCTGGAACTCACCGAGACCCCTCTCACCCGCTGGATCGACCCGGCACCCTTCGTGCCCGGCGACCCCAAGCGCCGCGCCGAGCGCTGCGAACTGATCCTGAAGATGCAGGCCGACGGTCTGGCCAAGCGGCTGGAGCACGCCCACGCCAAAACGGCGGTCATCGGCATTTCCGGCGGGTTGGACAGCTGTCTGGCCCTGCTGGTGGCGGTGCGCGCCATGAAGCAGCTGGGCCGCCCCGCCAGCGATGTGCTGGCCGTGACCATGCCCTGCTTCGGCACCACCCACCGCACCCGCAGCAATGCCGAGATCCTGTGCGATGAGCTGCAGGTCTCCTTCAAAGAGATCGACATCGCCGAAACGGTCCACAGCCACTTCCGGGACATCGGCCAGGACGAAAGCGTGCTGGACGTGACCTTTGAGAACGGGCAGGCCCGTGTGCGCACGCTGGAGCTGATGGACACTGCCAACCGCACCGGCGGCCTTGTGGTAGGCACCGGCGACCTGTCGGAGCTGGCACTGGGCTGGGCCACCTACAACGGCGACCACATGAGCATGTACGGTGTGAACGCCGGGGTGCCCAAAACGCTGGTGCGCCATCTGGTGCATTACGAGGCCGACATTGCCGCCACCGACGCCCTGCGCACCGTGCTGCTGGACATTCTGGACACTCCGGTCTCCCCGGAGCTGCTGCCCGCCAAGGACGGCGAGATCGCGCAAAAGACCGAGGATCTGGTGGGCCCCTATGAGCTGCACGACTTTTACCTCTATCAGGTGCTGCGCTTCGGCTTTGGCCCGGCCAAGATTTTCCGGCTGGCAAAGGCCGCCTTTGCAGGCCGCCCCGAATACCCCGACAACGTGCTGTACAAGTGGCTGCGCAACTTCTACTGGCGGTTCTTCGCCCAGCAGTTCAAGCGCAGCTGCCTGCCGGACGGCCCCAAGGTGGGCAGCGTGACCCTTTCGCCCCGCGGCGACTGGCGCATGCCCAGCGATGCCTGTGCCGCCCTCTGGCTCGCCGAACTGGAACAGCTTTCGATCAAGGACTGACACATGAAACACAAAAAACTGCTGACCAACCTTCTGTTTGCCGCCGTCGTTCTGGCCATTGCCGCCGTTCTGCTGCTGGTGCGCAGTACACACAGCAGCGGTTCCAAGCTGCGGGCCGAACTGATCTACGGCGACAACAACACCACCATGAACCTTCCGCTGGACAAGAACGATACCTATGACGTAGACACCGGGTACTACACGGTGCACATCGAGATCAAGGACGGTGCTGCCCGCTTTGTGGACTCCCCCTGCCCGGACCACATCTGTGAGAGCTTCGGCTGGCTGTCCAACGAAGACCAGACCGCCACCTGCCTGCCCGCCCGCGCGGTGCTGACCATCGTGCCGGCTGACTGAGCCTGAACGCTCAAAAGGAGATTTCCTATGAAGGATGATTCCAACCGTTCCCTGCGGCGTGTGAACCGCAAGAGCCGCAGTGCGGCAGACCGCACCGTGGAAGTGGACAGCTCCGCTTTTTTTGCGGAGGACCCGTCCCCCACGCCGCCGCCCCGGAAAAAGCCCGGTTCTTCTGCCCCGCGCCGCAGCGGTGCCCCGGCACAGGCTGTCGCCGCCCGGCCCTCCGCTTTCGGCAGGATCCTGCTGCCGGTGCAGGGCATTCTCAGTGCAGCCTCGCTGGTACAGCTGTGGCGCACCCAGATGCTGCCCGTGCTGTATCTGGTCATTCTGGCCGCCCTGCTGTTCCTGCTCTGGCTGCTGGTCAAGCGCTGTCAGGAGTACAATGTGCCCGGCAAGGTGTCCCGGGTGTTCTCGGTGTTCCTGTGCGCCTGCATGGCGCTGGGCTGTGTCTGGGCCCAGCAGGGTCTGACCGCACTGGACAATATGACCAACGGTCTGCTCACCGGTGCCGAGGCCAACAAGATCACCAAGGAGCCTTTCGTCATCTACCTCAGCGGCGTGGACACCCGTGGTGAACTGACCGAAAAAGCCCGCAGCGACGTGAACATTCTGGCTGTGGTGAACCCCCAGACCAAGCAGGTGGCGCTGATCAACACGCCCCGCGACTACTATGTGGATCTGGCCGGCACCAACAGCAAGGACAAGCTGACCCACGCCGGTCTGTACGGCGTGGAGACCAGCATGGCTACATTGGGCAACCTCTATGGCATCAACGTGGACCACTACATCCGCATCAACTTTGCGGGCTTCATCAATATCGTGGACGCCCTGGGCGGCGTGGACGTATATTCCGACCAGGCCTTCACCTCAGTGGGCAGCCCCGGCTACTATGACCCCACCACCTTTGCCGAAGGCTGGAACCATCTGGACGGTAAGTCCGCCCTGGCCTTTGCCCGGGAGCGCCACGCCTTTGCCTCCGGCGATATCCAGCGCGGCATCAACCAGATGAAGGTCATCGACGCCATGCTGAACAAGATCAAGTCCCCTGCCCTGCTCATGGGCTTTTCCAAGATCATGGACGCCGCTTCGGACTGCTTTGTCACCGATTTTTCGCAGGATCAGATCAGTGCGCTGGTGCGCATGCAGCTGAGCGATTTTGCCAACTGGGACATCCAGAGCTACACCGTTACCGGCTCGTCCGGCACCAGCACCCAGTGCTATTCCGCCAAGGGCCAGAAACTCTACGTCATGAAGCCGGATGAAGCCTCCGTCAACAAGGCCAAAGAGATGATCGCGACCGTGCTGGGCGGTGAGGGCACTGTGAGCGACACCACCCAGACCCCGGAAAAGACCGACATCTTTACCCCCACCACCGACCCGAACGCCGCTGCTTCCATTCCGGAAGAACCGGCGGAAAGCGTCATCGTGGAGGAGCCCGCCGAGAGCGTGCCGGAAGAGACCCCGGCCGAAACGCCTGTTGAGCAGCCTGCAGAACAGCCTGCCGACACCCAGCCCCAGGAGCCGGAGACTCCGGCCGACAGCGGCACCAGTGACGGCAGCACCGAAGCTCCGTCCATCTCCCTGCCCACGCAGGAAGAGGTGGAACAGGCTGCATCCTCGCTGTACAACGCAGCGTCCACCATTCTGGATGCCATCTACAATGCAGCGTCCCAGAACGACGCCGCCTGAGTTCCCACAACTGTATAACTGCAACGAGGCCCCGGAGGGCAGAACCTCCGGGGCCTCGTTTTTTCGTTGTCAGGATCTTATGCCTTGATCTCGTTCCACACGCTGTGGCCGTCCAGGCTGGAGGCATCCACGCCCAGATACTCGCAGATGGTCTGGGCAATGGTGCCGAAGCAGAGCTTCGTGCCCAGGTCCACACCGGGCTTCACGCCCTTGCCGCAGACCAGGTACGGCACATACTCGCGGGTATGGTCGGTGGTCTTGGTGTAGGAGGGGTCGCAGCCGTGGTCGGCGGTGATCATCAGCAGGTCGCCCTCCCGCATGCCGGGGATGAAGTCGGCCAGGAAGCGGTCGAACTCAGCGGCGGCAGCCGCGTAGCCCGCCACATCGCGGCGGTGGCCGTACAGCATGTCAAAGTCCACCAGGTTCACAAAGGCCAGGCCCTCAAAGTCGCGGGTCTGCAGGGCCTTGGTGAAGGCAATGCCGTTGGTGTTGCCGGTGGTCTTGATCTTCTCGGTCACGCCCTCGCCATCAAAGATATCGAAGATCTTGCCCACGGCGATGACGTCCTTGCCGGCGTTCTTCAGCAGGTCCAGCATGGTGGCGCGGGGCGGCTTCAGGCTCAGGTCGTGGCGGTTGGTGGTGCGGTAGAAGGTATCGGCGGTGCGGCCCAGGAAGGGGCGGGCAATGACACGGCCCACACCATACTCGCCCTTGAGCATCTCGCGGGCGATCTCGCAGTAACGGTACAGCTCGTGCACCGGCACCAGCTCTTCGTTGGCGGCCACCTGGAACACGCTGTCGGCACTGGTGTAGACGATGAGGGCGTTTTCTTTCATGGCCTGCTCGCCGTAGTCCTTCAGCACCTGGGTGCCGGAATAGGGCTTATTGCAGAGCACCTTGTGGCCGGTCTTTTCCTCAAACTCGTGGATGAGCTCTGCGGGGAAGCCCTCCGGGAAGGTGGGCAGCGGCTTCGGGCTCACCACACCGGCGATCTCCCAGTGGCCGATGGTGGTGTCCTTGCCCATGCTCTGCTCCTGCAGGCGGGCAAAGGAACCGGTGGGAGCGGCGGTCTTTTCCCCGGCGGTCACGCCGTCGATGTTGAACAGGCCCAGCTTTTGCAGGTTGGGGCAGTTGAAGTTGGGATGCTTTGCAATGGCTCCCAGCGTGTTGGTGCCCTCGTCGCCAAAAGCGGCAGCATCCGGCTCGGCGCCGATGCCAAAGCTGTCGAGCACGATCAGAAAGACACGTTTTTCCATCTTGGTTTTCTCCATTTCTTCCGGGTCAGCCCGGATAAGTGACACTTTTACCTGCCACCATTATAAGCAAAAACAAGCCTGTTTGCAAGGGCTGTCTTTCCATGCTGCACAGCTGTCCTGATGGGCAGGATCTTAGCCATTTCTTTAACGATTTCTCTGTGCAAAATCCGCAAAATTACCGCGTCCCTGCGTCAAGCATCTGTTCAAACCTCCCGGTATGCAAAAAAGTTGTATTCATCCTGAAATTTCACTTGCTCTCTTGTCAGAAAGTGATTATAATAGTAGTTGGTAAAGTTTTGGATTTTCACTTTACCGTACATTCCAACCCACAGCACGGGGAGTTTTCCCTGTTGGTCGTGTGCGCGGGCCGTTCTGCATGACAGCAGACAGCCTGCTGCAAAATAAATGAGAGAGTGAGAACGTAGACGGAGGTATTTTGAATGAGAAAAACGAAAATTATCTGCACCCTGGGCCCTTCCACCGACAAGGACGGCGTCCTGCGTGAACTGATCGCCAACGGCATGAATGTTGCCCGCTTCAACTTCTCCCATGGCTCCCACGAGGAGCACAAGGGCCGTCTGGACCTGCTCAAGTCCCTGCGCGAGGAGCTGGGCAAGCCCGTGGCTGCTCTGCTGGACACCAAAGGCCCTGAGATCCGCCTGAAGGACTTCAAGAACGGCACCGAGATGCTGGAAGCCGGCCAGACCTTCACCCTGACCACCCGCGATGTGGAGGGCACCAAGGAGATCTGCTCCATCACCTACAAGGATCTGCCTCAGGACGTGGCCCCCGGCGGCACCATCATGCTGGATGACGGCCTGATCAAACTGCAGATCCAGACCGTGAACGATACCGACATCGTCTGCACTGTGCTGAACAACGGCAAGATCAAGAACAAGAAGGGCGTCAACGTGCCCGGTGTGCATCTGTCCATGCCGTATATGAGCCAGCGCGATAAGGACGATATCATCTTCGGCATCGAGCAGGGCTTTGATTTCATCGCTGCTTCCTTTGTGCGCACTGCACAGGACGTGTACGAGATCCGCAACCTGCTGAACGAGTACGACTCCAACATCCGCATCATCGCTAAGATCGAGAACCGTGAGGGTGTGAACAACATCGACAGCATCCTGGCTGCCGCCGACGCTGTCATGGTGGCCCGCGGCGACCTGGGCGTCGAGATCGACTTTACCGAGCTGCCCGGCATCCAGAAGACCATCATCGACCGCTCCTTCTCCTTCGGCAAGCCCATCGTCACCGCTACCCAGATGCTGGACAGCATGATGGTGAACCCCCGCCCCACCCGTGCTGAGATCTCGGACGTGGCAAACGCCATCTACGACGGCACCTCTGCTATTATGCTGTCCGGTGAGACCGCTGCCGGTGCTTACCCCGTGGAGGCACTGAAGACCATGTCCGCCATCGCCGAGCGCACCGAGCAGGAGGGGCACTACCTGCGCGGCCGTCTGATGGAGCCCAACACCGGCAAGATCAGCGTTTCCGACGCTACCGCTCACGCCGCCTGCCTGACCGCCAAGGACGTGAACGCCGCTGCCATCGTCACCGTGTCCGAGTCCGGCACCACTGCCCGCCTGCTGAGCAAGTACCGCCCGCAGCAGCCCATCATCGCCTGCGTCATGAAGGAGCAGGTGCAGCGTCAGCTGTCCCTGAGCTGGGGCATCACCTCCCTGATGATGCCTCTGGCGCACAGCACCGACGAGCTGATCGAAATGTCCACCGCTCTGGCCAAGGAAAACGGCTTCCTGCACGACGGTGAGCTGGCCGTGGTGACCGCCGGCGTGCCCGTGGGCATTTCCGGCACCACCAACATGATCAAGATCCACATGGTGGGCAACTGCCTGGCCACCGGTGTGGGCGTCGGCCCGGAGAACGCCGAGGTGTCCAACGCCACCGGCAAGGCCTGCGTGTGCCGCACCCTGGACGAGGTGCGTGCCAAGTTCAAGCCCGGCATGGTGCTGGTGGTGCCCTCCACCAGCAACGAGATGCTGAACTATGTGCGCGACGCCGCCGCTCTGGTGGTGGAGGAGCCCGGCCTGAACAGCCATGCCGCCATTGCCGGCAAGGCTCTGCTCAAGCCCACCGTCGTGGGTGCCGTGGGTGCCACCTCTCACATCCGTGACGGCCTGATGATCGCTGTGGACTGCGCACACGGCAGCGTGCAGAGCCTGCAGGCCTGAGAAAGAGGGCGACACAATGGAACGCATTGCGAGCTTCTGTGTTGACCATACCAAGCTGGACCGGGGCATGTACCTGAGCCGTCAGGACGGCGACGTGCTCACTTGGGACATCCGCATGAAGAAGCCCAACCAGGGCGATTACTTGTCCACGGCCGCTGCCCACACGCTGGAGCACCTGTTTGCCACCTACGCACGCAATAGTGCCTTCCAGGATGGTGTGATCTATGTGGGCCCCATGGGCTGCCGCACCGGCTTTTACCTGCTGACCCGCGGCCTGACCCCTGCGCAGGCTTTGGAGCTGACCGTGGAGTCCTTCCGCTTTATGGCCGCCTTTGAGGGTGCCGTGCCCGGTGCCAGCGAAGTGGAGTGCGGCAACTACCGCGACATGGATCTGCCGGACGCCAAGGCCGAGGCTGCTGCCATGCTGCCGGTTCTGGAAGCCCTGACCGCTGACCGTCTGCACTACTGAGCCTCTGTGCCGGAACTCTAGACAAACAACAAAACCCGGAACTTCCTGTCGGACAGGAAGTTCCGGGTTTTTGGTTTTGTTCGGTTTATTCGTCCGGGTCGCCGCGCTCGGGCATGGTGCGCAGCTCCCGCACCAGCATGGCGCGCAGCTGGTACTGATGCTGCTCGGCCGCAAGGTCGGCTCCGGCATGCAGCTCCACCTCCGGTGCCCGCCCATCGTCCGTGTACAGCGGCACCGTGACCACGGCCTGGGTGCCCTTTTCCGGGGCACACTCCACGCTCAGCCCCCAGCCCATGCGGCGGCAACACTCGCGGCAAAGCAGCAGCCCCAGCTGAGCCCCGCCCAGAAAGCTGCGCCGGTTTTCCAGCCAGGCTTCCTGGCTGCCCTCCGGCAGACCGCAGCCATTGTCCCGCACAGTCAGCTGCCACATGGTCTCGCTGCGGCGCAGCAGGATCCTCACCGTGCCGCCCTCGCGGCAGGCACGCAGCGCGTTGGACAGCAGATGCAGGCACAGCAGCTCCACATCATCCCGGTCAGCCAGCACACGGCAGGTCGTCCAGCCGCCGTAGTCCAGCTCCAGGGTGACTCCCAGCTGCGCACGCACCATGTCGGCCTGGGCCGCCACCTGCTGCAGCAGCTCGCACAGATCCAGCGGGTAAAGCTTAGGCGGCTGCCCGGCACGCAGAAATTCCAGCGCAGACAGCAGTTCGTTGATGGTCCGTTCCAGTTTGGCCGTGGCCGCGCTGATGTCGCTGACTGCCTGCAGGGACTGGGCGTCTGCCCCCACGCGGGCCAGATGCTGCTCCAGATACTCGCAGTTGCGCCCGATCAGCCCCAGCGAATGGAAGCAGGCATCCTCCACCGCCTGCTGCGGGATGGCCTGCGCCGTCAGCTCCTGCGCTGTATTCTGCTGTGCCTGCTCCATTGCTACCGCCTCCAAGACCGTGTGCGTTATTCCCTGCTCTTCTGCTGGATGAGATACCGTTTGATTGCATAGATCAGCTTGCCCGTAGTGGGCTTTTCCGCTTCAAAGCCGCTTTCAGCCTTGAACTGCGTCCAGCCCTCGGCCGGTTTTGCTTCCAGCTGGTCGATCATGCGCCGGATGCCGCTGTCCACGGCCGAGACCGAAACACCATACTGCTCACTGACCGCCTGCAGGATCTCCTTGCGGATGGCCAGCTTCTGCGAGGTGCCGTAGACCACGCCCACCGCACTGGTCAGATAGCTGCAATTGATGTCCGGGATGCGGATGCCCCAGCTGTGGTACAGCTGCTGGCACTGCTGCTCGGTGCGCTGCCACTGCTGGCCCGGCATCCGGTACAGCTCCCGCAGCAGGTTCTTGAGCTCCATGCGCTCCACGCAGCAACAGCTGCCGGAGTCCTCCATGCGCAGTGCCGAGCTGTTCTTGCGCCGGCCCTCGTCGAACAGCATCAGCAGCGGCTTGTGCTCCAGCTTGCGCAGTTCCATCATGAACTCGATGCTGCTCATATCCTCCATCTGGCTGCACAGCACCACGATGTCAAAATTGTGGCCCTGCTGCAGCTCCTGCAGCAGTTTGTGTCCGTTCAGAAAGCAGGTACAGGCCAGCACTGGGTTCTGTTCTTCCAGATAGTTTTTCTGTACCCGAAGCTCCTTGCGGTCATAGCTTGCAAGGGCGACCTGCAGCACATCTGCCGTCCGCTCATTGTCCACGCCACGCGCCGCCTTCCTGTTCGGTCTGCTGTGCCGCATCCAGCTCTGCCACCACGTCCTGCCAGATCTCCGGCTGAACGCCATTCTCACACAGATATTGCAAAACACGGTAGCCAAACTCCGGTGCAACGGCCATATACTTGCTGTCCATGCGCTGGCTGCTGCCAGTACGGCAAAGCGTCAGGCGACAGCCGGTTTCGCCGTCCGGGTCAAGGGAGTAAACCAGCGTATATGCCTGCTGCAACCCGGCGATGGCAGAAAACTGCCGGACCATGGGTGAAAATGTACGTTCCATAGAAATTCCTCCTTGCTACAAGGCATTGCGACGTTTTTAGTGCATTTCCTTGTTTTTCCTTTTTTATTGTATGGAGCAGGAAGGAACCATTCAACCCCGAAAAAGTGTCTAAAAGTGTCAGACTGTTTTTCTGTTCGATTTTGCGTCGTGTTGTTTTGCTTTCCGACGTTTTTACAAATCATGTTGCCTGTGCTGCACCGTATTTTCATCGTTCTGGATGGTTTGCGCGGCTTTTTTCAGTACCCTTACAATAACACGAACGCCGCAGGATTGCAACCCCTGCCGCCGGGTTGGGAATTTTTTCCTCTCTGACCCGGCCAAAACAGAGAATTTCTGCTTCCGCTTCCGGAAACACTTTCTTTTCCATACACAGTTTTTTCATATAGATTTGCTAAAATCATATCGATTCTTCTGTGCAGTCTGCGCGCCTTTTGGCCCGCAGCGGCACAGCTGTCCGTTCCTCACCTCTCCGGCCCCGGCCGGAACCTTTTCCCCAGAAAGGCACACACATGCTACAAATCAAACAGATCTGCAAACAGTACAAGACCGGCGATCTCGTGCAGAATGCGCTGAACAATGTCAGCCTGAACCTGCGTGATAACGAATTCGTCGCCATCCTCGGCCCCAGCGGCTCCGGCAAAACCACTCTGCTGAACATTATCGGCGGTCTGGACCGGTATGACAGCGGCGATTTGATCATCAACGGCATCTCCACCAAAAAGTACACCGACCGCGACTGGGACTCCTACCGCAACCACACCATCGGCTTTGTGTTCCAGAGCTACAACCTCATCCCCCACCAGACCGTGCTGGCCAACGTGGAGCTGGCCCTTACCATCTCCGGCATTTCCGGGGCCGAGCGCCGCCGCCGCGCCACCGAGGCACTGGAGAAAGTGGGTCTGGGCAACCAGCTGCACAAGCATCCCAGCGAGATGTCCGGCGGCCAGATGCAGCGTGTGGCCATTGCCCGTGCACTGGTGAACAACCCCGACATCCTGCTGGCCGACGAGCCCACCGGTGCACTGGACAGTGAAACCAGCATCCAGGTCATGGAGCTGCTCAAGGAGGTGGCCCGGGACCGTCTGGTGGTCATGGTCACCCATAACCCGGAGCTGGCCGAGCGCTACGCCACCCGCATCGTGACCCTGAAGGACGGCGTCATCCGCTCTGACACTATGCCCTATGAGCCGGACACCCAGACCCTTGCGGCCCCCGTGCACAAGAACATGGGCCGCTCGTCCATGTCAGTGCTCACCTCGCTGACCCTCAGCTTCAACAACCTGCGCACCAAAAAAGCACGCACCCTGCTCACTGCCTTTGCCGGTTCCATCGGCATCATCGGCATTGCGCTGATCATCTCCCTGTCCACCGGTGTCAACAACTACATTGACGACATGGAGCGCTCCACCCTGTCGGAGTACCCGCTGCAGATCATGAGCAGCGGCATGGACTTTACTTCCATGCTCTCTTCCCGCGTTCCGTCGGACAGCTCCCAGAGCACCACTCCGGAAGAAGACATGGTGCCGGTGCGCCAGCTGCTCTCGCAGATGGTGTCGGGCATCACCACCAACGACCTCAAGTCCCTCAAGCAGTATCTGGAGACCACCGACACCACCGTTGCCGACAATGCCACCGCCGTGGAGTATGCCTATAATGTGTCGCCCCAGATCTACCGGCAGGACCCCGACGGCAGCATCCGGCAGGTGAACCCAGATTCCTCCCTGTCCTCGCTGGGCATCAGCTCCGAGACCTCTTCCAACAACATCATGTCCTCCATGATGAACACCAGTGTGTTCTCGGAACTACCCCAGACCCCGGAGCTGTATGCATCCCAGTACGACGTCAAGGCCGGCCGCTGGCCGGAAGCCTACAACGAATGCGTGCTGGTGCTGGACGCCACCGGCAGCGTGACCGACTACGCCCTGTACGCGCTGGGCATGCGGGACAACGCCGAGCTGGACAAGATGATCCAGCAGTTTGCCCAGAACCAGAACGTAGACGTACCGGATGACTTCAAGACCTATTCCTATTCCGATTTTCTAGGCAAGCAGTTCAAGCTCATCAACAGCTCCGACCGCTATGTCTACGACGAGACCTACAGCTTGTGGCGCGATAAATCGGATGACACCGACTATATGAAGCAGGTGGTGGCCAACGGCACCGACCTGACCATCGTGGGCGTGGTGCAGCCCGCCGAGGATTCTTCTGCTGCCATGCTGTCCTCCGGCATCGGCTACACCCACGACCTCACCCTGCACGTCATCGAGCAGGCCAAATCCAGCGCCATCGTGCAGCAGCAGATGGCCGACCCCCAGATCAATGTGTTCACCGGCGAGGAGTTCGGTGCCGACAACAGCACTTCCTTCGATATGTCCTCCATGTTCTCGGTGGACACCGATACGCTGAAGAACGCCTTCCAGTTTGACACCAGCGCCCTGAAGTTTGACCTGAGCGGCGCCTTTGATCTGAGCTCCGGTTCCTTCGACCTCTCTTCCCTGCTGGATCCGGACAACTTCTCACTGGACCTGGGCGACCTGCCGCAGCTGGACATGGACATGAGCAGCGTGTTTGCCAACATGGATCTGTCCATCTCCCCGGAGGCCCTGCAGAATATGATGCAGAAGATCCTGAACGGCTACAAGGACTATGTGGTGGGCAACGGCATCCTGAATCTGGACAAGATCAGCTTCTCTGCCTATATGCAGACCGAGCAGTTCCAGCAGCTGCTGGCCAACTCCATGAGTGAACTGCTGGCCGACGCCAACCTGCAGGAGCAGTTCTCCGCCGCCATGCAGACCGTGATGGAGAGCTACTCTGCCCAGATCAGCCAGGCCCTGCAGAGCCAGCTGAGCACCGCCATGAATACGGCCATGCAGCAGATGGGCACCCGGATCAGCCAGCAGATGGAAAGCGCCATCCAGAAGAACATTGCCCAGCTGGGCAGCCAGATGGAAAATGCCCTGAAGATCGACGCCAGCGCCTTCCAGAATGCCATCCACATGAACATGACGCAGGAAGAGCTGGCTGAACTGATGAAGTCCTCCATGCTGTCCTCCACCTCCACCTACGACGGCAATCTGCAGAGCCTGGGCTACGCCGACCTCGATGACCCCAGCACCATTTCCATCTACCCGAAGGACTTTGACTGCAAGGCCCTGATCGTGAATGCTCTGGACGCCTACAATGCCTCCGCCGAGGCAAATGGCGAGGATGACAAGGTGGTGCGCTACACCGATGTGGTGGGCACCCTGATGACCTCGGTGACCAAGATCATCAACATGATCAGCAACATGCTGGTGGCCTTTGTGTCCATCTCGCTGGTGGTGTCCTCCATCATGATCGGCGTCATCACCTATATCAGCGTGCTGGAGCGCCGCAAGGAGATCGGCATCCTGCGTGCCATCGGCGCGTCCAAGCGCAACATCTCGGAGGTATTCAACGCCGAGACCTTCATCATCGGTCTGTGCTCCGGCTGTATGGGCGTGGGCCTGAGCCTGATTCTGCTGATCCCCGGCAACATGCTCATCCACTCCATTGCCGACAGTGCCTCGGTCACGGCAGCCCTGCCGCTGCAGGCTGCACTGGTGCTGATCGCACTGGCCACACTGCTCACCATTCTGGGCGGCCTGATCCCCGCCAAGAGCGCCTCCAAGTGCGACCCCGTCAAGGCCCTGCGCTCGGAGTGATTCCCGGCAGACAAAACACAAGCGGACGGTTCCCCGATCGGGCAGCCGCCCGCTTTTTGCATTGCGACGCATCTTGTGCTAAAATAAGAAAAAACACAAAGGAGCCTTTTTCCATGCCCAACATCATTGAGATCACTGATTTTTCCGCGCCAGAGCTGGACGTCTACGCCCGCTTGACCCAGGCCCAGCTGCGCAATCGACTGGAGCCGGAAAAGGGCGTTTTTATTGCCGAGAGCCCCAAGGTGATCGCGCGGGCGCTGGATGCCGGCTACCAGCCGCTGTCCCTGCTCATGGAACGCAAACAGATCACCGGCCCGGCCCAGGACATCCTGACCCGCTGCGGGGACGCCCCGGTATACACGGCCGACCGCGAGATGCTGGCCCGCCTGACCGGCTACGAACTGACCCGCGGCGTGCTGTGCGCCTTCCGCCGCCCCGCGCCCCGCACAGTAGAGCAGGTATGCCGGGATGCCCGCCGGGTGGCTGTGCTGGAGGGCATCGTGGATTCCACCAACGTGGGTGCCATCTTCCGCAGTGCTGCCGCATTGAACATGGATGCGGTGCTCATCACGCCCTCCTGCTGCGACCCGCTGTGCCGCCGGGCGGTGCGCGTGAGCATGGGTACGGTGTTCCAGGTGCCCTGGGCGCAGATCGGCACCACCCCCGCCGACTGGCCGGAACGCGGCATGGCACAGCTGCACGCTCTGGGCTTCAAGACCGCTGCCATGGCCCTGAGCGACCGTTCGGTGAGCATCGACGACAACGCCCTTGCCGCTGAGCCCAAACTGGCCATTGTGCTGGGCACCGAGGGCGACGGCCTGGCCCACAGCACCATCGCCGCCTGCGACTATACCGTGAAGATCCCCATGTCCCATGGGGTAGACTCGCTGAACGTAGCCGCTGCCAGTGCCGTCGCCTTCTGGCAGCTGGGCCGTACCTGACACAATCCGCTTGACAAATCTCCTGATTCGAGTTACACTTACAGGGTCATCTGGTATGGGCCTGTAGCTCAGTTGGGAGAGCAAGCGTTGCATTCCCGATCTGGTGTTATAGCTCATTTGCCCCCATTCGAAATTGGGTGCTTTTTTGTGGGCTCGTAGCTCAGTTGGGAGAGCGTTCGGTTCGCATCCGAAAGGTCGAGGGTTCGACTCCCTTCGAGTCCATAAAACGCCGTATCGTGTCAAACGATACGGCGTTTCTTTTTTTCATTCTTTACAAAATCGTGCATCATTCGTCTTGACAGCGTAAAGTGACGTGTGCCGAACTTTTCGGCATAATGTTCATCGCTTCACCAGAAGTTTTGTCAAAAACGACGATTCCCCCATTCGGAGTACCCAGCCCCCTAACGGGTGCTTGTTTAAGGTCCGTTTTCCGCCCACTCGGAGTACGCACCGAGAGCGAATGACTCTTAAATTCTTCAAACTCCTCCAGCGGAACATTGAGGATGATCTCAATATCATAATCCCGTCCAACACGGACTTCCTTGATGAACTGGTTGAGGATTGCCTGCCGCTGCTGAAAGGATGCGTTCTGATAGGTGCTTGCCCAAGTGAACAGATTGCTGCAATCATTTTCAGCTTTCTTGTTTTCCCGCTCAATCTCCTCCAGCTTATTCTGTGCAGCGGTCAGGGCATCCTGTGCTGCTTGAATTGCAGCTTGATTTTCATCCAGAAGCTGCTGGATCATATCACGGTCAATGCTGCTCTTGCCCCGGATGACGCGAATCATTTCATCCTTCAATGCATTCCGTTCGTCGTCCTTGAGGTCGAGTTCACTCTTTGCGCGTGATACTTCTTTCTGCGCTACTTCCATGTCCTTGCGAAGCATATCCTGAAGCAGCTTGCTTTTGGAACACTCTAAAATCTCCGAAAACTTGGTGCATACGATGCTCTCTACGATTGCGTCCAGTTTTGTTACACCGTAGCCGGACTGTCCATCGCATTGACCCGGATGCCGTACATTGTAATGGCAGCTATAACGGAACCTCTTTTCTTTCACCGTGGAGCCATCCGCACGCAGTCTGGTGCGTCCGCTGCTCGTGATGTTCAGGCGATTTCCGCAGTGTGCACAGAATACCTTTCCGCACAGCAGCGCATGAGGGCTGTAACTATCAGAATCTTCGCCCTTCTCTCTGCGGCGGGTATCACGCAATTCTTGTGCACGGTCAAACACTTCCTGTTCAATGATTCTCAGTTCCGGGCATTCCTTCTCAACGTTTCCGTTGATGAGATAACCGGTATAGCACTTATTCCGAACCATCCGAACAAGAGTCGTTGTGGGGATGTTTTTCCCCTTTCTCCCCATTATATGATTTTCCACAAGGTAGTTGCAGATTCGTTTCACGCCGTATCCCTCATAAACATACTTCTGAAAGATCAGGCGCACGATTGCCGCTTCTTCTTCGTTGATTTCCAAATCGCAGACAGCTTGATTCTTTTTATTCAAGCGGCCTTTCTGGACACGCTTGTAGCCAAAAGCCACCGTGCCGCCAGTGTAGTGACCTTCTTCCGTGAGCTGTTCTATACGGGTACGAGTACGGATAGAAGTTTTGATGCTTTCGCCGGATGCCTGCCAGTAGCGGATGTAGTTCATCAGCTTATCGACATGAGAATCAAACCGCTGCTCTCCTTCATTTACGCTCCAAACCTCGATTCCTTGCTTCGTGAACCATTCCACGATAAAGGGCGTTTCGTCGTCACGCCGACCCAGACGGT
>ERZ836441.1736-NODE-1736-length-19747-cov-4.094861_pt1 | contig 19747 bp, 17 predicted proteins | sample MGYA00519686_ERZ836441 | MGnify/ENA primary metagenome ERZ836441 (study PRJEB31850, sample SAMEA3708800) | human gut metagenome | biome: human gut; feature: human-associated habitat; material: faeces | place: China | collected 2014 ... | reverse complement strand
CTTTGAAAAAGTGCCTCTCCGCAGCTCCCCGCTGTCTGCAAATTTTAAGGAAAGGACAAAAAATCTATGGCAAGAAATGATGGAATAGACCGCACCGTAGCCCGGAATCAGGACTTGGAAACTCCGGACGATGTGGCAAAAATACAGGAACACAATGAGCGTGAAAAGGACAGCTACAGCAATCAGGACATTGTGCCGGAACGCACTCCGCTGAACGTCCACTTCAAAGCACCTACGGACGATTATGTGAAAATGTTTGAGCAGATGGAACAGGACAAGATCATCTCCACCAGAGGTCTGAAACCGGATGCCGTCAAATACGGCGAGTTGGTTTTTGATGTGAACTCCGCCTATTTCTACAACCACGGCGGCTATGAATTTGCAAAACAGTTTTATGCCGATGCCTATAAAGCCGCCGTGGAGATCGTGGGCGGTGAGCAGTATATCCTCTCCGCTGTGATGCACGCTGATGAACGCAACCGGGCAATGTCTGAAGCTCTGGGCGAGGATGTGTACCACTATCATCTTCATGTGGTTTATATCCCGGTGGTGGAAAAGCAGATCCTTTGGTCGAAGCGGTGTAAGGATGAAGCCCTCCGGGGAACCGTAAAGGAAACGATCATGCAGGTCAGCCGCAGTAAAAAATGGGATTCCAAGCCAGTACTTGATGAGAACGGAAATCCCATGATCAATGAAAAAGGAAAAAAGATTTTGATGTCGTCCTACAGCGTGTTGCAGGATGACTTTTTTAATTTCATGCGAAACGCTGGTTATACCGATGTGGAGCGTGGTGAGCGTGGCAGCACCGAAGAACATCTGACGGTGACACAGTTCAAGGTACAGGCTGAACAGCAACGGTTGGAAGCTGTAACCGGACAGGTGGAACAGGCCGAGCAGAGTTTGGCGGATGCCAAAGCTGCCACGGAGAAGCAGAAAAAGAAACTGGAAGCTCTGAAAAAGGAAACACAGGCTGCCAACTCTGTTGCTATGACTGCACATGAGCTTGAGTCGATGGGTAAGAAAAATCCCATCACCGGAAATATCACGCTGTCGGCGGACGAGTGCCGTACCCTAAAGGATTATGCGGTCAGCAGCTTTGCGGAAAAGGCTGAGAAAATCAAATACAAGCAAAAGTACGAGCAGGCAGAGAAAAGCGCAAAGGTATGGAAACAGCGTTTTGAAAAGCTGCAGGAACAATATCTGGAACTCAAACAGAAAGTCCAGCCTTTCCTCGATGCGATAGAGATTGCGTCCGAAAGGGTTTGGGATTTTGTCAATACCGTCCTCGCAAGAGAAAAGGAAACACAGGAACACAAAGCACCTGCCCGTAAGCGTGGGCAGGACATGGAGATTTAAGAAAGGAATATTTTGCCTATGAATGAAAACAAGATTTGTACCGTAGATCAGCTTAATAAAATGATGCTGCGTGATGACCTCACGGAATGGGAACTGATTGATGCCTGTTCCTTTATCGACATCAATTATCACGAGCCTGTTTGTGAGCCGCCCATCGATTTTTTGGAAGAATGCAGGAAGCGTTGGGAAGCTCTGACTTCTCCGTTCCGCACTACCATTGAGCGTAAGATCGGGAACACATGGTATGTCATTGAAACTGAATGTGCAGGAAGTGAGCCGCTTGCCGATAAGGTAAAACGGCTCATTTTTTCTGAGAAAGGAGTGATTTGTTCATGATTAAGACTCAAAGTTATGATATAATACTATCATGCACACCGATTCTGTCAGCTGACCAACAACCGAAGGAGGATATTATGTTGGATCAGCAGAAAATTACCATCATCTATTGCCGTCTGTCCGTAGAGGATATCAAGGAAGATGCCAAGGGCGGCAAGGCTGATGAATCAAATTCGATACAGAATCAAAAAGAATACCTGACTCGATACGCAAAAGACCACGGGTACACCAATCTGAAAATCTTGGTGGATGACGGTTATACCGGGACGAACTTCAATCGTCCCGGCGTACAGGAAGGCTTTGAGCTTGTCAAACAGGGACTTGTGGGCTGCTGGCTGGTCAAAGACCTCAGCCGCTTTGGTCGTGACTATCTGACCGTTGGGCAATACACGGACATTATCTTTCCGAGCTATGATGTTCGATTTATTGCCGTCAATGACGGAGTGGACAGCGAACGTGGCGACAGCGAGGGAATGGCTGCAATTCGTAATTTGTTTAACGAATGGTATCCCCGTGACACCAGCAAGAAAGTCCGTGTCAGCTTGCATCAGCGTGGCACAAGCGGCAAGCACATGGGCAAGCCGCCCTATGGCTATCGCTGTGACCCGGAGGACAAGGAGCATTGGATTCTGGATGAAGAAGCGGCTCCCGTTGTCAAGATGATTTTTGACATGAGCATCGACGGCAAGGGACCGGAGCAGATTGCAAGGATTCTGGAAGAAAAGCAGATTTTAACCGCAAAGGCTCTGTATGCCAAGCAGAAGAAAAAGCCGATGCCCGAAAGACCGTATCATTGGATTGGTCAGTCTGTGGTCGGCATACTGGAACGGCAGGAGTACACCGGCTGTACTGTCAACTTCAAGACCTACTCCAAGTCCTACAAGCTGAAAAAGCGGATTCCCAATGACCCGGAGAATATGTTCTATCTGCCTGACACACAGGAAGCGATTGTCTCACAGGCACAGTTTGACAGAGTACAGGAACTCCGAAAAAACAAACGCCGTCCCGCAAAAGCAGAACGGCAGGGATTTTTCTCCGGTCTTCTGTTCTGTGCCGATTGCGGCGGTAAGCTCCACTTTGCCACAAGCAAGAGCTTTGAGGGCAAGCAGGATCACTATGTTTGCAATCACTACAAGAGCAACCGTGGTACTTGTACTGCTCACTACATCCGTGAGGATACGCTGCGTGACATCGTTCTGGAACGCATCCGGGCAGTCAACGAGTATATCCGTAGCGATGTGGAGGACTTCCAGGAGGAATATCTGCAATGCCGAAAAGCCGACCATGAGCAGAGCATCCGTGATGACAAAAAGAAAGTGGAACAAGCCAAGAAACGTCTTGCTTCTCTGGATGTCATTATTTCACGGCTGTATGAGGACTTCGCTCTCGGTGAGATCAGCAAGGACAGATACAAGAAGATGTCGGCTGACTATGAGGAAGAACAGGAACGGTTAAGGCTCGAAATTGACGTTATCGAGGAATGGGTGGAGCAACGGGAAGAAATGGATGAGGGCTTGAACGCCTTTATCGCTCTGACACAGAAATATGTAGATGTGAAGGAGCTGACACAGACCATCGTGAACGAGTATATCAAGAAGATTGTTGTCTTTGCCCCGGACAAGTCCAGTGGCAAGCGGCAGCAGAAAGTGAAGATTTACTTTAACTTCGTGGACGATGTGGAAATTCCCGTTATTTCCGAAACAATTACTACAGAAACAACCTATGGACGCAGAAAAACGGCGTGACCTTCGGGTCACACCGTTCTCTGCGACAAAATAGTTACTTGTCACTATTAAGCCTTGGGGTTCAAGGCTTTCAATGGAGCTGCTGGGCGGATTCGAACCGCCGACCTCATCCTTACCAACTGATTGGGAGAATCCCTTCCGCCGCTCTCCGGGCCTTTTATAACCCGTTCCGTCCGGCAGCCCATCTTCTTTGGCACTCTTTGCTCCGTTGTCTCCGTCCGCTCGTTTCCCCGTGTGGGTCAGGCAGACTCCCCGGCGTCAAAAAAGCCCCGGGCGGGCCGCGTCACCGCGTTCCGCTTTGCCGCCTCTCTCTCATAATTGACACGAGTGATCTCCTCAATAAACGCTTTCTGCTCCTTGCTGGCCTTGGACCAGGAAACGCCAAACTTCCGGCACATGGAGAAAAAGATGTGATACCACAGCCGGTCTTCCTCTGTTTCGTGCGTAAAATACCACTTCGCGTTATCCATCGTCAGTCCTCCAAATAAGATACAAAAATGTCCCTGGCCGCCTCATCACAAATCAGATACCTCGGTGCAGCGCCTCTTTCCCGTCCCGGGATCGGAAGCGCGCCAAAGTCCCGCTCATAGTGCTTTGCCAACTCCGGCGTTTTTGCATCCAGCGTCACATCGCCATTGAATCCGGCATCCACAGACAGCTTAATGCCGTAAGCAATCAGCGCCCGCCCAATACCATGATACCGGGGACTTTCGCAAAGCGTCGGATTGCTCTGTGCCTGACTCTCCATGTAGACAATGTGAACCGCAACAACATTCTCACTCATTTCATAGGCGCCCAATGCCACCAGTTCACCTACCTGCGTCTTGCATCCGTAAACATCAAACCGGCTTTTTTGGATATAGTCACTGGTCCAGTCAGTCTGCCAGCGTGGTTCCTTCGTTGTTTCCAGGGCATCCTGCTGTGTCATCGGGGTGATGGTCACTAAAACCCGCTGGTTCTCTCTGTCATAAACAAACGGCTGAAAACGCACGCTTCCCCACCTCAAGGCTAGTATAACACAGAGTTGAAAGAAAATGAAGTGCAATTTACAAGCCGTAAAGCCTCCTGTTTTCTTAAAGGCGGGTCATATCGGCGGCGACCATTCATCAGATATCTTACAGTCTATCAGCCATTCCCATCTCATCCCGCAAGACGGTTTGGAAGAATCCGCTCCGCCGCCCTCCAGGGCCTTTTGTACCCTGTCCCGTCCGGCAGCTCATCTACTTACCCTCCAGCCGTGTGCGCGAAGCAGCAGTTTTTCTGCCGTCTGTGAAGCGGGAGCAGACAGGGAAATCCCTGCGTCAGTCTGATCCGGCCCATGACGCACCATCTTTCAGTAGATTTTCCAGATACTCTTCCAGGCAGACGCCCTGCTCGTAGATCTCCTGCGCAGCCTCTTTCCCCACATAGCGGTAATGCCACACCTCTCCGGCTACGCCGGTGATGTCGGTCTTGTTGTCTGGATAGCGGAAGATAAAGCCGTACTTCCAGCTGTTTTCCTCCAGCCAGAGGTAAATATCGTAGACCGCGCCATTGATGTCCACAGCCAGCCCCAGCTGGTGTTCGCTGGTGCCCGGCCTGGCGACCCACTGCTCCGCCAGCTCCACGGCCTCCTCCCGGGAGCAGCCCTCCCGCCGGTACTCCCGGATCTTGTCATTGTACAGACTCTGCTGTTTTTCCTCTGTCCGAAAGCCGGAGACCACGATGGGACCCAGTTCCTCCGCCTCTGCGGCGGCCAGCATCTCCATCAGTGGATCGTAGATCCGCTGGTCCACCTTCTCGCCGCCGGGGACCTCCACCAGATCAACCGCATAATCCTCCGGGATCGGATTCCAGCGGTTGACCAGCGCCAGGTACCACGGCACATCCGTATCCGAAGTTTCTGTTGCATCTGCACCGCTCTGCGGGGTGCCGATCACGGTGACTGGATCGTCCGGCAGCGGTTTTTCATGGGAAAGCCCCAGTGGAAACGCTCCCTGAAGCCCCCAATAAACAGCGCCGATGCAGAGTGCGATCAAAACAATCCTGAGCAGAGGGATCGGCCTCCCCGCCGCTGAACTTCTCCGCCCGCGACGGGCCATATTGTGATCTCTTTCTTCCATCATAAAAACAGCTCCTTTCCCGGAGGGCCATACAAAACGCCCCTGTCTGGTTTTGATCTTACCAGACAAGGGCGTTTTGTGTTTGAAGGCTTGATGGTTCTTTTCCTGAGAAAGGATGGAGATATTATGTTTTTTCCCTGACAGGGAGCCGGACCGTGAAGGTCGTCTGCCCGCTTTCGCTCTCGGCAAAGATCGTCCCGCCGTGAAGGGTGACGATCTCTTTGGCGATGGCCAGTCCCAGCCCTGTGCCCCCGGTGCGGGAGGTGCGGGCGTCATCCAGGCGGTAGAATTTTTCAAACAGGGCATCCAGCTTGTCTGCGGTAATCGTTTTGCCCGTGCTGGTGACCCTGACGGAGACAGCCTCTTCTCCCGCTACGGCGCTGACGGTCACCTCTGTTCCCGGGTCGCTGTAAGCCGCCGCGTTTTTCAGAAGGTTGTTGAAGACCCGGGCCAGCTTCTCCCCATCCCCCCAGACCTGGAGCGGCTCCTGGGCGCGGAGGGTCACATAGTTCCCGTGCTCCGTAAACAGAGGGATATGCTCGTCGATGACCTGCACCAGCAGATAGTAGAGGTCCACCGGCCTGGGGTCGATGGCGATCTGCTGGGTGTTGTAGCGGGTGATCTCAAAAAATTCGGAGATCATTTTCTCCAGCCGCCGTGCTTTTTCCAGGGAGATATGCACATACTTGGCCCGCTCCTCCGCCGGCAGTCCCGGCATCTCCTCCAGCAGCTCCAGGTATCCCATCACGGAGGTCAGAGGGGTGCGGATGTCGTGGGCCAGATACAAAACCAGCTCATTCTTCCGCTGCTCCGCAGACCGGGCCGCCCGCTCCCGCTGATCCAGGATGCTCCGTACCGAGTTCAATTTGCGTGCAAAGGGTTCCATCTCAGGGGAGAGCCGGATGGTCTCCGCCTGCTCCGACAGAAGGCTGTCGATCCCCCGGTCAATCTCCCGGAAGTACCGGGTCATCCAGCGGAACAGGTGCCACAGCATCAGCAGAAAGATCAGGACGATGGCCACGCCGAAGAAGATTTCCCGGTAGCTACGGAAGTAGTCATGGTAGAGGTAAAACGCCTCCTCATGGGGGACATCCAGCCACCGCTCCATGAGACAGACCACCAGATCTCCGCCCCGGCGTTTCCACAGGAACAGGTACAGGGCGATGACGACAAATGTGGCAATCAGGGCCGCTCCGCAGAAGCGCACCATGACCCGGAACTGAAAAACGGAGAAATCCGCACGCTTTTGCTCAGCCCTCGATTTTGTATCCATATCCCCAGACTGTTTTGATATACTTCGGATCTTCATAGGAGTCCCCCATCTTCTCCCGCAGGTGGCGGATATGCGAGGTGATTGTGTTGTTGCTTTTGGTGTAATATTCATCCTTCCAGATCCGGTGGAACAGGTCCTCGGAGCTGACCACCTCCCCCCTGTGTTCACAAAGGATCTGCAAAATAGAGAACTCTGTGGGGGTCAGGGACAGGGGACGGTCGTTCAGGGTGCAGGTGTGGGCCCTGCGGTCCAGCACCAGACCGGAGATCACCAGGGCGCCGCCGCCCGGTTCCGCTCCGGCGTTGTACTGCTTGTACCGCCGCAGCTGGGCCTTGACACGAGCCACCAGCTCCAGGGGCTGAAAGGGCTTGGTCATATAGTCGTCCGCCCCCAGGGAGAGGCCGGTGATCTTGTCCATGCCCTCCCCTTTGGCTGTCAGCATGATGATGGGGAACGGATGGGTCTCCCGGATCTTCTGGCAGAGCTGAAAGCCGTCCAGACCCGGCAGCATCACGTCCAGAACGGCCAGATCCAGTGGTTCGTTCGCCGCGAAGTCCAGCGCGCCGGCGGCGTCATAGGCTTTACAGACCCGAAAGCCCTCGTTTTGCAGATAGAGCGCCACCAGGTCGGCGATCTCTTTCTCGTCATCCACTACGAGAATCGTTTCTTTCGGCATAGATCCTCCTCCTTCCGGTGCTGTGTTTCCAGTATAGCAGAACTGTGTGGGAATTTCCTTATTTTCTCCTGAGAAATCTTGGAGATTTTATGCAGGCAGACACGGCGTATCCGGCGTCCGGCGGCCCCCTGGCTCTGCTTTCATTCATCTCCGCTGCCGAAAATAACGATCCTGATGATTGCGCAATGCATGTCAGCTCTTGATACGCAATACAAAGAAAAACAAATTTTCTCTCTGCCGTTGTCCCCCCCTGTGCGTTCTCCCCCTGTTTGGCCGTGTAAGCGACTGTGTGCCCTCCTTCGGAGCGAGGTAGAGTCCCTGCACCTTTCGGCAGGTACGGGCCGGGTTTGGGGCGCTGTTTGCGGAGTTTTGAATGGGCGCTTCCTCCCCTGCCAATGGCTCTGCGGAGGACGAAAAGAAAAGCAGGAGAAAGGGCCGGGTGCGTGACCTCCCCGGCCCGCCCACTTCTGCCCGCAGTGCGGGCAGTTTTCCCCTGGCGGAAACGGGGTTGTAAAGGCGGAAATATCGGGCCCGCGGGGTCGTATATCCCCGGAAGGCCCATGATGTCAGGATGTTTACAGGCGTTGCGCCTGACTTTACAACAACAGAGAGAAAAATCGACTGTCAGGGGGCGAAGATTTGCGGGATGATTTCAGCACAGTGTTAACAATGATAAGAGCCGTGCAAATGAGCCGGGGAAATTGATAACAGTTTGATAATTGTGGGCAAAAGCCCTGGCGATATCCTATTGTCTGTGCTATGGTGTGTCTCTGCAAAGGAGGCGATGCCCATGGCAAAGAAACGGGCTAATGGAGAGGGCAGTATCAGAAAGCGGAAGGACGGCCGCTGGGAGGGCCGGTACACCGCCGGGTATGATGCCAAGACCGGCAAGCGGATCATCAAAAATGTACTGGGCAAGACCCAGGCCGAGGTCAAGGAAAAACTGAAGAAGGCTATGGAGGAATGTGCAGGGCTGGACATAAGCCAAGATGGGGAGAAGTACACGGTGGCCACCTGGCTGCAGACCTGGTATGAGCTCTACGCCAAGCCCAATGTCCGCACCGCCACGGCAAACCGGTACGAGCTCATCATTGAGCAATATGTTATCCCCAGGATCGGAAGCGTGAAGTTGAAGAAGCTGACCTCCCGACAGCTACAAAAGCTCTACAAGGAGTTATTGGAGGGCGGAAGAATCCACATCGGAAAGGGACAGGGCAAAGGCTTGAGCTCCACCACCGTCCGCAGCGTCCACCTGATGCTCCACACTGCCCTGGAACGCCGTGAAGGAGCGGCTGATACCACGGAATCCCACAGAGGACTGCATCGCCCCCAAGCCCCGGAAGGTGGAGATGCAGATCCTGCCCCCGGACAGCATGCACGCCTATCTGGAGGCAGCCAAGGCGCGAGGCGTCCTTCCCATGTTCTATCTGGAGTTGGTAACAGGTTTACGGAAAGGCGAATTGGTGGCCCTGCGGTGGGAGGATGTGGACATCCAAAACAAAACCATCTCGGTCAGCAAGCAGTACGTCCGCAACCCGGACGGCTCCCGGGAGCTCACCCAGCCTAAAACGGAAAACTCGGTGCGGCTGGTGTCCATCCCGCAGACGGCGGTGGACCTGCTAATCCAGGAGCACGACAGGCACCCGGACAGCCCCTGCCTGTTCCCATCCCCAGTGACCGGAGAGATGTACCACCCGGATTCCGTGGTGAAGCTTCATGAGAAGATTTTAAAGGACGCGGGACTGCCCCACATCAGGTTCCACGATCTGAGACACACTTTCGCCACCACCGCCCTCCAGAACGGCGTGGATGTAAAAACGGTATCCTCCATGCTGGGGCATTACGACGCGGGGTTCACCCTCCGCACCTACACCCACGCCACCCGGCAGAAGCAGGACGAGGCCGCCCGGACCATGGGCGCCTTCATGGAACAAGTGATGTAAAACAGAGAAAAAAGCCGGACAGGAAAGCGCAGCCTTCCTGTCCGGCACTCTTTTGTCCGTTGTTTCATTTCGGCGTGTGGGTCACGGTGTGGGTCGTGACTTTTTTCAGCACTTCAAAATCTAACTTTTTGCAACAAAAATCACCTGAAATCCGCAGATTTCAGGTGATTCCTGGAGCTGCTGGGCGGATTTGAACCGCCGACCTCATCCTTACCAAGGATGCGCTCTACCGACTGAGCTACAGCAGCATAAATGGCGACCCGGAACGGGCTCGAACCGTCGACCTCTAGCGTGACAGGCTAGCGTTCTAACCAACTGAACTACCGGGCCATTTTGTAGGCTCGTCCTATTATAGCAAATACACCCTGCCTTCTAAAGATTCCAATGGCAGGAGCAGAAGAATTCGAACCCTCGGCATGCAGTTTTGGGATGGCCACAAAGAACAACGTTCCTCTACTGCTCCAAATACTTACCAATCCATAGCAGTTCGCTCTTCACAATTCTAATGCTTTCTTGATGCTGTCATCCTTTGGGACAAGCACCCGCCGCACAGAACAATGAGAATTATACTTTACGCCACAGCTTTTGTCAATCCTTTTTTTAATTTTTGAGACATTTTTTTAATGTCTCAATTTTCCATATGTCTTGAGAATATAAGCCGTTAAACTATCGGAGCAACACGAGAACCCCCACATAAAAGGGAATCACTTTTGCTGCCCGCACGGCTGTGCTAACCCCTCCCCTTTGGAATCCGCCGGGTCTACTTGTATTTGAAGTCGTTTGAGGCCGCAGAGCGGTGTAAAGCAGGCCGTATATAGGGCATGCAAAATTAAAGGGCGCCGGGGTGCCATCCGACGCCCTTTGATTTTGCGCCCTTTAATATGCGGCTCCATAAATGCGCGGCTGCATATTGATTTCCCCGACCCATGAAAGTCTTGTTTCTGTCTGCTACAGCATCATTTTAGCCTTAAAATTTTGCTCCCCTGGCCAGTTGCCTGCTGGCCAGGGGAGTTCTTTTTTCGCATGCCTCAGAGATCGAATCCTGTCGTGATCCCTGTCAAGCGGGAGGCGTCCTTTTTCACATAGTAGAGCTCCGTGTTCTCCGAGGCGGATTGTCTAAGGAGGGCGGCCACCTGCCGGGGGAAAGGGAGCCGAGCGTCCCATCCGGTTGTTTGATGCTGTTAACCAGATTAGCGGCGAAGCAGAGTATGGAGCCCCCCGCTGCTTCAGCTCAGCCGCCTTCAGGATGCGGTACCGTTCGGGTATAGCCTTCGTGCTCGTCAGCGATGATCGACGCGTCTTCTACGAAGTACCACTCCGCTCTCAGATCCAGGATGGCGTCCACCGAGGCCTCGTTGAGAGGCACATCCCGCATTCTGGTAGATGCGTGTCCTGTTTCCCCAGGTGCGGAGGGCCTCGGCTTTGAACTTCATGGTATCATCTGGGGTGAAGATAGTCACATTTGCAGAAGTTGGTTGCTCCTTCTTCGGAGCAGAACTGAAAAGACGGCTGCCGGGTTGGCAGCCGTCTTGGTGATTTCGGGAGATGGATACGGAAATGGCGCTCAGTAGAATTCCTTCAGATAGGCATCTACATCCGCCCGGGTGCCGGTGAAGGGGCCGGGGGTCTCCATCTTCAGGGACACTAAGGCGGTGGCGAAGCGGAGGGCGGTGGGGATGTCAGCAGTCAGCCGCTCATTGATGTAGCCGGCAAAGGTGGTGTCGCCCCGCCCGGTCCGGCCGGAGAGGTTTCTGGCCCGGATGGGGCATGTGTAGATCTCCCGACCATCGTAGACCAGCACCTCCGTGTTATGGGTGATGAGAATCTCCTTGGCGCCCCACTGGTAAAGCTGTCTGGCGGCCTCAGCCCGGTCGGTGAAACCTGTCAGAATCTCCGCCTCCGCCGCGTCGGTCTTGAGAAATCGGACATACGGCAGCAGCTCCTTTTTCTCTGCCCAGTCGTGATAGACCATGCCGCCGTTCTCCACCCAGCGCAGCATGGTTTGCACGTCGATGGCCACCATGGCGTGCCGGGCGGCAAAGGGGATCATCTCGTTGGGAATGTCGCCCGCTGCCAGGCCCGCCAGATGCCAGATCGCCGCATCGATATCCGGCACCTCCTCGGTGCGGTATGGTTCGATGACGCTGTCCACGGTGGAGGTGCGCCGCTCCCGGTCCGGGGTGTGGTAGACGTTTTTTGTGACAAAGGAGGTCCTGCTGTGCAGGGGATAGACGGTCACATTTGGGGCTGGGGCGAAGGCGGCGGCCAGGTCCACCTGGGCCGTGTCCGCCTTGGGGAGCACCGCGGTCTTGTGGCCGGTGTTGGCGGCGGCGAAGCCGGAGTAGTACACGGCGCCGCCCACGGCATGGACGGTGGTGCCGTCATAGTCCACATTGGTGTCCTGTGCCACCTCGCCGATGATCAGAGAGTCAAACTGGCTCATTTCTGTTTCTCCTTCCGCATTTCCTCATCCGTGTCCACAAAGGACTGGAACTCCGGGCTCCAGAGGTGGAAACGGTGCTGCCCAATCAAGGTCTTGTAGGCAAAGGAGTCGGCGGGCCTCTCTGGCAGGATCACGCCGGCCCGGGCCTCGTCCCCACTCTGATGGGTGTCGGATCCCGCCAGGCGGTAGTATTCTGGATGGCGGCGGGCCAGCTCTAGAGCCCGGTCATTGTAGTTGTCGTGCCGGGGATTGCCGTTGATGATCTCCGTACCGTGAATCGCGTCCTCAAACACCGTAGTGTTGCCGTCCCGATAGGGGTGGGCGTGGATAATAAGCACCTGGTTATGGAATTTCTGGAAGAACTCCCGGGCGCTCATGCAGCAAACGTAGGGGTTGGATCGCAGCCACGCCTCATCAATGCCGTACACCAGGTAGTCGTTGTCATTTTCGGGAAATCGCAGTTCCGCGCCGAGCAGCACTTGGAAGCCCACCTCGTCGCCCCGCTGTTTGGAGGCGCGGTAGCCGGAGAGATAGTGGTCTATGACCTTATTCCAATCGTGGTCTGTGTCAATCCGGGAGAGGTACTCCGGGTGGAGATGGTCCGTCACAACCAGTCCGGAGAAGCCATGGCGCACATAGCGGTCCACCACCTCCGCCGCCGGCAGGTGGCCGCACTTGCTGGTTTCCGCCGTGTGAGTGTGGGGGTCAAACAGGTATCCGTCCATAAAATGCCTTCTTTCCATGATTCAGACTGTCACGCTCAAACTGCGGGAGGGGGGACAGCGCCTTGGAACAGGGCAGACAAAAGCCGGTTTTTCCACCCAAAAATGCGCGAAAATGCAAACGTTTTCGATTCTGCGACGCAACTCCGCCCGCAAGAAAGAGAAGTACACTTCTGCATTGAAATATATAGAGTTTTGTCAGAAAAGTCAATATAAAACTGCGATTTCTGGACTTTTGGTCAAAATGGCAAAAACAGGGGAGTGTCTTTGGCGGTTCCTCCCCTTGACAGAGAAAAGTAATCTACCATAGAATAAAGACAGAAAATCGAAAACGTTTGCATTCAGTGCATAAGACGAGTGGGCAGCGGATCCAGAGAGCATCTGCCTGTCTGCGGATAAGGAGGAAGGATGAACGAAAAAAGGTACAGGGCCGTCCTGTTCGACTTGGGCGGCACCCTTCGGATTGCGCTGGAGGATGAGCCCTATATGCGCCATGCCCGCAGGAAGATGACGGAGCTGGCGGGGGCACCGCTGCAGGTGGAGGACTTCTATCAGTTGGTAGAAGACCGCTACGAGTCCTATCGCCGCTGGGCCCTGGGAGAGAACAAGGAGGCTGGCGACCGGGAGCTCTGGTGCCGGTGGCTGCTGCCGGACTATGACCAGAAGCGCATTGCCCAGGTCTGCCATGAGCTGTCCTTTGAGTACCGCCAGTCCAAAGGCCGGCGTGTGGTGGTGGACGGCGGGGCAGAAGTGATCCGAACCTTGCACGAGCGGGGATACAAGCTGGGCATTGTGTCCAACCTGATTGGCGAGCACGAGGTGCCCGACTGGCTGGAGGAGGATCGGCTGGCCCCGTATTTTGACAGTGTGGTGCTCTCCTCCGTGTGCCATCTGCGCAAGCCTGGCGCGGAGATTTACCACATTGCAGCCCGGGAACTGGGGGTGGATCTGGCAGACTGCGTCTCCGTGGCGGACAACATCAAGCGAGATATTCCAGGGGCCAAGGCTGCGGGAATCGGCTGCAACATCATCTTCCGGTCTCCGGAGAAGAAGCATCCTGTGGAGTTCACGGAGGAGACGCGGCCGGATGCAGTGATCGATACGTTCCCGGAATTGCTGGAGTTGCTGCCGCCGCTGAAGTGAACGCATCATTTTTTTCAAATCCCGGAAAACGTTTGTGTGAGCCGTTCGGATTTGAATTTTGCAAGACAACGAAATAACCAAAATTAGAATAATTTTATTGGATACTTTATTAAATATGCGGTATAGTTCTTGACAAAAGTATGAACGAATGTTAAATTTGAAATCGCATAGAAACGAAAACGTTTGCGATATTTAACACAAACAACAAGAGGAACTGAGGAGAGAGGGTGCAAGAGGAAGATGAAACCGCAAGAGCAAACGTATTCAAAAAGCCGGCGGCTGAAGAATCAGATCAAGGCAGTGGTGACAAATCCCTACAACATCATCGTACTGATCGCCGTCGTTCTGCTGGTCTATCTGATCGTCCTGCCGCTGCTGGACATGATCGCCACCACCTTTGAGCTGGCCCAGCGGGACATCCGGGCTGTGGGCGGCGGCAAGGCCGGCGACTTTACCCTGTACTACTGGCAGCGGCTGCTGGCCAGTGAGCTGTCCTGGACCATGCTGATCAAGCCGTTGATCAACTCCCTGGTTATCGGCGTCTGCGTGTCCGTGTGCGCCATCCTGCTGGGTTCCATTCTGGCCTGGCTGATGGTCCGGTCGGATCTGCCCTTCAAGAAGTTTTTCTCCCTGGCGGTGATTATCCCCTACATGATCCCCTCCTGGTGCAAATCCCAGGCGTGGCTGTCCATGTTCAAGACAGCGAGGTTGGGCGGCGCGCCCGGCTTCATGGCCTCCCTGGGGCTGGATGTGCCGGAGTGGCTGGCCTATGGCCCTGTCGCCATCATCATCGTGCTGACCCTTCATTATTACGCCTATACATACCTGCTGGTATCCTCAGCACTGAACTCCATCAACTCCGAGCTGGAGGAGATGGGTGAGATCCAGGGCGCGGGCAAGGCCATGATCCTGCGGAAGATCACTCTGCCTTTGGTGCTGCCGGCCATCCTGTCGGCCGTGATCCTGACTTTCTCCAAGGCCATCGGCACCTTCGGAACCATCAACTATCTGGGCTCTCCGGTGCAGTACTACACCCTGTCCAGCCAGCTGTACATGAATATCAACTCCCGGGATACGCAGACCGGATTTGCCATGGCGATCCTGATGATTATTATTGCCTCCATCGCCGTGTTCGTCAACCAGAAGCTGATCGGCTCCCGCAAGTCCTACGCCACCATCGGCGGCAAGGGCGGCCGATCCACCCTGATCGGCCTTGGGAAGGTAGGCAGGCCGGTTATCACTGCGGCGCTGTTCGTGTTCTTCGCAGTGGGCATCATCATGCCAATCGTCATCTTGGTCATGGAGAGCTTCATGCTCAAGGAAGGTATCTACTCCCTGGACAACTTTACCCTCCACTACTGGATTGGCGAATCCAATCCCCAGATTATGGAGGGGCTGCCGGGCATCTTCAAGAATGACGAGTTCATCAACTCCCTGTTCAACTCCCTGCGCCTGACTCTCGTGAACGGCGTGTTCGGCACCATCTTCGGCCAGCTGCTTGGCTACATCACCGCCAAGGGCCGCGGCAGGCTCCACGGCAAGCTGGTGGAACAGCTGGTGTTCATCCCCTATCTGATCCCGTCCGTGGCGTTCGGCGGCATCTATCTGTCCATGTTCTCCCAGCCCCAGCAGATCTTCGGCGTGACCCTGGTGCCCGCCCTGTACGGCACCTTCGCTCTGCTGACGCTGGTGTCCGTGGTGAAGCATCTGCCCTTCGCGGCACGGGCCGGCACCTCCAACATGCTGCAGATCAGCGGTGAGCTGGAAGAGGCGGCCACCATCGAGGGCGCCGGATTCTTCCGCCGGTTCGTGAAGATTGTGTTCCCCCTGTCCAAAGGCGGCTTCATCTCCGGCTTCATGCTGATCTTCGTTTCCATCATGAAGGAGCTGGATCTGATCATCCTGATCATGACCCCCACCACCTCCACGCTGCCGTACCTGGCGTTCCGGTACCAGAACGGCAACTCGCCGCAGGCATCTGACTGCGTGGCGATTGTGATGTTCTCTATCGTGTTCCTGGTGTATGCGATAGCGAATCTCTCCGGCAAGGCGGACCTGGCCAAGAGCATGGCCGGCTGACGCGGACAGAGAACTGAGAGGAGACGACGAACATGAGCAAGATTGAATTGAAACATATCGATAAATTCTATGGCAAGAACCACGTTCTGAAAGATCTGAACCTGACCATCGAGGACGGCGACTTCATGACGCTGCTGGGCCCCTCCGGCTGCGGCAAGACCACAACGCTGCGGGTGGTGTCCGGCCTGGAAAAGCCCCAGAACGGCTTCATCTACATGGACGGCAAGGAGATCGTCAACGCGGCGGAGGCGTACTACGCGCCCCCGTCCCAGCGGAACCTGAACCTGGTGTTCCAGTCCTACGCGCTGTGGCCCCACATGACTGTCTTTGAGAACGTGTCCTTCGGCCTGAAGATCAAAAAGATCCCCTCCGCGGAGATCGAAAAAATGGTTGCCAGCGCCCTGGAACGGATGCAGATCGGCCAGTACGCCAAGCGGTATCCCACCGAGCTCTCCGGCGGCCAGCAGCAGCGTGTGGCCATCGCCCGCGCCATCGTGTCAGAGCCTCGGCTGCTCCTGCTTGACGAGCCCCTGTCCAACCTGGACGCCAAGCTCCGCGTGGATATGCGGTCCGAGCTGAAGCGCCTGCACCACGACACCGGCAGCACCATCATCTACGTCACCCACGACCAGGTGGAGGCGCTGACCATGTCCACCAAGATCGCCCTGTTCCGTGAGGGCGAGCTGGTCCAGGTGGATAAGCCTCTGGAGCTGTACGACAACCCCTGCGATCTCTATACGGCGGACTTCATCGGCAACCCCAGCATCAACTTCGTGGAGGCCTCGGGCACCGCCGGCGCGTCCGGGCTGTCGGTTGACGGTGTCATGGGCCGCCTGGAGTTCTCCCGGGAGGACATGACGCCTGAAGCGCCCGCCTCCGGCGACCTGAAGCTGGTTCTGGGCATCCGCCCGGAGCAGATCACCATTTCCCGTGAGAAGACCGACGCCGCGCAGGTGGAGGCCCGTGTATACGCCGGAATGCCCGCCGGTTCCGAGACCCTGGTCTCCGTCCGGATCGGTGAGAAGCTGATTACTGTAAAGGAGCTGGGCTCCACCCATTACGCCGGCGATGAGACGGTCTATCTCTCCTACCCGCCCAAGAAGGTCAATGTGTTCGACGCCTCTACCAAACGCCTGATCAAGTACTCCCGCTAATGCGCGTTTCCATCATCCGAGCGATCCCGGAGTATCCTGCGGCGTCAGCCGTTGCGATAAAAGAGAGCGATTTGAGGAAGAATGATTAAAGGAGGAAAAGAACCATGTTGAAGCACAAGAAACTATTGAGCGCCCTGTTGGCTGCTGTTATGCTGTTTACTGTGACCGGCTGCGGCGGCACGGATGATGAGGCGGAGGATGCCGGCGCCACCTCCTGGGAGGAAACCGCCAACATCACCGCCACGGACGAGACGGATGAGGAGCTCTATGAGCAGGCCATCGCCGAGGGCGGCGAGGTCACTCTGTACTCCATCTCCTCCCGCTGCACCAAGGTGGCGGAGGCCTTCATGGACAAGTACCCCGAAATCACCTGCACGCCCTTTGATATCTCTACCAACGACCTGCTGGACAAGGTCACCCGTGAGCACGAGGCCGGCCAGTATGTGGCGGATGTGGTCCATATCAAGGATGAGGACGGCTCCCTGTACAATGAGTATGTGCAAAACAAGATTTTTTACATATATCAGCCTGCCGACATCCTCGCCCATATTGATCCCAGCCTGACAGAGACGCAAACCCCTCTGTACATTGAGCTGACCCAGCTGTTCTACAATGCTGAGGCTTATCCTGACGGTTCCCCTGTCACCAACATCTGGCAGGTGACCGAGCCCCAATGGAAGGGCAAGATCCTGATGCAGGATCCCCTGAACAATGTGGGCTGGGGCTCCTGGATTACCGGCTTCTGCGTGGGTGATACCCCGGATCAGCTGGCTGCCGCCTATGAGGAACTGTATGGCGAGGAGCTGGTGCTCTCTGAGGGCTGCGCCAACGCCGGCTACGAGTTCCTGAAGCGCCTGCGTGAGAATGAGCCGATCTTCACCTCCGCTTCTGACGAGGTTGCCGAGGCTGTCGGCACCCCCGGCCAGTCCGATCCCCCCATTGGTTTCTGCGCCTCCTCCAAGCTGCGCAAGAACGAGGATAACGGCTGGGTCCTGGCTCCCGTGAACCTGTATCCCACCACCGGCATACCCGCCATCAACACCCTGTACGTGGTGGAAGGCTGTGAGCATCCCGCTGCCGCCAAACTGCTGATCCGCTTCATGATGGGCGGCATTGATGGCGATACCAGCGGCTACGAGCCCTTCAACACCCTGGGCGGCTGGCCTGTCCGGGACGACATTGAACCCGCTGAGGGCTCTGTCCCCTATGAGGAGATGAACGTTTCCCCGTTCGATCCCAATTCCATCTACACGGAGTTCATGACCGTCCGTGACTTCTGGCAGATGCTCGGATAACAGCACTTCGGCGATCCTGGCTGCTTCACACGGCCGGCGGACGGGAATCCGTCCGCCGGCTCTCCATTCCGGCCCTCTCAGATAAGGAGATATGCGCATGAATCTATTCATTGACAAGAATCACCGGCGGAAGAGCCCCATTGCCATTGCAGGCTTTTTCGCCACGCTGCTGGACCTCTGCATCTACGGGGTTCTGTATACCCTGCTGGCAGAGCCGCTGTACCGGCAGCTTACGCTGCCCAGCACTGCAGCCACCAACGCCGTGCACACGCTGATCATCGCATTGGCGGGGACGGCAATCGGCAGCCTGCTGTTCCTTCTGCGGGACAAGCGGGTGGCGCTGTTCGGGTTTGTGGGGCTGGCGGTGGTTCTGGTGATGTTCTACTTCGCAGCCTGGATGCTGGATACAGACCAGCGGGCAACCATGGTGCAGCTGATTACCCTGTATGGTGTGGCACCGGCCCTGATCGGAAACGCGGTGGCTTGGCCGGTCTATCTCAAGCTGAGAAAGACCCATCCTCTGCCTGTGCAGAAGACTCTGCAGGAGGAGATGCGGGAGGCGGCCGGGACCAAGGCTGATGCCGCCCCCAAAGCGCATCCTGCTGCCCCGGCTGCTGAAGAGCGGCCCCGGCGGTCTCCCCAGGAGGATGCCATGCTGTTGTTTGAGGACGGAGAGGATGCCGGCTGCCACCGCCGGCGGAATACACACGGAAAGGATGAGGATTCCTGATGCTGACAACCGTTTTATTTGATATGGGCGGAACTCTGGAGGATATTTGGTACAACGAGGACACCCAGCGGGCGACCTGCCGCAGGCTGCTGGAGGTCCTGCGGGCCAACGGCCTGGAGCCCGGCTGCCCGGACGATGTGTTCTGGAAGCGGATCACGGACGGCGTAAAGGCCTATAAGCAGTGGAGCGAGGGGAATATGCTGGAGAAAAAGCCGGAGGAGATTTGGCCGGACTGGTATCTTCGGGACTTTGCCTTTGACCGGGAAAAGCTGCTGCCCATCACCGAGGAGCTGGCCAACCTGTGGGAGGTCACCTTCTACCACCGGGAGCTCCGCGACGGCGCGGCAGAGATGCTGCAGGCCCTGAAGAGCCGGGGCTACCACCTGGGCGTTATCTCCAACAACGCCTCGCTGTACAATGTGTTCCGCGTGCTGGAGGACTACGGCATCCGCGGCTTTATGGAGGATGTAACGGTCTCCAGCGTCACCGGTTATCGCAAACCCCATCCGGAGATCTTCCGGATCGCCCTGCGGCAAATGCAGGCAAAGCCGGAAATGTGCGTCTATGTGGGCGACACGGTCTCCAGGGACATCATCGGCCCCAAGCAGGTGGGCTTTGCCAAGGCCGTGCAGATCCGCTCCTTCCTGTCGGAGCAGAAGGATGTGCACGTGGCCGCGGATGCGGCACAGCCGGACAAGGTTATCGGAACACTGATGGACCTGGTGACTTGGCTGGACCAGATCAATCCAG
>ERZ836441.1734-NODE-1734-length-19758-cov-4.038928_pt1 | contig 19758 bp, 19 predicted proteins | sample MGYA00519686_ERZ836441 | MGnify/ENA primary metagenome ERZ836441 (study PRJEB31850, sample SAMEA3708800) | human gut metagenome | biome: human gut; feature: human-associated habitat; material: faeces | place: China | collected 2014 ... | reverse complement strand
TCGAGGTCTATCATAAGGAGACCGAGCCGCTGAAGGACTTCTATGCCCAGCGGGGACTCCTGAAGCCTGTGGAGAATCAGCCCTCTGTGGAAGAGACCTCCCAGGCTATCCTGCGGGTGCTGCGCTGAGTCCCACTGTGTCCGCATATCTATTATGTATATTGAAGGAGGCTATTACTCTATGCTGAAAATTGTTGGAGTTGGGAAGAGTCACTTTGCTGATTATGTGAAGTCCATCAGCTCTCCTGACATTGAGATGGAGCAGATCACCCCCCATGTGTATTCCTTCCCCGGCATCCGGGGCTGCGACCCGTCCATGGTGCTCACTAGCCAAGGCGCTGTGTTCATCGACACCGCACAGTGGATCACCCAGTTGGAGCAGATGATCGATTTTGCCAAGGAGAAATGCGGCGGTGTCAAGTATGTGATCAACACCGAGTCCCACATCGACCACGTCTTTGGTAACCCCTATCTGAAAAGGGAAGGCGCCACCATCATCTCCCACGAGAAGATGGTGGATGGCTACTACAAGATCCCCCCCGCCTTTAACCAGACCACCTATGAGTATAACCTGGATCTGCTGAAGCGCCAGGATCCCACCCAGGTTGCCAAGCTGCTGCCCGAGGGGGAGGAGGAGATCGGCAAGCCCGACATCACCTTCTCCGACCGCATGACACTGAAGCTGGGGGACCACACCTTCCAGATCTTCCACACCCCCGGCCACTCCCCGGAGCAGTCCAGCGTCTATGTCCCCCAGGAGCGGTGCGTCTTTGTGGGCGACAACATCTTCAACGCCTGCCAGATCTGGCTCCACAGCGTGGACTTCGACGCCCTGTTCCACAGCCTGGACTGGCTGCAGAGTCTGGATGTGGACTACATCATCCCCGGCCACGGCCCCGTCAAGGGCAAGGAGTGCATTGTGGAGAACAAGCAGTTCCTGTACGCCTGGCTGGCTGCCGTGGGCGAGGGCATCGAAAAGGGCTGGAGTAAAGAGGAGTGCGTGGAGCGTATCAGCTTCGCGGACCGCTGCCTCATGGACATCGGCCAGCCGGAGTGCATGGAGTACGTCCAGACCAACAACGTCCGCAAGTGCTATGACTACCTCATGCGTAAGGCCGAACTGTGAGAGGTGACGGGATGACTGAACGCTCTGTCGCCATCATCGGCAAAGGCATGATCGGCATCAGCATGGCGGTGCTGTTCACCGGCAACGGGATCCCCACCATCGTGCTAGCCAAAAACGCGGAGGTGGGCCTGGAGAAATACCGCACCTATTACCGGGACCTGGTGGGCCAGGGCCTGGTGACCGAGCGGCAGGCGGCCGCCTGTGAGCGGCAGCTGTCCTTCACGGAGTCCTACCAGGACCTGGCAGACGTAGAGATCGTTTTTGAGTGCGTCACGGAGAAGCTGGCGGTGAAGTACGAAGTCTATCGCCAAATCGAGGCCAACTGCCCCCATCTGAAGGCCATCGCCTCTACCACCTCCGCCATCTCTCCGGCAGACCTGGCCAAGGGCGTGGCCACACGGGAGAAGGTCATGGTAGCCCATCCCTACAATCCGCCCCACATCGTCCCCTGCGTGGAACTGGTGAAGAACGACTTTACCGACCCAGAGGCGCTGGAGGCTGTCTCAGCCCTGCTGGAACACTGCGGTCGGGAGGTGTGCTGGATGAACAAGCCGGCCCCTGGCTTCATCGCCAACCGCCTCCAGCACGCCTTGTACCGGGAGGCCGTCTACATGGTAGAGCAGGGGATCTGCGGACCGGAGGACATCGACAAGTGTATCCGCTCCAGCTGGGGCCCCCGGTACACCTCCATCGGCCTGTTCGACCACTTCGACTACGCGGGCCTGGACCTGATCTCCAGCATCGAGACATACCTCTATCCGGACCTGTGCAATGACACCGCAGTGCAGCCCTTCATCCAGGAGCGGCTGGACCGGGGCGATCTGGGCTACAAGACCGGCGTCGGCGTCTATGATTGGCGACAGCGGGACATGGATGACTTCCGCCAGAGAGTAACTGCTCCGTATCTGAAAAACTTCAACTGGAAGTTGCCGGAGGATTAATTTCCCCAGCAGCCTGTAAATTTCATCCCTTACAACAACCACCAAGGCGGCGCAGTGCTGGACTGTGCCGCCTTGGTTTCTCTTGTCTGCCCGCAGCACACCAAGCCGATATCCTCCGGTTCGTTGGCGAAACAGTAGGCTCCTGGTTCGCGGTCATCCATAGCGGCTCCATCATCCGCCGTCGCATGGACCAATTCCCCATGATCCCCTCCTCCACCTGGCGGTTGAAACCGATCTTGAAGAAGCGCGGCCAGTCAGATGCCGTAAGAGAGGAGATTTGATAAAATACCGAGAGAAAAAACAGCCGCAGATCCCCGTCTCCCATTGTGCCTACTGCGGATGATCGTATGACCTGGGGATCGACCGGCAGCAGAACGAGGCCATCGTAGCCTTCCGCCGAAACGGACGCCTGAACAACCGAATGAAGTATATCATCTGCCGGAACTGCAGAGCAGTGCTGTACCAGTGCGTGACGGAACTGCGAAGGTTTCCGCAGATGGAATAAAGGCGGAGAAAAGTTAGCATCCTGTCACAAAGAACACAAGGAACTTTTCCGTTACAAACCGCCGAAAGCAACATACTTTCGGTGGCTTGTCATGTGTTGACTAAAAAATACACGTACAAAGCTTTATTTCACAACAGTTCCAGAATTTCAGCGCATAAAACGAAATTAGGTCTTTGGGATCAAATTAACCATTCAAAATCCAGCTTATCTGGATATGCGATTTACCTCTGCGACCCCCGGCCTTTGCAATAGATCAAAAAACTCATTGATTATGTTATGCCGCTGCACAGGATACTTCATGCCGGTTCTTTGTTTGCAGAAGGTAAATATAACCGCTTCTTTTGCGCGAGATAATGCAGCAAAGAATGTCCAGCGATCCGCTTCTAGTTGGTTTTTAAAATTCCAAAATGCCGATTCCTCTAATCCAATGAAATACACAGCAGAGTATTCCAGTCCTTTACTTTTATAAATCGTCATAATCGGGACAGAATTCTCGCCGCAGAAATTCTCGATAGCTAAATTCCATTCTCTATGTGTCTCTGCATATTCCGTAAAAAAGAGGTTTTCAAATTTGTTAATTAGGTCCTTTAAATAATTGCCTTGCTTATAGGCCGGAAATTTTGCTTCTATATTTTCACCCCCCAAAATTCAATTATTGTTTTCACAGTATTATGCCACTGTACCCGATCAAGTCCTTGCTGGATATTGTTCTTTATATCATCTACTAAAGCAACCAGTTTTCACTACATTTCATCATATGCATCATGCGCTTGGCTTCCACCGATTCTCCAAAATTCTACTATCGACTCTTCTATGAGATTCCACTCTTTAGGGTGATTCCTGTCATTAGCGCATACCACGAATTTAATAAGTAAATCTATGATTGGTTCTTTAATTAGCTCCTGATAGTCTGTTTCAATGTGCGCCCTTACACCATATTCAAATTGTCTACTTTACCAGCCTACAGCTCGGTAAGGCTTATGAGCTGACGTGGCAGGACATCAATCTGGAGAAGCGTTCCTGACCGTACGGAGAAGTATACGGTACAATTCAGCGCGGCACAAGATGGAATTGGAGCCTACCAAGTGAAAGAAGGTCCGCACCGTAGACTTCCGCAATATGTTGGCGACCATTTTGCAGAAGGCAAAAAAATCCACTCTATCGACCACATCCGCTATGGGCGCTCCACCTCCTAAACTACTATACCACACAGAAGAGAAAGCGCCGCTGGACCTTTCCAGTGTAAACACCGTAAACGTCAGGACAGTGCATCCAACACCGCATCAAGCAGGTGCATAGGACTGAGCTGCCCCTCGTTGCATCGGCGAGCAAGTTCGTCAACAAAGCCCCTGTCACAGGAGATGTCTGGTATGTAGGTTGCGTAAGTACAAGTATCATTCTTGAGCACGGATGCCCAAAAGCCATAAGATAGCTGGCGGCTGCCCAGGCCGTACAGTTCCATCACTTTGAAGCGGGTATTCTTCATCCTCACAGCAAAAATTGTGAATTTAGACATTTTTCGGCCCATCGTACTAAATTATACAGAAGGTGGGAAAATATTCCACGGAGTGTGCTTCGGATCTCACAAAAAGCAAGAACAGCCCACATACATTACAGGCCTGTTCCATACAAATTCGTAATTTATTTTTCAATATACCACAGCATCCCTCCTTTACATATTCCGGCAGAAGATTCTCTGCCCAACAACCGCCTTGGCTGCCAGCCGGGGGCTTCCGTCAGCACATGAATGAAATAGCGGTAGGGAGCAAGGCCGTTTTCCTTTGCGGTTTCAATCAAGCTGTAAATCATTGCGCTGCTCTGGGCCCCACCTTCCGTATTTGCAAACAGCCAGTTTTTCCGTCCCATTACAAAGGGTTTTACACTGCGTTCCACACCGTTATTGGAGATCTCCAGCCGCCCATCTTCCAGAAATCGGATCAGGTATGGCCACTGTTCCCGCAGATAATACAGTGCCCTACCCAGCGCGGACTTCGGCGCAGCAGCGCTCTTCATCTCAGCCCATACCAATAAAGCGTCCATCACCGGCTTGGACGGGGCCAGGGGCTGTTCATATCGTTCTTCCGGCGACTGTCCCGCCAATTCCTGTTCAATTCCAAAGAGGGGGTTGCAGTACTCCGGCTCCTCCAGTGCCGCACAACCTGCGCGTTGGTCCTTCGGCAGGACATTCACCATGCAGATACGCCCAGCAGCCAACTGCCCGGATGTTTTCAGGCAACCGGTGGTAATCAGCGCAGCCATCCGAGTCACCCGGAGAAACCCTCCAGAAAGGCAGCCGCGTTCTCCGCCTTCTGGGTAGGTACAGCACAATGGGGTACTTCGCGTCCCCCGCTGATGTGGTACAGCCACATATAGCATTTGCTCCGGGCTGTTCGGCCCTCCAGCTTCAGCACCTGCAGCGTGGTTTCATCCGCGTGGAGCACCTGCCGTTGGATGAGCCGCCTGTGCAGTTCCTCATATACCAGTTTCAGAGCCAGTCCTCCGCCACCCGCAGCACTCAGTTGCTCATGGTCTGCCGGCACAACTGCACGCCTGCCCGGTTCCACTCCTGCTCCTGCCGGTACAACGGTGCATACATCACAAATTTCTGCACCATGATGTGGGCGACCGCCTCCGGGGAGGTATAGCTGCCGGGAATCAGGGCGGGGAACCTTTCCGCCTTGTGGATCGGTGTCTCTGTCCCTTCCTACTTGCATTTGGGGCAGGCGTAGGTGAAATAAATGTCTTCCCGGATCCTTACCTGGGCCGGGATCATCACCAATGTGCGTCGGACGTCCCTTCCAATCTCCATCATGGCTGTGCCACGGACGGGACAGTTCAGTTCGTTTCCCGGGATGCGGTGTTCCACTACCTCCACAGGCACATTGTCCGGCAGACGCTCCTCCAGCCAGGAGGAGCGCCTGGTATGGGCGGCTACCCGCGTCTCTATTAACCCATCAGTTCTTCTTCCAGCCGCTCTGAGGACACCCCATAGAATTTCTTCCTGTTCAGGCGAGCCCGTTTCAGAAGCCAGTCCAGTTTCTAGTTCAGTTCGTCTCTTTCCGCTTTCGGAGACTCATATTCCGCCCGTGAAATAGTTACCATCTCTGGGGGCGCTTGTCCCATAATTTCTTTCATTTTTCACGGGTTAATCATACTATACTTGAACCCAAAATTGAATTTCCAGTGATTCCAGCTGTTTTTCTGACTAAATTATATGCAGGTCATCCCCCGGCGGTGGGCCTTTGGCTGCTCTACCTTCAGCCCCTCCATCAGCCAGCGGTACTGCTGCGGCATCAACTGCCGTGCCTCGTTTGTAGAACCCCTTGATCCGATTCCGCCGTCTGTCGCAGAACAGAAACAGCATATTGGTGAACGGGTCCAGTTTAAACTGCCCCCTGCACCATAGCCGCCGACCCATCGATTCCTTTCCGCAGATCCGTATAACCGCAGGCAATACATACCTTGTCTGCTCCGGTGAAGTTACTCAGCATGATTTCAGCACCTGGAAAATCTCCCTCACTACAGCCGTGTCCGCACCTCCTCACCTGAATAGATGTCTGATTTCACTTTTCCAATCTGGATACTGACAACCACTCCACCCATCGTCTGCCGCTCAAGCGGCGATGGGAGTTCTGCAAAGGCTACCGGTGGCTGTGGTACTGAAGTTGCGGACATAAGTTCCGTGGCTGCCGACGAAAGGCTCTTCCTTTTCCCAGCGGTAGTAGGTCCCTGTCGAAATATTGTGTTCCGCATGCCATCCCCTTACGCTCATGCCGCTGCTATGGCAGTCTATGAGCTGTGTCCTCTTTCAAGGCACCTCCCAAAATGAGAATTAGTATCTCACATCTTCTTCAGCTTTTTAATCCGCCCTCAGCCCTTGCCTCAGAGGCCTCAGAGAGCGAATCCTGCCAGGATCCCTGCCAGGCGGGAGGTATCCTTTTTCACGTAGTAGAGTTCTGCGATCTCCGAGGTAGAGCGGCCGAAGAGGTCAGCGACCTGCCGGGGGAGAGGACGCGGATCGTCCCATCCGGTTGTCTGATGCCGTCGACCAGATTGGTGGCGAAGGTGCGGCGGAGGGTATGGAGCCTCCTCTGCTTTAGATTAGCCGCTTCCAGGATGTGGTAGTACCGCTTCCGGAAATTTACAGGACGGGTATGGCCTCCGTCTTCATCAGAGATGAGTGGATTGTCTTGACCGAAGTACCATTCTGCTCTCAGAGCCGGGATGGCATACTGCTGCCTGGTCGAGAGGTATATCCAGCTTGCTGGAAGAGCTCTTCAGTTTGCCGATTTTGACCTCCCGACCGTTGGTGGATTCGCCCCCCTCCCGCCGGGAGATCTCCTTCACGCCCCGCTGGAGGTGGATGACCTGGTTCTCCAAGTCGATGTCGCTGTTCAGCGGGCCAAGGGCTTCCCCTGTGCGGAGGCCGGTGTTCAGCATCAGCGTGTAGGCGGCCGCCTGCTGGTAAATGCGTGTTCCGTTGCCCCAGATGCGGAGCGCCTCGGCTTTAAACTTTACGATTTCATCTGGGGTGGAGATAGAAACAGTTTCGAAGATTGGCAGATCCTCTTTGCCTTGACTGGCTATGAAGTTTAACTTCTTGATTATGAGAGCCGCAGCCATAGGGCCTTCGGGATGTATTCCTGCTGGGTCAGATAGCGGAAGTAGTCGGTGAGGATGTTGTAGACCTTCTTGACCGTGGTGTAGGCGTAGCCCTCGTTCATCCAGTGGTTCAGCAAGGCTTTGATGTCCGCCGAGGTGATGTCGCCAACCACCTTACCGCCGATGATCGGGTAGATCTGATGTATGGCGGTACACGCCAGCCAGTCGTAGGTACCGCGTTCCGCGAAGGGAAATCTGAATACCCAGAGCCACCTGCTCATGCTTTCCTCCCTTTTGGCTTTGTCTCATCTGAGGCCATGAACTGCTGGTCGAAGTCGGTGAGGTGGGCAGCAATCTTTTCTCTTTGACTTCTTGCTTCGTGGTCCCGTAAAAGGACCTTCGTTTTTTCGCTCCCTGCTCGTCCGAGTACCAGACCACGCCGTTCCAGCGGCCGTTCGTTTGAAGATGCTTCTGTTTGTCAATAGGTTTCGCTGCATAGTTCAGCACCCCTTTCTCAGCTACACACAACACCGACATATAATCGTCGATGATCGCTTTTGCTTCATCAAAAGAGAGATTGCCCGTCAAGTTAATTAAATCCTTCATATGCCCAAGAAGCTCTCCTGCGGCGCATTATACCAGCAACTTCCTTTGCGCGATATAGAGCGGCGAATCTCGTTGTATTCAACGAGTTCAATAAATTTGCAGCTGGTATAATGGCAGCCTTGGTCGCTGCGGATCACAGTCTCTGCGCGGAATGAGACGCCATGCTCCCGCATCAAAACATTGACTGCGTCCAACACAAAGTCAACCTCCAGGGATGGACTGAGGGCGTAGGAAAGCACCTACTTTGTGTAGGTGTCCATGATTAGGCAGTAAAGGAAAGATCCGCCCCAGGGGATATAGGTAATGTCTGTGAGGAGTACAAGCCGTGGGCCATAGCTCTCAAATTCACGATCCAGAAGATTGGGCGCGTAGTTGTTCGTTTTCATCGCGTTCTTCATTTTTCGGTAAGGGTTTGCCCTCCGGATCGGACAGCACGGGCCATATTTTTTCATTAGCCGGCGTATCTTTTTAGGTTCATAACCACTGGCGGAGCATTGTGGATTAGGCACATATAGATACCCCACTCCCCTTTGGAATATCCTCGCCGGTTGTATGCCTCCAAAACCAGCTCAAAATCAGCACGATCCTATGTTTCCCGCGTCTTCCTGATCGAAGCGGCTTTTAACCACGCGTAGTAGCCAGTCTGGAAACCCCGGCTGCCCGGCACATCATGGATACGGAAAGTTCATTTTCACTGCTGGATAGTGTCTGGTGAATTAGGGAAAAGATGGTTGAAGCTTCGTTCATGGCCACGGCCCTTGCTTTCGCGTACCTCTGGCAGAGGGTATTTTTTGTAAAATTCTATCTCCTGCTCTAGATATTTCAGCCGGTGCTGCATTTGCCGCAGCTGGGCCTGAGTCGTGTCTCCACATTCAGCTACCCCCTCTCCGCGCTTGCGCTATGGACGCTCTTGGAAACCTTTTGCTGAAACCACCTGATTGCAAACTACATTCTGGATGCCGCTGAGACGGTTCCTTCCGAGCGCCTCCGGGTCATAGCCCAAATCGCACATGATTGTTCTGGGCGTATCCCCTTCCTGGTATCTCCGCCAGAATTCTTCCTTGAATGCGTTTGTGAAAGTAATCTGCGTAGTGGACACATGAAGCATGTATGGATTTTCTGCCATAACCCGCACCTGCTCCTGGGCAAACATTTTCCGTGCCATGTGTGATGCCTCTTTCTATTGGCTTCATTTTATCACACAGCCTTGCCCCCCAGAACATACCCTTGTGATCCCATCCCCATATTTTTGCCCCACTTCGCAGCCCTATGAAAACCCTTGAAACAGCCCGCACTGCGGACTGCTGTGATCCGACCGGAGGCCGCTTGCGCTCCCCCGGTCTTTATCCTGTTTTTTCTTTCGTCCTCCGCAGAGCCTCAAAACTACCTTGTTTCCGCTCCCGATGGTTCGGTGGAGCTGGGACTATTCCCTGCTTCCGTGGCGGGCACACAGGCCACACACTGTTCGTAGCCGCTTCAGCCGTCCTGGTGCTGCCCTCTCTGCCAAAGCCTCAGACAAACCACTCACAGGCGGCAACGTGTGACTCTCCCGTTCAGGGCCCCAGTTCTCGGTCTTGTCTCTTTGCATTATTCATCGAGAGCCTTCTATATTCTTTAGTGCGGTGCAAATTTTGATAGATCTGTCCCTCAAAATCCTGCACCAGAATATCAAAAGCCACCGCAGAGCGGAATGAATCGCCCTTTGGCTCTTGGGGATTTCAGGAAGCAAAAGGTCCGAAAAGCACTGCGGCACAGCAGTTTGACGGACGGAATGCAGCCGGGGAACCGAAAGTCCTCATGCCTTCAAACCAGCGGTTTCCGTCCGAATACTGTCAGGATCCAAACAGGCCGGACCGTTGCTTATTAATTATTTTTCGAGATATTGGTTAATTTTGCTGCCCAGAATGGGGATGTACTGGACGATCTTCTCCTTGCTGACCGTGTAGAAAAACCTGCCGGGAATGTAGGCGATATTTTAGTATTAAAAACAAAGTCAAATATCCCATGGTATCCATGCCCTCAGGCAGGTCCGCCCAGAGGAAGATGCCTCTGCCGGAGGACGCGATCCGGGCCATTTTTACCCAGCTGTAATTTTAAGCCGATCAATACATCTCCGTGAGCTTTTGATAGGTTTCCACCCGGCGATCCTGCAGATAGGGAACATCCGTTGCCCGGTGATAGGCCACATCGTCCAGATCCACGGTTTGTACCAACAAAAACTCGTCATCCACAGGCGCTTCTGCCAGAAGATGTCCACGATAGTTATAAATCTTGTTATTGCCAAACATATAACAGTCATCCTCAGTTCCAACGCGGTTGATTCCTGCCACAAAGCAGCAATTTTCTAGGGAGCGGGAGCCGAAATAGGTGTCCCACATATCCTTATCACGGATAGGGAACGCACTGGGGCAGAGAATCAGCTCCGCCCCGGACAGTGCCAGGATCCGGGAGACCTCTGGAAACCCGCCGTCATAACAGATCATGAGACCCACCGTGCCGAAATCCATGTGGAACACAGGGTACCGGTCACCAGCCCTGAACCAAAAGCGCTCTCCCGCCCACAGGTGGGTCTTGTTATAGGTCCCCATAAGCTGACCATTTCTGGAAATCACAATCAGGCCATTGTAGAGCAATCCCGGGATCTCGCTCTTGAGTACAATAGGGGCAACAATATACATGCTGTATTTTTTCGCAAGTTCCGCCAGAAAGCAGAAGGTGGGGCCATCCGGCTCCTCCGCCATATCGATGTATTTGGGCCCGATCAAAGCAGGACTGTAACCGGTTGAGAACATCTCCGGAAAGCAGATCAGGTCGGCATGTTGCTGGGCAGCCTGCTCAATAAAGGCCTTTGCCTTCTGCAGGTTTGCCTCCTTGTCCAGCATGACGCAGTCCATCTGCACCAGTGCGATTGTCGCGTTTCTACTCATAGCATTCACCTTTCTTTCCATTTTCCAAGGGCGCAGAGCCCTCCCCGGTCCCGCCGCAGCGTTCAGAACATACCTCCGCCCAGTCGGGAGACGGGTTTTTCACACGATTGTATAATCCCCATCACCGTTTTCTGCCAGAGAAGACGAAAACAGTTTTCGGGCCAATCCAATCAGCTCCGCTGTATCACCAGTGCCGCAGGTCTCATAGGGCGAGTGCATAGCCAGCTGCGCAATTCCCACATCCGCTGTCTTGACAGGGACATGCTGAACAGAGATGTTCCCCAAAGTGGTCCCGCCGGGAATATCCGAGTGGTTGGTAAACACCTGGAGCTTCACCCCTGCCTTTTTCGCCAAGACACGGACGATTGCCGCAGAGACCGCGTCCGTGGCATACTTCTGATTTCCGCTATATTTTACCACTACGCCGCCGCCTAGTCTGGGTCGGTTGACCGGATCGCACTTGTCTGCATAATTGGGATGCATCCCGTGGGCGTTGTCGGCCGAAAGCAGGAAACTCTGGGGTAGCTTTTCCAGATATTCTCCAAAGGTCAGGCCAAGCGCCTCCGTAATCCGCCGGAGGGTGTCTTCCAGGAAGGGGGAAGCAGCTCCCTGCCTGGTGGACGAGCCGATCTCCTCGTTGTCAAACACCACATGGACCGGAAGGCTTTCCTCCGGGGCGCTCTCCAGAAAGCCGCACAGGGAGGAGAAGGCACACTGCAGATCGTCCAGTCTCGGGCTGGACATAAACTCCCGGTCCGCCCCCCAGATGCTGGGGGCTTGCCGGTTGTATACGAACAGGTCATGTCCAATCACAGACTCCGGGGAAATCCCAGCTGTTTCGGCGACAAGAGCCGTTAGATCCGGGGCCTCTGCCGCTCCATACAATGGGAGCAGATCCCGCTGCACCTTATACGCATAGCCGTCATTGACGCTCCTGTTCATATGGATGGCCAGGCTCGGGATCAAAAACAGGTCCCTGTCCACATTGACCAACTGCATCCGCACTCCCTCAGATGTCCTCACCAGAAGGCGCCCTGCCACAGACAGCGGGCGATCCAGCCAAGGCGCCAGAAGCGCACCGCCATACAACTCTACATTCAGCTTCTTATACAGTCCCCCTACCGTGATCTCGGGGTTCTCCTTGACCTTCAGAGCGGGGGAATCGCTGTGGCTGGCCATCAACATAAAACCGCGGAAACGCTTTTTGGGGACCTGAAATGCGATGAGCGCCGAGTGGTTTCTGGTGAGGAAATACTTTCCTCCCTCCCGGAGCGTCCAGTGCTGACTCTCCAGCAACTGTTCGTATCCCGCCTCCAGCAAGATCCGCCGCTGGCCTTCGATCACATGGTAGACGCTGGGGTGCTCCTGAATAAAGCGCAGCAGTTCGCCGCTGTAATCTCGTTCCATTTTCTCAATCCTCCTTTAAGCCATATTGATCGGCTGCCCGAAGCCTCCCGGCTGATAACCGGGAGGCTTCGGGCCCACAGAAAAATGTTTATACAATCTCCAACAGGACACGAGCCGCCATCGTGCGGGAGAGAATCACCGGCTTGCCGAGGGACTGCGCAGCAAAATCACGCATCTTCCTGCTGTATCCGAAGCAATCCATCACCGCCAGATCCACCTGCTCATCTCTCAGCCGAGAAACCGCACTTTCAGACTCGCTTTCGAGATAGGGATTCCACTGAACGGGGATCACTGTCTCCACAATGGGCCTCCACTTTTTTTGAATGTCCTCCATCTGAGCCTCTTCTGGCGTGATGATTCCAATGCGTGAGAGGTTGCCCAGAGCTGCCACGACGTTGCAAATAACCTTGCTGGGATAGATCAAGGGCACCCTCGACACAAAGGTCTCCGGAAACTCTCCCGTGCACATAATCAGGATCGCGCTGACACCCTGCTCCTCCAGATCATGGATCCGCTGTTGTAGCAGCGGAAGAATTTTCTGCTCTTGCAGCATGACGCCTGTACCATCTCGCATTCTGCTGACCAAGGTGTTTCCCGTACCATCGGGCCGCAGCGTTTCCACTTCCTCCAGTGTCAATAAATCCAGTGCACCGGCCTGTATCAGTTCAACATCTCCCCGTAGGATATCGTCAAGATCCTCCATCACATCGGTTCTGGGGGCCTGACCGATGGTAATCGCACCGATCTTTTTCACTGTTCATCCGCCCCCATAGTCTGAAGGCGGCACATGCTTCCGTATCGGGTTACCAGGGCTTGGAATTCCCGCTCATCGTAAAAGCTGCACTTACCGGCACCGTATGCCTTGGCCACTTCCACCGCAAAACGTGCGGTCTCCTCCACATCTACAAAGTGAGACGCTCCCGTGGCACATCCGGCCACAGGCTGCTCGGTGGTGACTGCCACGCCGATCACTGGGGCGGCAGTCGCTGTGGCGGGCTGCAAAATGCTGTTGAGATGGAAAAGTCCGTTGCCGTAAGGGGTGATATCCTGCATGGAAACGCCAAAAGTGTGGGGGGGCTTTCCGGTGGTGCGCTGCATGATATCCAGAATATCGCTGCTGTACCGCAGGATATAGCCTTCCTTGACGGTCTGAGACACTGCAAAACCGTTGACATTGATGACGCTGTTGCCCTTTGTAGTGTCGATGGACAAAACCGCTTCCATTTTGTCGTTCACTTCCTCCCGGTTCATGGTGGCCATGTCTACGGGAGAGCCCATGAACGGAACCGGCTCATGAGGCTGCGTCGGCGCATGGGGACAGATTTGGGTGCAGATGATTACATCTCCCTCCAGCGCATCACCCCTGTGCTTCATTTCCATTAACTTTGACGCGGCGGCCAGAGCACACAACGCGCCGTCGCCGTCAGAGACGTATCCAGTCACTTCCGGTCTGGCGCCAATCGCACCCAGCCGCCCCACAATGCCCATAGTGGGAGCAGTTCCCCCGGTAAGCCTTCCATTCTTTCCGGCGATGACGATTTTGATAAAATCCGTGGCGTATTTTCCGTCCCGGATAGTCTTGACTGTGATATCGTCCTCCCCCTTGCTCTGTAAATAAGCTTTAACCTCTTCCCCGCAGGCATGGGGGCTGTCCAGCAGATCAAATACTTCTATGATCTGTTTAATTAACATATGCGTTCCTTCTTCCGTTTATCGTTCGCTTTGCAAGCAAGCATAATAGGCAAAGAGTCCCTCTGCCATCACTGGGTCCACCGCTGGAATGCCGCAGCTGTTCTCAATCTCCCGGGCAATCCGAATCGTGCTCATTCCCGTACATGCCAGAGCAATACAGTTCGCGCCCTGGGCTTTCAACTCCCGCGCCTTGCGCAGCACGCTCTCCCGGCCCGCGCCTATCATCAAATCCAGTGTGCACGTCACGCCCTCAGGTCTGCCAAGGTCAATCAGATCATCTCCCAAAATTCTCCGATAGGGCTCAGGCACATATTCTGTAATTCCAATAATTCCCACCCGTTTGCCCAAGCTGCGGGCCACCGCACTCACAGCCGTTCCGGCACCGATGACCGGAACAGAGAGCATCTCCCTCAGTTCTTCTACTGCCGGGTCATCACAGCAGCTGATCACGATGGCGTCTGCGTCCTGATGCTTCTTTGCCAACGCAATGATCTTTGGAACTGCCAGGGTTTTGGTCTTCAGATCGCAGACTCCCCGCGGTTGCTCCCCGATACAGTACGAATCCGTTCGGAGCGCAGGATAATACGCCTCGATCAGGTCTCCGTGCATCCGCAGCAGGGTCTGGTCCTCCAGCGTGACGACACGAATGACGACAATGTTCTTCCTGACCATGGTTCTATCAGGCCGCCTTCTTGGCAGTAAACTGATTGGCGATAAGCACCATCACCACGGAGCAGGCCATCGCCACCAGGGCGGAGGGAACGATCGTAGACAGCCGCACCATAAATGGCACGCCGAATCCTACGGGGGGCTCGTTCATGCACAGGCCCACCAGACAGCCCACAATGGCTCCAATGCTGGTGTCAGGCCGCACGTTGGGGATCTTATCCATCAGTTCAAATCTGTAATTGTCCGCATTTTTCAGGATATAGAAATCTGCTAGCATTGCGCCGGTAATCGGAGGCACTACTACGCAGAGAATATTCAGGAAAGGAACCAGCCAGTCGATCATGCCGATGGCGCCCAAGATGGTGGCAATCACGCCGCAGATGGCTGTGGTGACCCAGCGGGGCAGCTTGATGATGCCGTGGCAGGCATTGGTGAGGCCCAGAACGGACTGATAGAGGTTATTATCATTGGTGGTCCAGGTGGCTATCACGATGATAAAGGCCGCAATGTATCCAAAACCCAGCACGTTGATCAGCGTATTGGTCAGATCATTGGACTGGAAGGCGCAGGCAAAGATTGCACCGCAGATCACTACTGCGGGATAACCAATGGTAAAGCCCAAAACGATGCCGATGGAGGAGTCCTTCACAGTCTTGGAGTATCTGGTGAAATCCTGCACAATAGACACGCCTACAATAAAGCTGCCCACCATCAAAGACACGGCGGTAGCGAAGGAGATCGGCTCAACTGGGGGTGCAGAAACGATCTCGCCGGCAGGGACTACTGTAAACGTCTTTATCACACCGCCGATCACCAGCAGGAACAACAGCGGTACACCGAACTGGGACAGAACCTTGATGCCCTTATAACCCACAATGGCCGTTATCATCATAAGTAGGCCGCCGATGACAATGCACGCCGTCAGATTTACCTCGATACCCGCCGCCAGCTTGAACATGCTGGTAATGCTGCTGCCGAAAAATGTGCACTGATAGCCGAACCAGCCGAAGTTGCACAGGGCGTTGATCAGTCCGAAAATAATCGCACCATAAGTACCGAAGGTAAATCTAGAGGAAACAGTCGAGGAAAGTCCGCTCCGGACACCGATGGCACCCACCAGGGCACCCACCACTGTCAAAATGATGCCGCCCACAAGCACTGCCGCGACAGTGGGCCAAAAGCCAAGTCCCAGGGCAATCTGGCCGCCCAGAGTGAATGCCGTCAGGCAGAAGCCAACGCCCAGCCAGACAAAGACCTGGGCCTTCCAGGTGTTTTTCTTCTCGTCGGGCACTGGGGAAAATTCATAGTCGTTGAAGGTCTCCTCTGATTCCACGCTTCTCACAGCTCTGCTTTTCTCTTCCATGTTTCGTCTCCTTTCTCAGTACACACGTTTCAGTTCCTGGAGTTTTCGAAGAACCACCTCTCACAGGAAAACATTTGTTTTCCCATAAAGTACGCCAACGGATTATTGTTTATTATAGAGCTGCCCTTTATTGATGTAAATAGCAAAAATAGCCACCATAAATTGAACAATAATTCAATTAATAGTGGTTGTTTTTATGAGACTTCTTTGTCACATCTATTGCCATCCAACGTTTTTTTGAGTTTTTTCACAGTTTTTCAGCCGCAATTGCGTAATTATCGTTGACAATCTTTGGCGTTTTTTTGTAGTATTATTGAAGTAAAATTCAACGGAGGTTGCCATGTCACTCTATTCATGGAACGTTATCGCCACCGTAGCAGAACACCACAGTATTAGTCAGGCCGCAAATATCCTCAATTTGACCCCTTCTGCTGTAAGCCACATGGTAAAAAAGGTTGAAGACGGCGTGGGATACGCCCTTTTTATCCGCGAGCGCAACCACTTTGAGCTGACCAGCAGCGGTAAAGCGCTCCTCCCCTATATACAGAATTATTTGAAATCCGGCAACGCTTTGGTGGAGGAGGCACTACGGCTGAAAAACTCCGTGACGGGTTCCGTCCATATCGCCGCATACAACAATGTGATCCGGGACTGGCTCCCCTCCATTTTGCAGCAGTTCCATCAAAAGTATCCCAACATCAAAGTTTCCATCCGCCAGGCCAATGACATGCAGATCAAACATTGGATGGAGAGTGGAGAGATCGATCTGGCCATTGTGTTCAACTCCTACTACAACGCAGCATCTTTTATTCCCCTTCACAGGACTCCTATGGTCTGCTTTACTCCCAAGGACTATGCCCCTAGGAACGGCGTTAGTATGACTTCCGAAGACCTCCGGGACATGCCCATTATTTTGCGGACTGGGAATTTTGACAAAGAAAGCGACTCCATCCTGTCCGCAGCGGGGATCCCCTTTGATTCTGTTTTTCGAATCGACAATGATGAATCCTGTTACGAGTATATCCGGCAGGGGTTTGGCTTTCGGATCACCGCCTCCATTACCTATCCACCAGACAGTTGTATCAATGTCTATCCGATTGAAAACGCACCTATCCGAACCATCGGACTAGTTACCGTTTTTCCGCAGTACATCTCGCCTACGGTAAACCTTTTTCGAAAAGAAGTGGTCACCTTTTTTTCAGACAACAATCTCATGAATATTTGAAGCGCACTCTCAAAAGAATTGTCAAATTAAGCACGGCGGGAAATAAGTCTGAACTGCTGCAATCTCTAGGGGGAAACAGAACGTCTAACCCTTGCGAAACCCACCCTTACTCAGCAGCTGATCTTATTTTAGGGTGGTAGAGGAAGTCTGAAGTAGTGTTCTGTTAAAAAAGGAGGCTCGCTGAAAGCGGCGGGCCTCTGTTCTATCAACGGGCCGGGATAGTCCGAAAACTCCGACGGGGCTACCTCCAGCAAAGCGCACACGGTTTCCTGGGAGACGCTTTTCCAGTAGTCCGACCAGCCACACCAGGTCAAAAATCTAGGTCCAGCTCACGGACCGGGTATCGTGCTCGATTGGCTTGGCCTGGGGAGGGCTTTTTTCTGCCTCGCACAGCTGTTCACAGCGGGACTCCGCCGCATTGGTCGCGGAGGCAGAGAGGTTTTCCTTCAACTTTGTCAGGACTGCGTACACCTCCGTGTCCCGGTCCAGGAACGACCAGACCCGGCAGCTGTCCTCCGTTCCTCGCCAGTTTCCGCAGAGCCAAAAGACGAAGCCATTAAGTTTCAAACCTGCGTCCCCTAAATGGACAGATACCGCTCCATGTCCCGCCGGAGCTCCTGATTCAGCCGGATCAGGTCGTTGCAGTCCTTGTCTGTGCAGGCCGGGAACTCCTCATTCATCTCCTTGCTGCAGTAGCACCGGACTAGCCGCCGCGTCTCCTCTTCCAGTCGGGTGACATAGTCCCAGAAGACCACGCCGTTAGTGAGGTCCCCCCAGGGCGGGGCTATGAACTCCGCCGGCCGCTGGGGCTCACACTAGGGTTGGCCCAGGGAGACGCTCTCCACGCGGCTCCGTCCGCTGACTGCACATCTCCCGGATCACCCCTTGGATCCCCACCCCGCGGTAGGACGTTCAACTGCAGCAGACCTCGTAGGCAGGATAGGTGCATGGCGCCTCCCAGCAGGCTGGACCGACGTTTCCCGCAAATTCCTCCCGGACCAGCCGGACGCCGCTGCGCTGCAGGCCCTCCCGGCTGAATGCCAAGAACACGTGAAAAACGCGCACCCAATTCTCGTGTCGCTCCCTGCTCCTCATCAGTCCCCACGCCTTCCGTCTCTCTTTTTCCAGGCACTCAGATTGCCGGACTTCGCCGGTCCGGCGTCGGGCCGGACTAGCGTATCCAACACGCCCACCTATCTGCTGTGTGCGGGATTCCGCGCCGCCGTGTAGCGGGCCGGCAGGGCGAACCCGCCTCTACTGGGCTGCGGGAGAAAGCGATGTCCTTGATGCGCCCGCTTTTGGGGAACTTGTACACGCCGCTCTCCGATGGACACAGGAGAATGCAGGTAAAGTCCTTATAAGCCGAGAACACCACCCGCAGAGAGGGACTTTTCCCCATGACCGCCTCCAGCAGATGCTGGTTCAGCATCACATGGCTGCTGAGGCTGGCGGTGACGGCCATGCCACTCAGAGGTGGGGCAGGCAGATGGGTTCCAGCAGCGTCACCTCCAGATTGATCTGCATGGGGGCCGAAAAAGTCAGGCAGAGCAATGTGGCCTGTTTTTCATATAAGGTCTTTCCTTTCTCAAAGATTGTGCACATTACAGCAACTCTTTCCGCTACCCGACAGGCTCAAATTCCACAGATTTTCGGGTGAAGGTCCGTCGTTTTCTCTGCTGGTTTTCCGTAGATTTTCCGTCCCAGTTTCTGATATGTCTAGATTTTATGCCTGCTTTTTCTTTCACCCTCCGTAGAGTATCACAACCGGCTCACCTCTGTTCCCAATGGTTCGGTGGAGCTGAGATCACCCTCTGCTCGTAAGGCGGGCATACAGGCCGCACACTCCTCAGTGTCCCCGGCCCCTTCCGGCAAAACCCCACACATCCCCTTACAGGTGATAACAATTGGCCGTTTCGCTCAGGTCCCCAGTGCGTAGGCCCCTCTCTCTATAATCTTCTCCGAGGGGTCTATATTCTTTACTGCGACGCAAATTTTGATGATCCATTTCATCCCCTAAATTATTTTTGTGAAACACAGTCTATCTCAAGCTATACCATCCATCTCAAATTATTAAAACAAAATTCAGGAAGTCACATAAAAACAGCGCCTCCCAATATGAGCGTGCCGTTTACATCAATACGCTTTTTTAATTTCAATATTCAGGCACCCAGACTCAATTTAACCCGTTTAGTGTAAGCCGCTCTCCGTCAAGACGTTCGAAATATCTATTTCCATTTCCTCGCTTCCACCTCCCTCCTCCGCTCTCCTACTCCATGCAGAAAACCAATCCGCCGGGTAATCCTGCCGATCTGGTTTTCTGCTCGCCTTGCTTCACTACGCGCCCTCACCGATCTGCTCATCTATATATTTAATCGCAGAAGAAAACGCTATTGCTTGTTTCCGGTGTAACGCATGCAAGGAAAGAAGCTCAAGTGTGTCTTTCAAAATACGCCCACTGAGAGGTGGCAGCAGGCTCAATTTTTCCCTGCGTAGGAACGGTGGTCCGCGTTCTTGGACGTTGCCGTCCGCTCCTTTGAGTCACTTAGGTCATACAGAGATTTTAGCTCACCGGCACAAAATGAAACGTCCGCCGCTGAAAAGCGGCGGACGTTCGACCAGGTCTCACCGCCTGGTCATCTGCCCCAAATGCACCTCATCTAATCCCCACTGCTCTGGGTGCCGTCCTGGCAGTGCTG
>ERZ836441.1718-NODE-1718-length-19899-cov-12.563697_pt1 | contig 19899 bp, 21 predicted proteins | sample MGYA00519686_ERZ836441 | MGnify/ENA primary metagenome ERZ836441 (study PRJEB31850, sample SAMEA3708800) | human gut metagenome | biome: human gut; feature: human-associated habitat; material: faeces | place: China | collected 2014 ... | reverse complement strand
ATTATTATCGTGCAGGACACCCCTTCCGGGTTTCCCGCACACACCCTTCCGCCCCATTGACGAAAGTGTCCCCCCTTTTTGACAGCCAAGAGGCTTTCTCTATTCTCCGTCGAATGTGCGCTCCGTCGAATGTGCGGGATTTTTGTCACGCCGTATAAGCCGCCTATCTGCGGGAAATACTGTCATCATCCAAGTGGTGGAGGCGGCGTATGCAGGGGAAGGTGGAAATCTGCGGGATCAATACAGCCCGGCTGGAGATCCTGAAAAACGACGAGATGATGGAGCTTCTCCGGCGCACCAAGCAGGGGGATATGGCGGCCCGTGAGCGGCTGATCCGGGGCAATCTCCGGCTGGTGCTGTCGGTGATCCAGCGGTTCAGCAGCCGGGGCGAGAACGCCGACGATCTGTTTCAGGTGGGGTGCATCGGTCTTATCAAGGCCATCGACAACTTCGACATCCGTCAGCCGGTGCGGTTCTCCACCTATGGCGTTCCCATGATCGTGGGGGAGATCCGCCGCTATCTCCGGGACAACAGCACCCTGCGGGTCAGCCGGAGTATGCGGGACACTGCCTATAAGGTCCTGCAGGCCCGTGAGCGGCTCCTGCGCCAGCAGCAGCGGGAGCCTACGGTGGAGCAGATCGCCCAGGAGCTGGAGCTGCCCCGTGAGGAGGTGGTGTTCGCCATGGACGCCATGTCAGCCCCGGTGTCTCTGTATGAGCCGGTGTACGCCGACGGCGGGGACGCCGTGTGCGTCATGGATCAGATCCGGGACGACCACAGCAGCGATGAGGGCTGGCTGCAGCAGCTGGCGCTGAAGGACGCCATCTCCCACTTGCAGCCCCGTGAGCGGAACATTCTGGCCCTGCGGTTCTGTCAGGGCAAGACCCAGATGGAGGTGTCCTCCGAGATCGGCATCTCGCAGGCGCAGGTGAGCCGGTTGGAGAAAAATGCCATACGCTCCATCAAGCAGGAGCTGTGAAAAAGGAGGTGTGACCCACAGGTCACACCTCCTTCGGTCATTCTTCAGTTGCTCCACGGGGCGTTGCTCTCAGGTGACAATGGCCATGAGATATTCTGCCAGTCCGTTCGGTCGGTGTAGTAGGAGTAGGTGGTGCCATCCAGCGATACAAAGGAAATGAACACACCCTCCCAACGGCCGGAGCTGCTGCGCTTCAGCGGATAGCGCCACAGGCGCATCACCGAGGTGTCACTGTAATAGAGGGTGGCATCCGGCTCCCCCTCCGGCAGCCGGTCGGTGAAGTGGCCCACGCCCAAAGCGGCCAGACTGCTGTATATGGAGCGGGCGTTACTCTCCCGCAGGAGCAGCTCCTGTCCGTCCACCAGCGCCCGGACGCCCCGGTGGCGCTTGGCATAGATGGTGCTGGCGGAGACGGCGTCCATGCAGGCCTCGTAGCGGTTCTTGATGTGCTGGGGTCGGCTGATGAACAGGCCGATGCAGGTCAGCACTACCAGAGCGATCGCCAGAATGACCGCCCACCACGGGAAGGTTTTTTGCCGGGGGCTGCGCTGCACCCGGTCATAGAGTCCCGACATTTTGCCGCCCCCTTTCCTTTTGTGTTCTTACACAGGATACCACACATCCGGTGATCTGTAAAGGCCTACCGGCCGCCGCTGATCTGCTGGCACAGCCACTGGGCAAACAGCGCTGCATCCTTGGCGTAGGGATGGACGCCGTCGCTGGTGTACTCCTCCTTCATGTAGCCCTCGTCATCGCAGTAGAGGTGGGAAGCATCCAGACAGTGAACCTTCTTGCCGTCGGCCAGACCGGCGACGCCGTCGTTGACCTCCTGTAGGCGCTGGGGGCTGAAGTAGCTGGCGCTCTCTGCCACAGAGCGGGACACGCCGTAGACCTTCAGCAGGTAGATGGTGGCATCCGGCTGGAGACTTTTCAAGGTGTCGATGTCCTCCTGATAGGCGCTCAGCAGGCTGCTCATGGGGTAGCCACACTCGTTGATGCCCAGCATGATGAAGATCTTCTTATAGGTACGGTTTTGCAGCAGGCTTTTCAAGTCCGTGGTATCGAAGTTGTTGTCCGAGGCGGTAACGGAGAACATCTGGAAAACATTCATGCCAACGTCTGTGAAGTAATCCGCCTTGCCAAGCCTTGCATAGTAGGCGGAGCTGACCATGCGGGAATCTCCGATGAACAGGGCATCGTCGAAAAAGCTCTCGTCCTCGCCGTATTTGGCCCCCGGCACCACGGTGGGAAGCTCCGTAGGCACTCCCGGCACCTGCGGTTTCTCCGGTTCGTCGGGTTTTTCCGGTTCAGTGGGCTGCTCCGGCTCGGCAGGCTTTTCCGGTTCAGTGGGCTGCTCCGGCTGCTTTGGCTCATCCTGACTACGCTGCTTGGCCTGCTCCATGCGGCGGAGGTCCGTGTCGTCATGCAGCAGCATGAAGGGCACGGCGATGGCCAAACGGTCCTCCCAGCCCCCTACATACTTTTGCAGCTGGGCCTTCAGCACAAGGCCCGTTACGGTGGCTGCCAGGGAGGTGGCCACCAGCAGGATGGCCAGCACGGCCAGTCCTCTCTGTTTTGGTTCTAATCTCTTCATGGCTGCTCGTCCTCAAAAGCTGAAATACATAAAGGGGTCGTTGGTGGCCACCGCCATACAGTAAACGCATACCCAGAACAGCACCAGCAGGAGCACCGTTCCCAGCGGGGAGGTGCGGATGCGGCGCCAGAGCTTCTCCGGTAAGGGCGTGGACACCAGCAGACCGATGACCAACACCACGACGTACTGCCGTCCGTAGACCAGAAAGTCCCGTGCATGGACCGCCGTGCCGCCGGAGAAGGCAAAGAGCCGCCCGATATAGCTGCCGATGTCCTTCAGGGAGGGGATGGCGAAGAGCATCCAACTTAGGGGGATCACCAGGAGCATATAGAGCCGGGAGATCACCTGACTGCGCCGGAGCACCTTGCCCCAGCCCAGACGTTCCAGAGAGATGAGGGCAAAGAGGAACAGTCCCCACAGCAGGAAGTTCAGCGTACTGCCGTGCCATAGGCCCGTAAACAGCCACACCACCAGCAGGTTCAGGTAGGTACGGCCCTCCCCCTTTTTGCTGCCGCCCAGCGGGATGTACACATAGTCCCGGAACCAAGAGCTGAGACTGATGTGCCAGCGGCGCCAGAAGTCCCGCATGGAGCGGGCGGCATAGGGGTGCTCGAAGTTCCGGGGCAGCCGGAAGCCCAGCAGCTCCCCCACGCCGATGGCCATCCACGAATAGCCGCAGAAGTCCAGATACAGCTGCAGGGAGTAGGCCACAAGGCCCAGCCACGCCATAGGGGTGGAGACGCTCTCGAAGCCGATGGTCTTGACCTGACGCCACAGGCCGCCGATCTGGTTGGCCAGCAGCACCTTCATGGAAAGGCCGATGATGAAGTCCCGCAGGCCCGCATCCAGCTCCCGCAGGGTGCAGGTGCGGCGGTACATCTGCTCCTTCAGATCCGCCGGGTCCATGAGAGGGCCGGAGAGGAGCTTGGGGAACATCAGGATCTCAGCGGCGTAGGACACCGGACACTCCTCCGGCTCCATGCGGCCACGGTACACGTCGATGACGTAGGCGGCCATCTGGAAGGAGTAAAAGCTCAGGCCCAGCGGCAGGGCGATGCCGCTGCCCAGCAGACCGGCATATTTGAAGCCGAAAAGGCACAGGCCCAGCACCAGCAGGTTCCCCACCAGCAGGGGCTTGCTCCCCGCCAGCTTCCGGCCGGAGAGCCACGTCAGAGCCATGAGCCCCATCAGCAGCGCCAGACACCACGGCCGCTTCCATGTGCCGAGCAGGTAAAAGACAAGACTCCCTAATGCCAGAACGCCGTTTCGCAGTCGCTCCGGCATCAGGTAATATACTGCCAGAAACACCGGCAGAAAGATGAAAATAAAGGGTAGTGTGTTAAAGCCCATGCGATTCTCCTATGGTATTGAACGTGACCGATGCTGTCTATCCAGAAAGACAGCCCGCAGATCACTCTGCAGGCTGTCCCGTAAGCTGCGTGAAACTGTATTCTATTATGGTCTATCCCCATGGGAATTGCAATTACAAAATATGCACAAAATGGTTACAATTTGTCTTTTATCTCCGGACAGGGAGAGGCCCACGGCCATGCCGTGGGCCTCTCGTTCATCGACTTCAGTTTTGGTGTTCCTCCGCCCAGCAGCCGGTGCAGTGCATATTGCAGGCGGAGGTGGGATCCATGAGGATCAGCCACGGCACGTTGATATCGTACTTTTCCGCCGTCTCCTGGGCCGCATGATAGCCCCGGATGCCGCCCTCATAGACGGCGGCAGAAGCGTCCTATTGGGGACATTTCTGCCGGTTTATCCAAAAATTCAGTTCGCCGGCTCCGCCATGGCGCTGCGGACAAAGGCGGTCATCAGCTCCCCCAGCCGGTCCACGCTGCGGTCGATGTCCGCCTCCATACGGTTCCACAGGAATTGCAGGAAAAAGCCCACATAGGCATAGCGACAGAAGGCGGCGATCTCCTCCACCCGCTCCTGCGGCAGGCCGCTGTCTGCCGTCTGCTGCTGCACCAGCCGGAAGAAGGTGTCGTCCGTCAGGGAGAACACATACTGCTCCATCCGGTCCCGTGACAGGGCGTTGAACACATGGTAGATCTTGGCGGGATGGGCCTGACACTCCCGCATGACGGCCTTGGTGGACGTATGCCAGTCGGTACCCTCTCCGGTGAAGCGGCCCAACTCCAGATGGAACCACGCATCCAACAGATCATAGATGTCCCGGTAGTGGTAATAAAAGGTGTTGGAGCTGATATCGCACCGCTTTACAAGGGCCGTCACGGTGATCTTGTCGAAGGGCATCTCCTCCAGCATCTCCCCAAAGGCCCGCATGATGGCCTTTTGTGTGTATAGCGCCATGAACGCACCTCCTGTTCTTCACCGTATTATAACAGGAGGCGCCCTCCGGCGCAAGGGGTGCCTTCCGGCGGTGGAAATATGCCAAAAACCGGCACGATTTCCTATGCTGCGGGCTGGAACTTTCCGGGTTTCCCGGCGGCTTTCCTTCATTTTTTCGCATTGTGAAACCGGTTTTTATTGACTTGTGCTTTCTAACCATGGTACAATGAATTTTGCGTGCAACTTTGGACGTTTTATGTAAATTATCAGGGGATGGGTACGGAACAGCCCTCCCCGGAAAAGGATGTGACAGTCCATGCTGATGTGTGTGTTTCTGTTTCTGCTGTGGCTTATTTTCAACGGGCGGATAACGCTGGAGATCTGCCTGTTCGGCGTCGTCGTAACGGGGCTTGTATATGCCTTCTGCGTCGCCGTGCTGGGGTATCATCCCCGGAACGAGCGGCGGGTGCTGCGGCGGCTGGGGCGGTATCTCCAATACGGCGTGACGCTGGTATGGGAGATCGTGAAGGCCAACGTGCAGACCATGAAGGTCATTCTCTCCCCCAAGGCTGCCTACCGCCCTGCCGTGGTGCGGCTGCAGGTGCCGCTGGAGGAGGCCAGCTCCCGTGTGCTGCTGTCCAACTCCATCACCCTGACCCCCGGCACCGTCACCATCCGGCAGCAGGAGGAGGAGTTCCTGGTACTGTGTCTGGATAAGGACGGCGGTGAGGCCATCCCGGACTGGAATCTGGTTCGTATTCTGAAGAAGCTGGAGGGCAGCAAGTGATGGATCTGATCGAGCAGTGCTATAATTATCTGTTCTGGGGCGCTCTTGTGGTGCTGGCTGTGGGCATTCTTGCGGCGCTGGTGTACATCATCCGGGCCAGGCTGACGGTGGACCGCATCATCGGCATCAACCTCGTCGGCACCATCGTGGTGATGGTCATCGTGGTGTTGACCTTCCTGTTGGGAGAGGATTATCTGGCGGACATCGCCCTGATCTATGTGGTGCTGTCGTTTATCGCCGTGATGATGCTCTGCCGCATTTACATCAATCTCTATCAGCGCAATCAGCGGAAAAAGGAGGAGGCGTCCCATGATCGGTGAATGGATCCGCTTTGGCGTGACCGCCCTGTGCGTGGTGGGGGGGCTTTTCGCCCTGCTTACGGCGCTGCTGGGCCTGTTCCGCTTTGACTATGCCCTGAACCGGCTCCATGCCGCCGCCATCGCCGACACGCTGGCGCTGGGGCTGGTGCTGCTGGGCGTCATGGTGGCGGTGGGCTTCCGGGCCGTGCTGTGGAAGCTGGTGCTGGTGCTGGTGATCCAGTGGTATACCTCTCCCCTGTCCAGCCATATGCTGGCGCAATTTGAGTACCGGGCCGGGCAGGAGGAGGACCTGGCCCGCTATCTGGAGCTGCCGGAGGAAACGGAGGAGGTGAGCGCCCCATGAGCACCGTATTCCGTCTATTGCTGCTGGCAGGGCTGCTGGTGTGCGCCGTGGCCACGGCGCTGGTGAAAAAGCCCCTGCGGGCGGTCATCATCTACATGGCCTACTCCATCATCATGTCCGTCATTTGGATCCTGTTGGAGGCCCCTGATCTGGCCCTGACCGAGGCCGCCGTAGGCGCAGGCATCACCGGCATTCTGTTCTTCCTGACGCTGCGGCGCATCGACCGCATCGACCGGGATGCCGACGTGGAGGAGACGCAAGGAGAGGAGGAACCCCATGAAGAAAACGAAGCGACCCACTGAGCAGGAGCTGCTGCACCAGTGGCTGGAGGGCGATCTGGACCTGACTCAGCAGCTGTATGTGGAGAAGGACGAGCCTCAGCCGGAGGCTGTGGAGCCCTATCAGCCCAAGCGGGATCGGGACACCTTCCTACGCTCCCTGCGGCGCTCCCTGCGGCTTTATAATGTGCTGGCCTTCCTGCTGTGCGCCGTGTTTGCGGCGCTGATGCTGATGACGGTGGCCAACCTCCCCCGCTACGGCTCGGCGGATGCCCCCACCGTCAATGAGGTGGCCCAGCGCTATGTGGAGCAGGGTACGAAGGAGACCGGGGCCGTCAACACCGTGGCGGGTATGATCTTAGACTACCGTGCTTTCGATACGCTGGGTGAGTCCTTTGTGCTGTTCACCGCCGTGTGCGCCGTGACCATCCTCATGAATCTCTCCCCCAAAAAGCGCCGCCCCCTGCCCAAGGAGGTGGTGAACTACGCCGCCGACCCTATTGTGGCCGGGGTATGCCGGGGGCTGATCCCGGTGATCCTGCTGTTCGGCGTCTACATCCTTCTCAACGGCCATCTCTCCCCCGGCGGAGGCTTCTCCGGCGGAGCGGTGCTGGCGGCGGGTCTGATGATCTATGCGCTGGTATGGGGCGACGAGGCCGCCTCCCGCACCTTCCGGGCCTCCATTCTCCGGGCGGTGGTGGTGTGCTCTCTGGGCTTTTACTGTCTGGCCAAGAGCTACTCCTTCTTCACCGGTGCCAACCATCTGCACTCCATCATCTCTCCCGGCACGCCGGGGAACATCCTCTCCGGCGGCCTGATCCTGCCGCTGAACGTGGCGGTGGGGCTGGTGGTGTGCTGCACCATGTATAGCTTTTATATGTACTTCCGAAGGGGGGAGCTGTAAAAAATGCATCTGGAAAATCTCCCCTTTAACTATGAGGAGGCCGTGGCGGTGCTGCTGTTCGTCATCGGCTTTTGTATGCTGCTGTTCTCCCGGAATCTCATCAAGAAGGTCATCGGACTGGACATCATGGACAGCGGTGTTTTTCTGCTGCTGGCGGACCGGGGCTACATCGCCGGGCGCACCGCTCCCATCATCGTGGACGGCGTCACGGACATGAGCCGGTACGTCAATCCCATTCCCGCCGGTCTGGTGCTGACGGGCATTGTGGTCTCCGTCAGCGTGTCGGCGGTGATGCTGTCGCTGACGGTGCGGATCTACAAGACGTATCGGACACTGGACGTGGATAAGCTCTACATGATGATCTCCCATAAGAAAAAGAGGAGGGATCGTCGATGAGCTTCGTACAGAACTTCCCCCTCTTTACCATCATTCTGTCGCTGGTATGCGCTGTGATCTCCTTTGCCGCCAACGACCGCTGGGCCAGAGGTCTGACGCTGTTTCTGCTGAGCGCCAGCATCTGTATGCAGGCGGCGCTGCTGGTGTTCTGCGCCGTAAACGGCACCAGCTACTCCTATATGATGGGTCATTACCCCGCCCCGTGGGGCAACGAGATCACCGTGGGGGTGCTGGAGTCCTTCATGGCCCTGCTGTTTGCGGCGGTGATGCTGCTGAGCGTGCTGGGTGGGATGCCCCGCATCCGCCGGGATATCCCGGAGCACCGAATGAGGCTTTACTGGGTGATGATCGATCTGGCCCACGTGGCTCTGCTGGCCCTGTGCTACACCAATGATATCTTCACCGCCTACGTGTTCATTGAGGTACTGACCATCGCCTCCTGCTGCCTGCTGGCGGCCCGTGACGGCGGACGGCCCCTGCTGGCCGCCGTGCGGTACATGATCTTTTCTCTGGTGGGCTCCGGGCTGTTCCTCATCGGCGTCATTTTCACCTACTCCATTACGGGTCAGCTGCTGTTCCCGCAGCTGAAGGAGTCCATTGCCCTGCTGTGGGCCGACGGCACCTACCGCTTCTCCATGACCGTGGCCATCGGTCTGATGGTGGGCGGACTTGCCATCAAGAGCGGCCTGTTTCCCTTCCACTTCTGGATGCCCGATACTTACGGCCGGGCCACCCCCGCCTCCGCCGGCATTCTGTCGGGAGTGGTGTCCAAGGGATACATCTTCCTGCTCATCAAGATCATCTATCAGGTCATCGGCATCGAGGTCTTTGCCGCCAGCGGTATTCAGGACCTGCTGCTGGTGCTGGGCATCGGCGGCATGGTGGTGTGCAGCGTCTCCGCCATTCAGACGGGGCGGCTGCGGACCATGATCGCCTACTCCTCCGGCGCGCAGATCGGCTACATCTATATGGGACTGGGCATGGGGACCCAAGCCGCTCTGCTGGCGGCACTGCTGCAAATCGTGGCCCACGCCGTCACCAAGCCCATGCTGTTCCTCTCCGGGGCGGGACTGGCCGGGGCATCCGGCGGCCATCAGGACTTCCGTTCCCTGCGGGGGGCGGCCCATCGTGCTCCGGCAGCGGGCGTGCTGTTCACCATAGGCGCTCTGTCCATGGTGGGTATTCCCATTTTCGCCGGATTCATCCCCAAGCTGTACTTCGCCACCGCTGCCGCCGCCACCGTCGGGTGGCGAGTCTGGGCGGTATGGCTGGCACTGGGGGTCTCCACGGTGCTGAACGTGCTCTACTTCCTCTACACCGCCATGCTGATCTGGGTGCCGGAGGAGACGGAGCACGCCCAGCGTCCCAAACGCTTCTCTCCCCTGCCCACGGCTGGGCTGGCGGCCATGAATCTGGCCGTGGGCCTCGGCTCCGCCGCCGTGACGGAGCTGTTCGCCATGGGCATGGGGCTATTCTGCGGCTGACCGGAAAGGAACAGGTGACCATCTATGCTGATTCTCTTGATCGCACTGCCCCTGCTGACCGGTCTGGCGGCAGCGCTCCCCTTCCCCAGCCGCCGGGGGCGGCTCACATTTCTGCTGACCATGCAGATCATCGAAACGGCGCTGGTGGTCTGGACGCTGGTGTCCGGACGCAGCTATACCACCAACATCTGGCATCTGACGGAGTCCCTGACCATCGCCATGAAGCTGGACGGCGTGGCCGCCGTGTTTTCCGCCCTGACGGCGGTGGCATGGCTGCTGGCCCTCATCTACTCCGTGGAGTACATGAGTCACTCCCAAAACGAGGCACGGTTTTATGTGTTCCTCTTTCTGTCGGAGGGGATGCTGCTGGGGACGGCTTTGTCGGCAGACTTCGTATCTATGTACGTCTTTTACGAGCTCACCAGTCTCTGCTCCATGCCGCTGGTGCTCCATGAGCTGACCCACGACGCCGTTACCGGCGCTATGAAGTACCTCTACTACTCCATCGGCGGCGCCTTCTTCGTGCTGTTCGGCATCGTGGTGCTCTACACCAATACCTCCACTCTGGACTTTGCCCCCGGCGGCACCCTCATTGCCGGGCAGCACACGGGACTGGAGCTGCTGGCGGTGTTCTTCGTGGTGCTGGGTTTCGGTACAAAGGCAGGCCTGTTCCCCATGCACAACTGGCTCCCCTCGGCCCACCCGGTGGCCCCCGCCCCCGCCAGCGCCCTGCTGTCGGGCATCATTACCAAGGCGGGCGTTATCGGCATCATCCGGGTACTGTACTTCATCGCCGGTCCCTCTGCGCTGCGGGGTACATGGGTTCAGACGGCCTGTCTGGTGCTGGCGCTGGGGACGGTGTTCATAGGCTCCATGCTGGCTTACGGCGAACGGGACTTCAAGAAGCGGCTGGCCTACTCCAGTATCTCCCAGATCTCCTACGTGCTGACGGCACTGTTCCTGTTGACGGAGGACGGCCTCACCGGCGGTCTTTTACAGGTATTCTTCCACGCATGGGCCAAGATCGGTCTCTTCCTCATTGCCGGCGTCATCATCCATCTGGCAGGGCTGCGGAACGTGGAGGACTTCCGAGGGCTGGGACGGCGCCTGCCGGTGACGTTTTTGTGTCTGGTGTTCGTCTCTCTGTCGCTGGTAGGTATCCCGCCCTTCGGGGGCTTTGTCAGCAAGTGGGCCATCTCTCTGGCGGCACTGGACGGACTCAGCGGCCCTCTGGCCTATCTGGTCCCGGCGGTGCTGCTGGTGTCAGCACTGCTGACGGCGGGATACCTGTTTGCTCCCATTGTCAGCGGCTTCTTCCCCGGCGAGGGCTTCGCCGGGGAGCCACGGCTCCGGGAGCCTCCGGCCATGACCCTGCCGCTGGTGGTGCTGGCGACGGTGTGTCTGGTGCTGGGTCTGTTCCCCGACCGGCTGACGGCGCTGTTCCAGTCTCTGGCAGCGCAGGTGCTTTAAGGAGGTGCAGATAGATGAACGGACTTTATCTGACGCTTCCCATTTTCCTTCCGCTGGTGGGCGGGCTTGTCTCGTACCTGATCCGCTTCCCCAGCACTCGCAGCCGCCATCTGTTCTATGGGGTGCTGATCTGCCTGACCTCGGCGGTAACATGGCTCTCCATTCTCCGCTGCGGCAGTGAGAGCTTTCAGCTGCTGCGCTTCACGGAGGAGCTGACCCTTACCCTGCGGATGGACGGCGCTTCCCGGCTCTTTGCGGGGCTGGCCGCTACCCTGTGGCCCTTCACCATGCTGTACGCCTTCGACTACATGAGCCACGAAAAGCATCTGTCCATGTTCTGGTCGTTTTTCACTGTCTCCTTCGGCGTAACGCTGGGAGTGGCCTTCGCCGGGAACATGATGACCATGTATCTGTTCTATGAGCTGCTGACGCTGGCCACTCTTCCGCTGGTGATGCAGCCCATGTCCACCACCGCCCGGAAGGCCGGCGTCAAGTACGCCGTCTACTCCATGAGCGGGGCGGCGCTGGCCTTTATCGGGCTGGTTTTTCTCGTTGTCAACGATGCGCAGGACTTCACACTGGGCGGCCATCTGGCGGGCTACACCGGCGATCGGCAGCTGCTGCTGGCGGTATTCGTGCTGGCCTTTGTAGGCTTTGGCGTTAAGGCGGCCATCTGGCCCCTGCACGCATGGCTGCCCGCTGCGGCGGTGGCGCCTACCCCGGTGACGGCGCTCCTGCATGCGGTGGCCGTGGTGAAATCCGGTGCCTTCGCCTGTATCCGCCTGATCTACTACGCCTTCGGCACGGAGATCCTGGTGGGGACGTGGGCGCAGCAGGCGGTGATGACTCTGACCCTTATCACCATCCTGTTCGCCTCCTGTATGTCTGTGAAGCAACGGCACTTCAAGCGGCGGCTGGCCTACTCCACGGTGTCGAACCTGTCGTACATCCTCTTCGCCGCTACCATTATGACCCTCCCGGCGCTGACGGCGGCCTTCCTGCACCTCATCGTCCACTCCGTGGTGAAGATCCTGGCCTTCTTCACTGCCGGAGCCGTGCTGCATTACAGTCACCGGGAGTACGTCCATCAGCTGGAGGGGCTGGGCAAGCGGATGCCCGTGACCTTCGTGTGCTACACGGTGGCGGCCTGCGCCCTGACGGGCGTCCCCCCCTTCACCGGCTTTGTCAGCAAGTGGTACATCGCTCTGGCGGCGGTGGACACCTATCAGCCCCTGCCCATCATCGGCTTCGGCGTGCTGCTGGTGTCGGCGCTGCTGACGGCTATCTATATGTTCCAGATCGCAGTCCGGGCATGGTTCCCCCGGCACAGCGCTCCGGCCATTCCGGAGGGCTCCGTCCATGAGGCGGGGTGGCAGATGCTGGTACCCATGGTGGTGCTGGCGGCGGCCTGCCTGCTGATGGGTCTGATGCCCCAGGGACTGCTGGATCTGATTCGAGAGGCGGTGACACTGTGACGACCTTCTATCTGCTGATTCTGTTTATGCTGCCCGCCGTCATGGCTGTCGGCATCGCTATCCCACGGCGGAGGGAGCTCTCCGCTCAGTGGGTCGGAGAGCTGGTCATCGCCACGGCGCTGCTGGTGCTGGGGGCCATGCTGGCCCTGTGCCGTCTGCCGGTAGGGACAGTCATCGTCTCCCCCGTAGTGGGGCTGTCCTTCACCTTTGGCGGCTTCCAGCGGCTCTATGGGCTGGTGGTGTGCTTCATGTGGCTCATCTGCGCCATGCTGTCTCCCCAGTATTTCCGGGGCCATCACCACCTGCGGCGGTACTATTTCTTCTTCCTCATTTGCCTGAGCTTTACGCTGGGCGTGTTCCTGTCGGCGGATCTCAAGACCACCTTCCTGTTCTTCGAGCTTATGAGCCTCGGCTCCTATGTGTGGGTGGTGCAGGAGGAGACGCCGGAGGCGCTGGACGCCGGAAAGACCTATCTGACCATCGCTGTTCTGGGCGGTCTCGTGACGCTGATGGGGCTGTTCCTGCTCCAGCATCTGACGGGGACACTGGTGCTGTCGGAGCTGAAGGCGGCCTGCGCCGCCGTAACGGACCGCACGGCCCTGTGGTGGGCGGCTCTGTGCGTGTTCTTCGGCTTCGCCGCCAAGGCGGGTGTGTTCCCGCTGCACATCTGGCTGCCCAAGGCACACCCGGTGGCCCCGGCCCCCGCCAGCGCTCTGCTGTCGGGTGTGCTGACTAAGGCGGGTATTTTCGGTATTCTGGTCGTCACCGTCTACCTGCTGCCGGGCAACCGCAGCTGGGGCGTACTGGTGTTGGTGCTGGGCTGCATCACCATGGTGCTGGGCGCCGTGATGGCGGTGTTCTCCACCAACCTCAAGTACATTCTGGCCTGCTCCTCCCTGTCCCAGATCGGGTTCATTCTGGTGGGTGTGGCCATGCTGACCCTGCTGGGGGAGCACAACGCGCTGGCCGCCCACGGTACGGTGCTGTATATGCTGAACCACTCGCTGGTGAAGCTGACCCTGTTTCTCTTTGCCGGTGTGGTGTATTACAACACCCATCAGCTGGATCTGAACCGCATCCGTGGCTTCGGGCGGGGCAAGCCCCTGCTCCACGGACTGTTTCTGTGCGGAGCCTGCTCTCTGGCCGGTATCCCCGGCTTTCTGGGCTACATCAGCAAAACGCTGGTCCACGAGGCTGTGGTAGAGCTGGCGGTGGAGACCGGCAGCTCCGCCATCACGGCGGTGGAGTGGCTGTTCCTGCTGTCCGGCGGATTGACGGCGGCCTATCTCACCAAAATCTATGTGGCGGTATTCTGGCAGAAGGCCCCGGCAGATGCCCACGCCGCCTCCCGGCGCTGGGGAACGCCCCTCTCCGTGGCGGCGCTGATGCTGGCAGCGATACCGCTGCCGATGCTGGGTCTGCTGCCCCATGGGCTGTCGGAGAAAATCGCCGCCGCTACCCTCTCCTTCACCGGCGGTCATGATTTCTCCCATGCCGTCCACTATCTGGCTTGGGCGAACCTCAAGGGCGTGGTCATCTCCCTGTCCATCGGTATGCTGGTATATTTCCTGCTGATCCGGCCCCTTCTCACGGAGCGCCGGGACGGCGAGATTCGCTACCGCTCCCTGTGGCCGGCGTGGCTCAGCTTGGAGGAGAGCGTCTACAAGCCCCTCTTCCGGTGGCTCATCCGGGTACTGATGACCCTGTGCCGGGTGGCATGCGACCTGCTGGATCTGCTGGTGCTGGTGATGCGCCGCACCCTGCTGCGGGATACCCGTGACCACGTCCGCCGCTCGCCCCATAGCTCTGTGGTGCGGGCCATGTCCCACAACAGCAAGTACTCCCAAGAGGAGACGGCGGATCACGTAGGCACTGTGCTGGACACCTTCCAGCGGATGGAGGGAAGTCTCTCCTTTGCCCTGCTGATGGCGTGTCTGGGTCTGTGCCTGATCCTGCTGTGCGTCATCCTCCACGTGTTCGGATAAGCAAAAAGCCCCCGCAGGAAACGGAAGCGTTTCCTGCGGGGCTTTTGTATGCTCACTTACTTTTCGTGAAAGCGGACGGCAGCCAGTACGGCGGTCTTGCCGTCGGGCTTCCGCACCGCCATGCGACAGATGCTGCCCTCCCGGCGGCAGAGAACCGACAGCTCCTCCCCCTCGAAGCAGGGAGCAGCATAGTGGATCTCCATGGAGGCGATTTCCCCACCTGCCAGCACGCTGGCCGGGAAGCAGTCCAGCAGCAGCCGCACATAGGCCACATTGTTCATATGGTGGCCCATGTCGATGTCCGTGGAGCGCACCGTATGCCGCTGCACCAGTTCCTCCGGCAGCAGGTCGTCCCGGAACCGGGCGGGGGCCTCCGTGATGCCCTCCCGCTCCGCAAAGGGGAAATCCTCCGGGAAGCCAGACTGGGCAAAGGGAATGAGCCGCCCCTTCTCCCCCAGCACCGCCCACTGGGTGCGGCCCAGCGCCAGCAGCTGATCTCCCTGCCGCAGGCTGTAGCTGCGGAAGCAGCGCAGGGATCTCCCCTCGCAGTGCTCCGGCCATGTGGCCGCCGTCACCTCCTGCGCCAGAGCGGGCCACCGAAAAAAGTCCACCCGACTGTGGAGCGTCAGCCAGAAGGCACCATGCCGGGCCATGGCTGCACCGCCTACGCCGATGCGCTCGGCGTGTTCTGCGGCAATGGCCTGAAACATAGTGAAGGCCGCCAGCGGCGACATCCGGGCCGATGCCCCGCAATAATCCGGGGACAGGGTGAAGTTCTTCTCAAAAAAGCCTTGCAGTTGGGTCATAACGCACCTCCGGGGAAAATATTTTTTAGTATCATACCACATTTTCCCATTTCCGGCAACCCGCCGAAAAAACAGCCTCCTCCGCCTCTAAGGCGGAGGGGGCTATTTTCAGGTTATATGGCTATTTGGGAAGAAGATCGATCCTCACGCTTCTTGGCGGAGAGCACCAGCACAGCGGCCACAGACAGGGTCGCTGCCATGACCCACACGGTAACGGTCATGCCGTCTCCGGTCTCCGGAGACTGGGTATCCTTGGTATCGGGCTTGGTATCCGGGTTGTGGGTGGGCTCAGGGGTCTCGCCGGACTCCACGGTGAAGTCGGTACCCAAGAGCTTACTGTAAATGGCGTTGGTAGCCAGACGGTAGTCGTCGGTCTGGTGGGCCTTATTGGTGATGCTGGTGCAGAACACCGTCATATCCAGTCCGTTGGCCTAATCGTCGATAGCCACGGCGTGGCCCTTCAGGCCCGCCTCAGGATCGTCGATGCCGTTCCACCAACCAGCCTTGTAGAAGTTGTCCTCGCTGCTGGCCCGCATGAGTACGGTGGCCTCCTCCGGATAAGCGGAAATGATGGAGCCGCCCTTGGTGCAGGTGGCAGAATATCTGAGCGACGACGAAGATGCCTTTGCCGAGCTGCTGGCCAGAAAGACCGACAAGGAGCTTTTGACGGAACAAAAGCGCTGTGAGGAGGAACTGCAAAAGGCGATGACCCGGAACGACACCGTTTCCCGGCTCTATGAAAAGCTCTATGAGGACAATGCCACCGGAAAGGTCAGTGATGAGTGGTTTATGCAGCTGTCCCATAAATATGAGGTGGAGGGAATGGCGCTGAAAAGTAAGATCACCGCCCTTCGCAAGAAGCTGTCCGAATCCGGAAAGCAGCAACAGCAGCGGGAGAGCTTCATCCTTGCTGTGCGGCGGTTTATGCAGGTGGATTACCTGACAGCGCCGCTGCTGCGAGAGCTGATCGACCACATTGATGTGTTTGAAACGGAGGAGATCGGCAAGAATCGTACCCAGCAGATCGTAATCAACTACCGCTTTGTTGGCTATGTGGAGATTCCGGCTGCGCCGAGGCATCCGCATTACAAAGCGGACACCCACCAAGGAGTCGCCGCCGAATACCTCACTGAGCCGAAAACAGCATAACGAAAAGGAGCAGGCCACTTGCCTGCTCCCTGCATCAAACTGTATCAGAGTAGAAAAATCGAGTGGTCATAAGGGATTTCCCTTATGACCACTCGATTTGGTGCGCGAGGCGGGACTTGAACCCGCACGCCCGTAATGAGCACTAGAACCTGAATCTAGCGAGTCTGCCAATTCCACCACTCGCGCATATCCATATGAAGTTTGGAAAAAAAGAATGGTGCGCGAGGCGGGACTTGAACCCGCACGCCCGTAATGAGCACTAGAACCTGAATCTAGCGAGTCTGCCAATTCCACCACTCGCGCATATCCGTTCTTCTTTTTTTCACCGCAGGAGAGGGATGGTGCGAGTGATGGGACTTGAACCCACACGTCCAATCGAACACAAGCACCTCAAGCTTGCCTGTCTGCCTATTCCAGCACACTCGCAAATGAGTCCCTCAACCGGCGACTTGTTTATTATATCATTTTGTTCGATTTTGTCAAGAGCTTTTCCCAACTTTTTTATTTTGGCAAGTTGTAATATGTATTTTGACGGGTGGAACCTGTCGGAATATTGGGTCGGATCAAGGCCCAGAAGATATGGAGGTACATCCAATGGAAGAAAAGGTATTTGTATCGGCACCTCTTAACTGCCTCCGATGTCTGCCGTGTAGTCCCCTCCTGCGGCAGTCAAGCTGCCGTCAGGCGTGCTATTATCCTGAATAACGAGCCAATCTGTATTCATCTTCTGAATACCGGCACCGCCGGTATTGCTTTTCGCTATATTTGTGCCATTCAATTCCAGCGTTACCGCACCCTGCCCTGTCGTTTTGATTGCAGAGCCGCTGCTCATTTGAATGTCCACATTGAAAAGTCCGTTTTCCCCCATCCGCTTTAATCGTAATCGCATTTTGGGTCATGGTACCGGTAATCACAACATGAGTAAAAGGCCTGTTTTTGCCGGAAAAAGTCCTGTTCAAGACCGGCAGAATTCACGGATTTTCTAATAGAAATGCCGCAGACGATGCGGAGGCCGTTTGGCGCTCCCACAAAAAGAAATCTGCGAAAAATTACAGTCTTGACCGTCAAACGACTTCCTCACAAATAGGAGAAATCACGGGTGTAAAACGGAACTGTTTCTTGAAAAATTTGTGGATTGTTTGCCGTTTTCTCCGAATATCGTTTTTCTATCCCTGCCCCGGAATCTCACCGCAGCGTTGTTCTGCTTGCCCCCATCGGGGAGGTCGTGGCAGAATCATATCCCATTCGGACAGTCATTCAGTTTTCAATTTGCCCCTCAATTGGTAGGCAGCGAGAAGGGCCGGAAATTAACCCCCTCTGCAAAATTGTTTGAACGGTATCTATAACGACAAAAAGAGTCGGTACACAGCACATCAAATCAGCGGGAGATGATCTCTCGCTCTATCTTTGATGAAACTATGTACCGGCTCTGAAATTCAGAAACCTTCAGTGTCTGCTTTTTCCGTCCCGCAGGCAGACGCTGCAACGGGAACAGCGCAGCCGCAATCCCTTTCGGCGGCTGCCTTGTGTTTCACTCAGATATTCAGTTGTGGCTCTCTAATGAGAGCATATAGATTATATCATGCAGAACACTTGTTCGTCAATCTTTTTCGGTATATTGTGACAGGAAAGACGGCTGCCGTTTCCGACAGCCGCCCTTGGGTTAAACATTTGATTTTACTTTACGCTATACTTTTTCTTCCTGCTGACAACCGTTGCGCCAATGGCTGCACCGCCGCTGACGAACAACAGGGCGATCCACAAAGCAAGGTTGCTTGTATCGCCGGTCTGCGGACTCTTATCGGATGTTCCCGGCTTGGTGCTGGCAGGTTTTTTCTCAAGAGCAGCAATGGCATCTTCAATAGCCTTCGCCATTGCATCCACTTCGCTCTGTTCAGTGATATTCTTGTCACGGACAACAGCATTGACGGCAGCTTCTACACCGGAGAAATCCTTGTAGTCATCCTTCTTCAAAGCGTTCGCTTTGGCAATGGCTGCATCTACCTTAGTATAATCAGCGTCCTTGTATTGCAGGGCAGCAATGGCATCTTCAATAGCCTTCGCCATTGCATCCACTTCGCTCTGCTCAGTGATATTCTTGTCACGGACAACAGCATTGACAGCAGTTTCCACAGCGGAGAAATCCTTGTAGTTGTCCTTGTTCAATGCGTTTGCTTTGGCAATGGCTGCATCTACCTTTGTGTAATCAGCGGGGATGTTATTGTCATCCCATACAAAAGTTGGATGACCGATTCCGGCAACCCATTCAACGCCCGCACCGGCATTGGTTTGCAAGCCAGCAAGGACATCTGCGGAGGTGAAGTTGGAGACAGCAGTGCCGCACGATGACTGGTCAAAGGTCGGGTCGGCACCCGCAGTACCTGCATCCCAATCAACCACCAGCTTAGCAACGGCTAAGTAATTGCCTTTATTATCAGGATATGTTTCCTCATCAAGCGTTACACCATCAGGAGGGGTATCCGGCCAAATGCAGTCGGTAACATGGGGCTTTACAACAGCTGTAATCCAAGTGATATTGCCAGGCTCAACGCCAGTGATGTTTTTTGTTGCAACTATGCAATTTTTGATTATTACGCCAGGCCTGTTCCCAGAGAAGTTTTCAAAGTTTGCACCGAGAATACCACCTACAGCTGAATAGATATTTTTGCAGGAAACAGAACCGCCAAACCAACAATCGGTAATCGACGAGCTGTCCGCAGAGTTTTCCCACTGACCAATCAGCCCGCCAACGGTATCAACATGATCTTCATCGGATTCTGTACTGATAACCGTGGCGTCTGAGCCGCAGCCTTTTACTTGTGTGCTCCCAGTGCATTGGCCAATCAGTCCGCCGACCATCTTGTCGCCAACATTGTTTTCTATTTTTCCGCTTGTATAGCAGTTTTCAACTGTGCCGCCATCGACCCAATCTGCCAAAATGCCGGCAAGTAACGAACCATCATTTGAGGCAATATCAGCGTCTATAACAAGTAAATTCTTTAATGTACCACCGTCAGAAACGACTCCGAATAGTCCGTTTCGAATAAGTTCGTCACCAGTAGAGTGATGATGCAAATTCGTGATTTTGTGATACTGCCCATCAAAAGTACCAGCAAAATATCTGCCAAAGTTGCTGCCATTTCCAATGGGGGTCCACTGGCAGCCGGATAAGTCGAGGTCATTATCTAAGTAAATCGTTTTCCCTTCAAATGATACAGATGCAGTTTTGTCATTGACTAACTGCGCTAAACCGGCCAACTGTTCGGCAGTGGTGAAATGGTATTCAGTGTCCGTCTCATGGTCGGTGTACCAGCTTATATCTGCCGTACCGTCCCAATTATCTACTGAAGTTCCTTCAGCAAACGCTGTCATCGGAACAAGTGCCATCACAAGGCACAATGCAAGCAGAAGGCTTAGAATTTTCTTCTTCATTTTTATTCCTCCAAAATAAGGGAACGCTATTCCATTATCTGTTGTACTTTTTCTTTCTGCTGACAACCGTTGCGCCAATGGCTGCACCGCCGCTGACGAACAACAGGGCCATCCACAAAGCAAGGCTGCTTGTGTCACCGGTCTGCGGACTCTTATCGGATGTTCCCGGTTTGGTACTGGCAGGCTTTTTCTCAA
>ERZ836441.1709-NODE-1709-length-19977-cov-4.537396_pt1 | contig 19977 bp, 21 predicted proteins | sample MGYA00519686_ERZ836441 | MGnify/ENA primary metagenome ERZ836441 (study PRJEB31850, sample SAMEA3708800) | human gut metagenome | biome: human gut; feature: human-associated habitat; material: faeces | place: China | collected 2014 ... | reverse complement strand
AACTGGCAAAAATCAGCCGCTACAAGCAGTCCCTTTATCAAGACTGGAAAGACGGAGAAATTACCCAGCAGGATTATCAAACGTGAAAAGACGCAATCTGCACTGAATAATTTTGATGAATACACGATGCTTGGTGCAGGAAAACTGGCTCCGTATGTGGGTTTTACAGAGGAAGAAGTCAAAACTCTTTGCGAACAGTATGATGTAGACTTCTCGGAGGTTCGGCACTGGTATGATGGTTACACGCTTGGAAGATATCCGGCCTTGGTTGTAGAACTGAAGTGGAAGAAGAGTGCGCAAACAGCAATTCAACAGATAAAAGAAAAGAAATATCCGGAATCACTTCTTCAGCATACTGGTGATATTTTGTTGGTCGGAATCAATTGTGACAAAGATAGCAAAAAACATGAGTGTATGATTGAAAAGTACGAAAAAAATTAACACCCTAGCCCGCTGGCGCACTGTGTAATCCTTACATGGTACGCTGGTGGGCTTTTTTTTTGTGTATGGAGATATTTGTCGTTATATGGTTGCGATACGTCCTATCCACAGGTATAATAGGAAAAGAGGATGGTGATAGCACAGTGGGAAACAAAAAGAAACGTGGTAAAGCATGATTGAAATTTTGAAATAGAGAGCGAAGCAAACATAAGCTTCAGAAAGGACGGTTTGAAAAGCTAAAACCCAATGAACGACTTCGGCCCGAAGCGCCCGATGTCGGAAGATGCACTGTGTGTACCAGCCGATACCGTAAAAACGAAGCGCGGCCGACCGAAGAAGAAACCCGGATATGACAGAGCTGAGGTTATTGACGATCTGTTGGTGAAAGCTGTCGAATTTTTTGGTACGCCCTTTGATGATCGGGAAGAACGTCCAGAAGATGCTCCGACCATTGTGTCTGTGGCGAATATTTTACAGATAACACCCATCAAGGTTCGCAAGATGCTGATTACAGCCGGATATTATAGCACAGCAATGAGTCGAAAGGTTCAGGCTCTGCAAGATGAAGGTTATAGCATCCAAGAAATCATGGAGGAAACTGGGCTTGGGAAAGCATCTGTGAATAGCTATCTGCCATACACAAAGGGTGCTTACAAGCTGGACAGTCCGACTCTTTATGCAGAGCAGGGAAGACTGTTTCGGACAAGGAAATCCGCTTGTGAGAGCCTAAGGGAACACCTGGAAACTGAGAACGCGGAGATGTACTTGTGGAAAGCAATTGAGGTTTTCGCTAAGTATCCGTTTGTTACGGAAAAAGGCTTGCCACTGAAGTACACCGTGAGGAGCGGAGAAATCTTCTTCAATCGAAAAGAGAAGAGCGTGACCAAAGCGACGGTGATGAAAGCATTCCGTCAGGCGAGGCAGATTCAAGCGGAAAAAGGTTTTGTCAAGGGGCCAAAGGAACTGGGGACTTTTGGCGCAAGTTATCTTTACCCAGTATTTCTTCGGATTGGCGTGTGCAAGAAAAGCCCTGATAAAAAATAAAAAATAAGAATTTAGGGTCAGTTGGGTTTTAGAATATAAAATTGAATTGAAAAGAAAAATCATCAAAAGTCTTGACAGCTCTTGAGTGAGAAAGATTCGGAAAGACTTTTTGGGATATAGATTGGATTAACAAGAAAATAAAGGAGATGCAAAAAATGAATTCAGAGGAAAAGCTGGTGGTGCGAACCAGAAAAAACAAGAGCTTCGGAATGATTGTTCAAGAATATCGGCAACGCAACGGCTGGACACAGGAGGAGCTGGCATGGAGAGCAGGGGTCACAAGGGAACATATAGGTCGCATTGAAAGAGACAAGTGCAACCCATCCATTGTGACAGTGGAGCAATTAGAAAAAGCATTCCATCTTCCGCCAATGTCACTTGTAAGACTCAAGTTGAATCCAGAAATTCAGTTGTTCTCCGGCTCAGAGGAAGAAAAGTGCGTGGGCTATGCTTGTAAGAAACTTGAATATTCGCTTGTCGCAAATCTGACCAAGACGGATATGCTGAAGGCCTGTGATGTGATAAGCACAATTTCAGAACTGATCAGTCATAATGGCTCAGGTTTGGAGAATGGGTAAATTGGCAGATGGGCAATACGATCAAACTAAAAGAGACCTCCAAGTCCTTGAGCTGAAGACTGTACGGAGATACAATTATAAATGAAGAAGTAAGGCGGATTTTGAAGCATGAATGTCACATGGCGGGAGGCAGTACATATGAATCAGGCGGCAAAGATGGAAACACGGCTTGCAGAGCCAGCTCCGCAGGAAGTTGCCCTTGCGCAAAGCGGCTCCAATGTGCTGCGCCGCCATATCAAGGAAAACCCCAGGAAAGCAGTTCTGGCCCGTCACCGCCTGTGGCTGGACAGCATCCCACATGAATATCCCATGCCATATACGCCGTATAAGATTGGGGTGTACATCCGGTATTTCAATCAGACCCGGCATGAGAACTATCTGGAAAAGCATATCCAGCAATATATGGACGATATTGCCCTGTGCCCACAGTGGACGCTGGTTGATTTCTATGTAGACAGGGGAATGACCGCCCCGCACATGGAGTACTCCAAAGAGTGGTGCCGTCTGCTGGAGGATTGCTTCACCGGAAAGGTGGACCTCATCGTGACGCAGAAGGTCAGCAATGTGTCAAGCGACTGGAAAGAGATGACCTTTATGGCTCGGATGTTGGCGGCACAGGAGCATCCTGTGGGAATCTACTTTATTTCTGAAGATATTTTTACGCTGGCTTCGTATTACCAGCCTGACCTGCGGGATACAGGTCTGTTGCCGGAGGGTTGGCACCCCCTCCCGGCGGATGAACTGGACGAGCCGATGCTATCGACCCTGCCGAAACCTGCCATGCCGGAACGGGTAGAGCAGCTGCGCCTTGAAGAAGAAACGGATGCAATGGAGTGAAGTAAGTGGAAAAGACAGAACTGACCAATGCCCAAAAGCAGAACCGGGTGCGGCAGCGCATTTCGCAGGCCTCGATTGATCCGGATAAATACGAATACATCCCGGCAAAAGAGCAGAACGACCATGTGAAAGCCGACCAGTATCAGCGAGTCGCCATTTACGCCCGTGTTTCCACAGACAACCCCATGCAGACCACATCCTTTGAGCTGCAGCAGAAGTATTACGAGGAGCTTGTGGCACAGCATCCTCAGTGGGTGCTGGTGAAGATCTACGCAGACGAAGGAAAATCCGGCATCACCATGCAGCATCGGGATGCGTTCAATGAGATGCTGGCAGACGCGGATGCCGGAAAAATCGACCTGATCATTGTAAAAAATATTTCTCGCTTTGCCCGTAATGTGGTGGACTGCCTGAGCATCATCCGCAAGCTGTCTGAGAAGAAGATCGGCGTGCTGTTTGAGTCGGAAGCAATCTACTCCCTGAACGATGATTCTCACATGGCACTGTCTTTTCAGGCCACCATTGCGGAGCAGGAATCCCGTACCCGCAGCCGGAGCATGGAAACTTCCCTGCGGATGCGGCTGGATCACGGCCTGCCTTTGACGCCGGAGCTGCTGGGTTTTGTGAAGAACGAGGACGGTAAGCTCGTTGTCAACCCGGAAACCTACAAGATTCCCAAGCTCATGTTCTATATGTATCTGTATGGCTATTCTACCCAGCAGATCGCAGACACCCTCACGAAGCTCAGCAAGCGGACGTATCGGGGAAATCTGAAGTGGACGGCATCCGGTGTGGCAGCCAGTATGCGGAACGAACGCTACTGCGGAGATGTACTGACCCGCAAGCGGTTCACCAAGTTTGCGGCAGATGTTCACGACCAGAAGTCCTTCAAGAACCGGGGGGAAAAGCCTCAAAGCCATTACCAGGATGACCATGAGGCCATCATCGACCGGAACGATTTTCTGGCAGTCCAGCACATTATGAACAATGCCAGATTCGGCGGTACGTCCTTGCTGCCGGAGCTGCAGGTCATCCCGGACGGTCTGCTGAAAGGCTTTGTTATTGTCCACCCCAAGTGGGGCAGCTTTACCAAGGAAGATTACATCGCAGCTTGCAGGAGCGTGGACAGCAGCCCGACAGAGGAAAGCCGGTTGGAGGTGCGGGAGGGCTCCTTCAATCTGACCGATTATGAGGTGGCGGACTTCAAACTGTTTAGTGACCAGAGCGTCCCAGCCATCATGCTTCACAAGGATAGTATTGCTTTCAGTGTGGCAGGCATCCGGGAGATGGATCTGAAAGATAATTATGTGGAATTGCTGGTGCATCCGTTGCGGAAAGAGATCGCCGTGCGCCCCACGACCAAGGAGAACAGCTGTGCCATCCAGTGGGCAAATGGCGTCCGGGGCTATCGTCGTTCCCGTTCGGTAGCCGCCAAGGCCTATATCCAGACCTTGTACCAAATCTTCGGCTGGGAACCGGCAAACAATTATAAACTCTACGGCAGAGTCTACCGGGATGGGCAGGATGCCGCCTGCATCTATGCCGGAACCAACGCCAGCGTGTACATCAAAGATAATGAGGTCACCGTGGAGGATGCCACAGGGCAGAATATCTGCCGGAAGGGCAAACGTATCCGTGGCGTAGTGGGGGACTTCGGTCAGGGCGTTGGCAACGGGTATTATGTGGAAAAGAGCATGACCGAGCTTCGGAATCTGACCCGACAGGAGTGGCAGACCAGGCTGGCCGGACAGATGGTCAGCACCGGAACGGAGCTTCAGGTCACATCGTATGAAGAATTGCGCAGTTTCATTCAGGAAGAACTGGGAGAGCTGTTTGAGGAGGACGTACAGAAATGATGGAAGAGAATGCACAGATGAGCCTGCTGCCGGATGTTGCCACGGTGACGCAGAATGCAGCGCAGATGACTATGACCGGGGAGGAAATCGACCTTGGGGAATATGAAATTGTTCGCCCGGAGTTTTTCGCCCACATCAAAGAACCGGCCTTGACGGTGAATGTGGACAAGATCGGCGTGAACACCGCCTGTGTTCGTCTGATGCCGGATGTGGAGTATGTGCAGATCCTCGTCAACCGAAAAGAGAAGAAGCTCCTGCTCAAACCATGCGATGAAATTGAGATCACCGGATACCGCTGGGGTCGGACGAAGGACGGAAAGCGGTACCCCTCTCAGCGGACAGGAGAGCTTTTTGTCTTGACTCTGTGTGAACTCATGGACTGGAATCCGGATTATCGGTATAAGGTGCTGGGCAAGATGGTGCAGGCCAATGGAAAAGCCCTGATCGCCTTTGACCTCACGTCCAGCGAATGCTTCCCCAAGGTGGTCAACCGGGATGGCAAGAAGGTCAACAGCCGCCAATCCATCTTTGCGGAACAGTGGAGCGGCAAGTTTGGCCCCACCTATTCCGAGAGCCGCCGTTCTCTGGCGGTCAAGACCTTTGATAATTACACGGTCATCACGGTGAACGGGAAGAAAACCGAGGTGCATCCGCAGGCGCAGCCGCCGCAGCAGGGAAGTTTGGGTGATTCCTTGTGAAACAGGACAACGAGCTTGGCTTGCGCATCAGTGCCAAGTATAACCGTATCTACATCCACCGAACAACGCTGAAAGCCATGGGAGACCCTGCGTTCGTTTCGCTGGGCATCCACCCGCAGAGCAAAAAGCTGGTGGTGCTGGCGGCAGAGGAGGGAACAGCGGATGCGCTGCGTGTCCGGTGCTGGGAGGATAATTCCTTCTGCATCCAGAGCAAGGTGCTTCTGGATGGTATCTGCACGGTAGTGCCGCAGATTGGGGCACAGGACTCCTGCTTACTGCACGGAAGGCTGCTGAAGGAACAGAATGCAGCCGCCTTTGATATGAACGACATCGAAACCGCCACGGAAGCGGAATGAGGGAAAACACATGAAACAGGTCTGGCAAATCGACCCGGAGTTCAAGCGGCTGAGCGTTCCACTGTCCCCGGAAGAGGAACGCAGGCTTGAAAACAGCCTGGTTCGGGAGGGCTGCAAAAAACCCATTGCGGTGTGGCACGGCTGCATTCTGGATGGACACAAGCGGTATGAAATTTGCAGCTACGAGGAAATGGAATATGAAACGGTGGAGATGGACTTTGCCACCAAGGATGAAGCACTGCTGTGGGTTTGCAAAGAGCGCCTTGCAACGGCAAAGCACAATTCCGCTGCGTTTCGGTATCTACTTGGAAAGAGGTACGTTCTTGAACGGATGATGTATAAACAGAATCCAGAAAAGGTACATATTACCTATGTAAAAAAACTGGATCGGGTCGGCGCAGTATGCGGTACACTGGCAGAAGAAACCCGCATGAATCCAGGTACGGTGCGGAAGTATGGAACCCTGGCGTTGCAATTGGATCGGATTGCCGAAAAGGACATGGCGATGTTTGAAGCAATCCTTACAGAGAAAATTTCACTTACCTACGAAAAAGTCATAAAGTGTTCGGAGATGGAACCTGCGAAACTGATCAGTATGCGCCGCAGATTGCTGCACGATGATATAAAAATGCGCCAGAGAAGGCCACGCCCTAAAGCAGCAGAGGGCGAAAAGAAGGAAGAAAAGGCAGAGCGGGCGGTACCGCTGGAGATGGGCATCAAAGAAATGCCGGCGTTTGACCCGGACATGGAGTTTCGTGGGCTGGCACTGACGATTCCCACATGGATGAATGCCATCGCACGCACCCGGGCAAAGACGGATATCGAATCGGTATCCGAGGCGACCAAAGCGCAGCTTGCCGTGATCCTGCGCAGACTGGAAGACCAAATTACGCAGACGCTGGAGGTAATTGAAAGATGATTGCAGGAGATATGCTGACCCAAGCGCAGCAGCGTTGCATCCCGGATGTGTCCTTTGAGCTGATCCCCATTCGAAATCTGGTTTCCAATCAGGAGTACCAGCGACCGCTGTCCGAAAATCATATCCGAAAAGCTCTGGAAGAATTTGACGTGTACCAGATCAATCCGGTGAAAGTGAGCCGTCGGGATGGCATCAACTATGTGTTTGACGGACAGCACACCATTGAGATCATCGCCAGTGAGTCCGGCTCCCGTGATACTCCTGTGTGGTGCATGATCTACGATGACCTGAAATATAAGGAAGAAGCCCATATCTTTGCCGACCAGCAAAAACATGTCAAGGCACTGTCCTCTTTCGAGACCTTCAAGGCGCACATTGAAGCGGACGACCCCAAACAGAAAATGATCGAGGCCATTGTGCAGTCCTACGGACTGGCAATTACCTCGACCAAAGCAAAAAACGGTATCAGTGCAGTTTCTACACTGGAGCGTATCTATGATAAATACGGGCAGGCTGTTCTGGACAGAACGCTCCGTCTGGCAGCAGCAACATGGGAGGGAGAAAACAACTCCTTCTCCGGCAACATCCTGATGGGCATTGCACGCATCGTTGTGGCGTATGGGGATACTGTCCGGGACGATGTGTTCAAAGACCATGTGGGAAGGGTATCCGTCAAGGCAATCATCCGTGCGGCAAAAGAACGCCGCCCTGGTGCGCTGGGCTATTCTGAAGCCATGATTATCGAATACAACAAGAAAAGCAAGTTCCGTCTTTCGCTGAAAACGCTCTATGGCGGAAAACAGACCTCGGACGAGGATGAATTTGGAGAAGAATAATGCAAAAAATGGCTTCCAGCGCCGCTCGTGCAGGGAAAGGGGCAGAATGTAGGATGTCTGGCTGTAACGAAATTGGTGCGATGAATTTCGCAGAAGGCTTTTTACGGGCCGGTGGACAAGCAGATATACTGCACAAAATAATTGTAAAAGAGTAAGATTTGGACGAGACGACCGCTAACTGGCACATTGAGCATGCGCAGCGATGGGCAGTGCGGGCAAGGAAGGTGCTGAATGGCGCAAACGGTGAGGAAAATGAAAAGCGATAAGGTTATGTACCTGCCAACGATGACAGAAGATGAATTTGCAGAGAACATAGGAAAGAAAGATTTCTTCCGCAGATTCGGAAACCCTGCGGTGATCCGTACGCAAGCAGGGGAAGCATCCACCGTAAGCAATGCAAGAGGGTCTATCGGCGGGCAGCCCAGCCATCCTCCTTTCCGTCCCTGCCCGCATATACTGCCCTGAGGTGAGGCGAATGTTGGAAGGGTTATTGATGTTCTTCATTCAGGACGCGCTTTTTCTATTGGGGTATCTGGCACGGGGGAATGCGTTTCCCAAGCCGCTGAGCCGCGAGGAGGAAGCCGAGATGATCGAGCGGATGCAGCGGGGGGACAGGGGCGCGCGGGAAAAGCTCATCGAGCACAACCTGCGGCTGGCGGCGCACATCGCCAGAAAATACACTGTGCCGGGCTATGATGCAGACGACCTGATTTCAATCGGAACGGTGGGGCTGATTAAGGGCGTGGGGACGTTTAAGCCGGGGACGGGGACGCAGCTCAGCACCTATTGCGCCCGGTGCATCGAAAACGAAATCCTGATGTGCCTGCGGGCGAGCCAGAAGCGGAAGGGGGACGTTTCCTTGCAGGAGCCCATCGGCACGGATGGGGAAGGCAACGAAATCACGCTGATCGACGTGCTGGGGACGGACCCGGAGGCGGTGCACGGCGAGGTGGAGCGGCGCGTCAGCCTGCAGAGCATCCGCGAGCTGGCGGAGCACGGCCTCAAGGGGCGGGAGGCGACGGTGATCCGCATGCGCTACGGGCTGATGGACGGCAAAGCCTATGCGCAGCAGGAGGTCGCGGAGCGGCTGGGCATTTCCCGCTCCTATATTTCCCGCATCGAAAAGAAAGCGCTGGAGCGGCTGAAGGAAGCCTTTGAGACGGGAAAAATGTCGAGGAAATCATAAAAAAAGAGGACGAGAGAATGGGTTTTGCATGAAAATGCTTGATCTTTTGAAAAAGACGTGATAAAATTGAAAACACGAGTGCATATTGCTGATTACGACGCCGCCTGACGCGGCGGTGTTTGGCAGGCATCAGAATTTATCAGATAAACGTATTTGGAGGGATTCCACATGATTACCGCAGGCGATTTCCGTAAGGGCGTGACCATCGAGTGGGAAGGCGGCGTCTGGACCATCGTTGATTTCCAGCACGTGAAGCCGGGCAAGGGCGCGGCGTTTGTTCGCACCAAGCTCAAGAACGTGATGACCGGCGCCGTGGTTGAGCGCTCCTTCAACCCGACCGATAAGCAGCCGCGCGCGACCATCGAGACCAAGGAGATGCAGTACGTCTACAACGACGGCGAATTCTACTACTTCATGGATCAGGAGACCTTCGAGCAGATCCCGCTGACCCTCGATCAGGTCGAGGACGCGATCCGCTTTATGAAGGAAGAGACCATGGCGACCGTGCGCTTCTTCAAGGGCAAGGCCTTCTCCGTTGAGGCGCCGAACTTCGTCGTGCTCGAAGTCACCGACACCGAGCCGGGCTTCAAGGGCGATACCACCAGCAACACCACCAAGCCGGCGACGCTGGAGACGGGCTACCAGATTTCCGTGCCGCTGTTCATCAACATTGGCGACAAGATCCGCGTGGATACCCGCGACGGCTCCTACATGTCCCGCGCGTAAGCGACTGCAAAGCGTGAGAAAGGCGGCGTGACCATGAGCAAGGTTGGCGAAAAGGTTGCATATCTCAAGGGCTTGGCTGAGGGTCTGGGCGTAAACGGCGAGACCGAGCAGGGCAAGCTCATGCTGGCGATGATCGACACGCTGGAAGCGCTCGCGAAAAACAGCGAGGAAACCGACGAGCGGGTCGAAGAGCTCTCCGAGTATGTCGAGGAGATCGACAGCGACGTCAGCGATCTCGAGGAAGCGCTCTTCCTTGACGACGAGGATGAAGAGGACGACGACGAAGCGTATGAGGACGAGGACGACGACGAGGACGGCGACGGCCTGATCGAGTACGAGTGCCCGCACTGCGGCACGGTCATCTTCTTTGACGAGAACGCCTTTGACATGGAAGAAGAACACCTCTGCCCGAACTGCCATCGCAAGGTCTTTGAGGACGACGGCGAAGACGGAGACGACGAGGAATAATTTTCCGAACCGATACAAAAGGGCTGATGCGGACAGCGCGCAGGAAGCGCATTGGCCGCGCAGCCCCTTTTTTAACGCATCGAAAGCGCGAGACGCACGGCGCGATGCGGGATGAGAAGACGGGGGAACGGCAGGTATTCCCCATACCCATTGCGCGGAGAAACCAGAATCGAGGACGAACGCATGAAAAGACGACTTTCAACCCTTCTGCTTGCGCTGCTGCTGGCCGTGTTTACGTCGGCTTCGGCGGAAGAGATTCTCTACACGGGAACGGTCTCAAAGCCCATGACCATACGCGCGAAGAAATCCACGTCGGCCGCGAAGCTGGGCAGCGTGGAGACGGGCGAGCTGATTAACATCGTCGAATACGGCAGCGAGTGGACGAAGGTTGACCAAAACGGCGTGGTGGGCTATGTGCTGACCCGAAACGTCGAGGATCTGGCGGCGGCCGCGGGCTATAACGACGAGGCGGACGCGCAGTATCTGGGCGTGGCCGAGCGCAACCTGACCATCCGCGCGGAGGAAAGCAAATCCGCGCAGAAGCTGCAGCAGCTCGAAGAGGGCGAAACGGTGTACATCACCGAGCTGGGCAAGGAGTGGCTCGCCGTGGTGAAGCAGGGCGTGAAGGGCTATGTGCTGGCCGACCGGGTCAACGACCTTCGCCCCGCGCACGACGGCATTGAGCTGCCGGCGGATTATCAGATTTCGACCAGCTTCACGGCGGTGTACAGCGCGACGGCGGACGTGAATCTGTCCATCCGCAAGGAAAAGGACGAGGACGCCAAGCTGATCGGCACGGTTTATGAAAACGAATCCGTCGATGTGATGGAGCTTGATGACCAGTGGGCGCGCGTGAAGAAGGGCGACGCGGACGGCTATGTGCTGCGCAGCCATCTGCGGTATTTCCGGAGATATGATCCCTACGGGCCGTATGTGCCGGGCGTCGTCTTCTATCCCTACGCGGCGGTGACGACGGAAAACACCGAGATCGTGAACAGCGAGACGGGCGAAAGCCTGCGCACCGTGCCCAAGGGCGCGGTGATGGCCGTCAGCGCCATGCAGGAGGATCTATCCGTCACCCTGCCGTATGACCGCATCACGGGGCGCATCCGCGCGACGGGCAAGCTGGAGCTGGAAGTGGTGCACCCGTGGAACGAGGCGCAGACGGGCGACCTGATCGCCGTGTTCTCGACGTATTACGACCCGGAGCAGACCACGCAGACGCAGATTGGCCGGCTGCACAACATCATGCAGGGCGTGGAGCGGCTCAACGACGTGATCGTGCCCTCCGGCGAGAAATTCTATTTCAACGATTACTGCGCGCCGTACACGAAATCCAACGGCTACGAGATGGGCCCGATCGTCAACTATGTTTCCAGCCAGAAGTTGGGCTACGGCGGCGGAATCTGCCAGGTTTCCACGACGCTGTATAACGCGATTCTGCAAATCCCGATCGGCGTGATTAAGACGCAGGTTCATTCCTCCTACGGCATCAGCTATGCGCCGCTGGATATGGACGCGGCGGTGGGAAAGGGCAACATCGACCTGCGGCTGCAAAACACGCTGCCGTATGACGTGCGCTTTGCGCTGCAGGCGGTCGGCGGCGTGCTGACGGTGCGGGTGTATCGGGCGAGCTGATGAAGCGGGCATGGATTGCGGCATGGGCGCTCGGGCTCATGCTGCTTTTGCCGCTGTGCGCCGGTCTGGCGGAGACGACGGACGGCGAGGCGGCGTATTACGGCACCATCGGCAAGCGGATGACCGTGTACAGCGATGCGAGCGAGAGCGCCGCGTCGCTGGGAAAGATCGAGGCCGGGACGGTCGTGGACGTCTACAAAAAGGGGCGGACATGGACGCGGATCGGCTATGAAAACGGACAGGGCTACGTGCTGACGAAGTTTGTGGAAATGGTGCAGCGCAAAAACCCGTTTGACGGGCCGATGCCCGGCACGAGCAGGCACGTCGCGGTGGGCTATGTGCTGACGGACACGCTGTTCACGCCGGAGGGATACCGCTATCCGATTTCGGTGAGCGCGGGGAGCTGGATTTCCATCCATCGGATCAAGGATGGGCGGGCGTATTTCCCGTATCGCAGGCTGGAGGACGACGTGAGCCTCGGCGTGGACAAGCTGAAGATGTACGACTTTGTGGATTGGAGCGAAGCGAAGCCGGGCGATCTGCTCTATGCGTTCACGACGTTCTATTCCACGAGCACCAGCAAGGAGGGCAACGTCGGCCGCGTATACAACATTGCGCTGGCCAGCGAGCGCCTGACGGGAATCCGCGTCAGGGCGGGGGAGAGCTTCTCCTTTAACGCGGTCTGCGGCCCGTATACGAAGGAAAACGGCTATATGGCCGCGCCGATTCTTTCCGGCGAGAGCAAGCTGGGCTACGGCGGCGGCGTCTGTCAGGTGTGCAGCACGATTTACAACATCGTTTTGCGCGTGCCCGCGGTGATCGAGGATATGAACTGGCATTCGCAGGGCGGCGTGAGCTATCTGCCCGCCGGGTTTGATGCGACCGTCAGCGACACAAAGGACATGGTGTTTCGGAATGTTCTGCCGTATGACGTCCGAATCGAGTTTGAAAGCCTCGACGGGGTGATGACGGCGTTCCTGTTCCGGGATTACGATGAATGAGCGGCATGCGAAAGGATGACGATATGCGGATTTTGATTTCCAACGACGACGGCATTTTCGCGCCGGGGCTTATGGCGCTGGTTCGCGCGTTCAGCGCGGCGGGGCACACGGTTTACGTCGCCGCGCCGGACAGCCAGCGCTCGGCGGCCAGCCACAGCATGACGCTGTTCCAGCCGCTGACGGCGCGGGAGCGCGCGGTCGAGGGCGCGGAAAAGGCGTGGGCGATTGATGGAACGCCGGTGGATTGCGTGAAGCTGGCGGTCAAGGCGCTCTGCCCGGAGGTCGAATTTGTGATTTCGGGCATCAATCACGGCTACAACGCCGGTTCGGACGTGCTGTATTCCGGCACGGTCGGCGCGGCGATGGAGGGCGCGCTGAACGGCAGACCCGCGATGGCGGTTTCGCTCGGCCACGAGCGGGAGGACATCTACGACAAGGCGGCGGCGCTGGCGGTTCGGGTCTTTGACGGGCTGCGGGCGCATCCCCTGCCGCCGTTCTCCGTGCTGAACCTGAATTACCCGGAGCGGGATGAAGCGCTGGGGCTGAAGGCCACGTCTCTGCGGACGCTGCGCTATCTGGACGATTACGAGCCGGAGATCGGCGAGGACGGCGAAAAGCGCTATACGCTCGTTGGCGGTCTGGACAAGAGCATGGCGGACGGCGAGGACGATTATACATGGCTGAAGCGCGGCTGCGCGACGATGACCGTTTTGACCTACGATCTCACGCACGATGCGGCGACGAAGGCGCTGGCGGGGCGGATCTGAAAATCCCGATATAAAAACGATGCAGGAAGCGCGAAACTTCTTGCATTTTTTTCGCAGTTTTGATACAATAAAGCCAAAGAATAAGCGGGCGTTTTGCCCCGGGAGGTCAAACGTTATGCAGGATATGCAGGACATGATGCGCAGACTCAATCAGTCCGGCAAAAGACTGAGCAAGGGTCATCGCAAGATTGCGGAATATATTGTGGAGCACTACGACAAGGCCGTTTTTATGACGGCCAGCAAGCTGGGCGAGAAGGTCGGCGTGAGCGAATCGACCGTCGTTCGCTTTGCCTCGGCGATGGGGTATGAGGGCTATCCGCAGCTGCAGCGGGCGCTTCAGGAGCTCGTGCGCCACTGGCTGACGGCGGTGCAGCGCTTTGAAATGGCGACGGATATCGACCAGAGCGAGGTGCTGCGCACGGTGCTGCATGCCGATATGCAGAATATCCGCACGACGACCGAGGAAATTGATACCGCCGCGTTTGACGAGGTGGTTGATAAAATCATCGGCGCGCGCAACATCTATGTGATGGGCCTGCGCTCGGCCGCGCCGATTGCGCAGTTCCTCGCGTATTACCTCAACTTTATCTTTGACAACGTGCGCGTAGTTTCCGAGGCGAGCGGCGACGTGTTTGAACAGATCAGCCGTATCAACGAGAGCGATCTGCTCTTTGGCATCAGTTTCCCGCGCTATTCGACGCGCACGCTTGAAGCGATGAGCTTCGCGAAGGCGCGCGGCGCGCAGGTCATCGGCCTGACCGACGGCCCGATGTCCCCGGTCTACGCGACGAGCACCGTCTGCCTGACCGCGCGGACGGACATGGCCTCGTTCGTGGACTCGATGGCCGCGCCGCTGTCGGTCATCAACGCGCTGATCGTCGCCCTCGGCCTCCGAAGGAAGGACGAACTCAGCGAGCATTTCCGCTTGATGGAAGGAATTTGGGATGAATACAGGGTCTATGTCGGCAAAGACCGCGTGTGACGTTGCCGTGATCGGCGGCGGCGCGGCGGGCATGATGGCCGCGCTGCAAGCCGCCTGGGCGGGCGCGCGCGTGGCGCTGCTTGAAAAAAACGAAAAACTGGGCAAGAAGATTTATATCACGGGCAAGGGGCGCTGCAACGTGACCAACGTTGCGGATATCGACGATTTCTTTAAGCAGATTCCGAGAAATCCGCGCTTTCTGAACGCGGCGGCGCGCCAGTTTACGCACGAGGATGTGACCGGGCTGCTGGAGATGCTCGGCACGCCGACCAAGGTTGAGCGCGGCGGCCGCGTCTTCCCGGAAAGTGACAAGGCGAGCGACGTGACGCGCGCGCTGGATCGCGGGATGCGGGATGCGGGCGTTGTGATTTCGCTGAACACGCAGGTCGCCCACGTGCGGCAGGCGGAGGGTGGCTTTGACGTGGAGCTGACGCAGGGCGGCACGCTGCGCGCCAAGAGCGTGATCGTCGCGACCGGCGGCGTGAGCTATCCCTCGACGGGCAGCACGGGCGACGGCTATCTGTTCGCCAAGGAAAACGGGCTGAACGTCACCAAGCTGAGCGCGTCGCTGGTCGGTCTGACGATGGATGAAAAATGGCCGACGCTCTTGCAGGGGCTGTCGCTCAAGAATGTGCGAATCACCGCGAAGGTGGGAAAGAAGACGATTTACAGCGAGCTGGGGGAGATGCTGTTCACGCATTTCGGCGTAAGCGGCCCGCTGATGATCGAACTGAGCAGCCACGCGCCGGAGGATTTCTCGCAGATGGCCGTGACGCTGGATATGAAGCCCGGCTTGACGGAAGAGCAGGTCGATTTGCGGTTGCAGCGCGATTTTGCAGAGAACATCCGCAAGCAGCTTTCCTCCGTGCTGACGGGGCTGATGCCTGCGCGCATGGCGCCGGTTTTCGCCAAGCTCTGCGGCGTGGACGCGGATACGCCGGTCAATCAGGTGACGCGCGAGCAGCGGCTGGCGATTGGCCGCGCGCTCAAGGCGCTTCCGCTTCACGTCGTCGGCACGAGGCCGATTGAGGAGGCCATCGTCACGCGGGGCGGCGTTGATGTGCTGGAAATTACGCCGGGCACGATGATGAGCAAGAAGACGCCGGGGCTGTTCTTCGCGGGCGAAGTGCTGGATGTGGATGCGCATACCGGCGGGTTCAACCTGCAAATCGCGTTTTCAACCGGCGCGCTGGCGGGCAAGAGCGCCGCGGCGTGGTCAATGGAGCGATAAAGGAATATCAAAATGGACAGCTGCGTGCTGTCCTTTCAGACTGTAGACAAAAAGCTATTCAAGCCAAGTTTGCTTATGTCAACAAGCTGAAAGGATAGCTGCGTGCTGTCTTTTTTGTGCGTTGTATTGCATTACACGTGCAAAAGCCGTATAATATAAGAAAAAGGAGATGATGTTGAATGAATGGAACGACGAATATCAGCATCCGCATGGACAGCGATGTGAAGATGCAGGCCGAGAGCCTTTTTTCCGAACTGGGGATGAACTTCACAACGGCTGTCAACATTTTTGTGCGTCAGGCAATCCGCGAGGGCGGGATTCCGTTTGAAATTACGCTCAACCAGCCGAACAAGGAGACGATTGCGGCGATGCTGGAGGCGGAAAGGATTGCCAAAGATCCATCCGTAAAGGGATATAACGATTTGGATGAACTCTTTGCGGAACTGAAAAAATGAGACGGACGAAACTGACGGTCAAAACGACTGCGGCCTTCAAGAAGGATTTCAAGCTGGCCATGAGGCGCGGCATGAAGATGGAACTGCTTGAAAACGTGATCGCGCTGCTGGCGATGGGCGAGAGCCTTCCGCCGGAGAACAGGGATCACGAGCTGACTGGAAACTGGAGAGGGCACCGGGAATGTCACATACAACCCGATTGGCTGTTGATCTATCGGGTTGAAGCCGATGTGCTTGTGCTGACCCTTGCGCGGACAGGAACGCACAGCGATTTGTTCAATCGGTGATGCTGACTGCGTTTTGATACGGGATGGAGAACGATAATCTGTTTTTTGGCTAAACAAAGGGGTATGCGCTGTTGAGACGCATACCCCTTTGTCGAAAATCCCCGCATGGGAACTGCCGTATTTTTTGCGAGCGCCGACTCACAAAACCCTGTTTTCGGAATCAGTTTCCACATTCGATGCTGATTGCGTTGAATTTTTCCAGAATATCCTCGACCTTGAGGTTCTTCCGCGCTTCGCCGGAAACATCCATCTCCGCGCGTCCCTGATGCATCATCAGCAGGCGGTCGCCGTATTCGACGGCATAGCGCAGGTTGTGCGTGACCATGATGGTCGTCAGTTGCTTTTCGCGGACGATCCTGCCCGTCAATTCCATGATGATTTCGGCCGTCTTGGGATCGAGCGCCGCCGTGTGTTCATCCAGAATCAGGAACTCGATGGGGGTCATGGTGCTCATCAGCAGCGCCATGGCCTGACGCTGGCCGCCAGAGAGATTGCCGACCGGAACGCCCATCTTATCCTCCAGACCAAGGCCGAGCTGGGCGAGCATGGCGCGGTATTCCTCCGTCTTTTTGCGGTTGACGCAGGGCATGAGGTTGAACGGCTTGCCCTTGTTGTCCGCCATGGACATATTCTCCAGAATGGTCATCGAGGGGCACGTGCCGCGCGCGGGATCCTGATAGACGCGGCCGATGCGGCGATGGCGCCTATGCTCCGGCATGTGGGTGATATCCTCGTTGCCGATGAGGATTTTGCCCTCGTCGATCGGGATGGAGCCGCAGATGATGTTGAGCAGCGACGTTTTGCCCGAACCGTTGGAGCCGACGACGCAGACGAACTGCCGTTCCGGAATGGAGAGGGAGAAATCGTTGAACAGGCAGGTCTCGTTGACCGTGCCGCCCTGATACACCTTGACGATATTGCGCAGCTCAAGCATGACGTTTCGCCTTCTTTCGATGACCGCCCGCGACGATGATGACGAACAGCAGCGCCGCCGTGACGAGTTTGAGATCAAACGGGGAGAGGCCGAAGCTCAGCGCGAGCGCCACGCAGCCCTTATAGAGGATGGAACCGAGCACGACGGCGGTTGTCGCGCGCAGAAAGCGCAGGCCGCGAAGCAGCTGTGTGCCGACGATGACGGAGGCGACGGCCAGAACCAGCGTGCCCGTGCCCATCGAGATATCAAAATACCGCTGATACTGGCACATGATGCAGCCGGAGAGCGCGACGAGCGCGTTGGCAATCGCCAGACCGAGGATCTTCACCTTGCCGCTGTCCTTGGCGAGGCTGGCGACGAGCGTGGGGTTATCGCCGGTTGCGCGGAGCAGGAAGCCCGAACGTGTGGCGAGATACGCATCCATCAGCGCTTTGACCAGCAGGGCGACGAGCGCCATCAGAATCACGGGGGCGTAGGGCTGGACGTTTGCCGGCAGCGCGGAGACGAGCTCGTTTTTGAAGAGCGTGTTGAAGGAAAAGAGCTGCACGTTCGCGCGCCCGGCGATATGCAGATTGACGGAATACAGCCCCGTCATCATAATGATGCCCGACAGCAGATCGCGCACATGAAACCGCACGTGGATCACGCCGGTGAGCGCGCCCGCCGCCGCGCCCGCCAGAAGCGAAGCGGGGAGCGTCAGCAGAGGGTTCACGCCGTCTGAAATCATCAGCGCCGTGACAGCCGCGCCCAGCGGGAAGGACGAATCCACCGTCATATCCGGAAAATCGAGGATTTTGAATGTGATGTACACGCCGAGAGCCAGAACCGCGTAGATCAGACCCTGTTCGAGCACGCCGAGAAGCTGTGCCATATTGAACCTCCGTGATGACGCAAGTGAGCGCACAGGACGTATGCCCCGTGCGTCGCGATGCGTTTTCTTTATATATGGGATATTGGATGCGGAAGACATTCAGAAAACATGTTTCCGCAGGGGGAAGGGATTACTCCGCCTCGATGGCGCGGGCGGCTAGATCGTCGGAAAGGGTGATGCCAAAGCGGGCGAGCGCTTCGGCGTTGACGTACAGGCTCGGATCGGAGATGACTTCATAAGTCATGTCGCTGGCCTTCGCCTCGCCCTTGAGCACCTTCGCCGCCATCAGGCCGGTCTGGTGCCCCAGCGCGATGTAATCCAGACCCTCCGCCGCGACGCAGCCGAGCTTCACCTGCTCGATTTCAGAGCCGAAAACCGGCTTGCCCGCGGCGTTGGCCTTGTCCAGCACGAGCGCCAGCGCGGAAACGACGGTGTTATCGGTCAGATTGGTCAGGCAATCGACCTTGCCCAGCAGCGCGTCGAGCGCAAGCGGGATATCCGCGGCGGTGCTGATGCCGGATTCGACGATTTCAAAGCCGTAATCGGACGCGAGGGATTTGTAGGTTTCGATGGTCGAGAGGGAGTTGACCTCGCTGGTCGTGTAGAGGATGCCGATCTTCTTCGCATCCGGCAGCATGGCGCGGATGGTGGCCAACTGCGCGGCGACGGGCAGCGCGTCGGAGGTGCCGGTCACCTCGCCGACCGCCTTGCCGTCCGCCTCAGCAAAACCGGCGGAAACGGGATCGCAAATGGCGGTGAAGATCGTCGGAATGTCGCCCGCGGCGTTGTAGCAGGCCTGCGCCATCGGCGTGGCGATACCTACCATTAAGTCAACCGGCTTGGCCGCAAACTGCGCCGCAATCTGCTGGGCGACACCCATATCGGCCTGCGCGTTCTGGTAGATGACGGTCAGGTTATCGCCCTCGACCAGACCGGCCTCGGCCAACCCTTCGATAAAGCCGGTGCGGCAGTTATCCAGAGAACCGTGCTCGGCGAACTGGCCGATGCCGATGGTGTAGCTTTCCGCGGCGGCCATGGCGGCGGTGGCGGCAAAGGCGAGGGTGGCGGCGACGGTGATCATGCGCTTCAACATAGGAATACCTCCTGCTTTCTGGGCGTTTTGCCCGGTTGATTGGTTAGTAGAGGGAAAGCGGGGAAGGTAGGGAATAAGAAAACGCCCCATGTTCCCGAAAGAACATGAGGCGGAAAAAACAATTTCCGTGGTGCCACTCATATTGGCCAAGCAGGCCCGCTCACCCCGTACCATCATACGGTGCAGCCTGATAACGGGTCTGCGTCCCGTTCTCGTCTAATAAGGCGCAAGCCCGTTGACGAGACCCTCGGAAAGCCCATTTTGAAAGACCGGCTATACCGCACTCCCAGCGACGGCGGCTCTCTGCAATAGCGAGGATGCTTTCTACTTCTCTTTCCTCAAGCGGTTTGTTTTGTTTAACTGCATTATAGGATGATGCAGATGATTTGTCAACCCGTAATTTTCAAAAAAGCGAAAAAAGTTGGCGAAGATTTTGAACGGGTGGGGAATGAGGGAAACGCGGATTTGAACGTGCATGCGCGACTTCATGCGGTCTATATGGCTTATATATGGAAGAAACAGATTCGTACACGGATTTGTCGAGAAAATGAAGGAAAAATGAATGGAAAAAAGCCGGCAATAATTAAGTTTTTTACGGAAGGCTGCAAAAAGTTTCAAAAAGTGTCAAAAAAAGTTCGAAAAAGGTATTGACAGGAGGGCGGGACTGCGATATAATAATCGAGCTGTCAGCGCGAGCGACTAAACCGAGCGGACAGCGGATGATCCTTGAAAACGATACAGAATCAAGAAGAACGCGAACTGCGATTTTCACG
>ERZ836441.1706-NODE-1706-length-20024-cov-3.650108_pt1 | contig 20024 bp, 20 predicted proteins | sample MGYA00519686_ERZ836441 | MGnify/ENA primary metagenome ERZ836441 (study PRJEB31850, sample SAMEA3708800) | human gut metagenome | biome: human gut; feature: human-associated habitat; material: faeces | place: China | collected 2014 ... | reverse complement strand
GTTTTTTGAAATGGACTGGTACCCTCTCTACAACTCATTGCGGATCGCCGCCATCTCCACGGTGGCGGTATTCTTCCTGGGGATCCTGGCGGCGTACTACATCGCCAAGCTGCCCCGGCTGGTGAAGGGCGTGCTGGATGTGGTGCTGACCCTGCCCCTGGTGCTGCCGCCCACCGTGGTGGGCTGGCTGCTGCTGGTGCTGCTAGGGCCCAACCGCCCCATCGGCGCCTGGGTGCAGGCCCACTTCGGCCTGAGGCTGGTGATGACCTGGTGGTCCGCTGTCTTTGCCACGGTGGTGGTGGCCTTCCCCCTGATGTACCGTACCGCCCGGGGGGCCTTTGAGAGCTTCGATCCTACGCTGGCGGAAGCTGCGGCGACCCTGGGCCGGTCCAATATCTGGATCTTCTGGCGGGTGCGGATGCCCGTGTGCCGCCAGGGCATCCTGGCGGGGACTGTGCTGGCCTTTGCCCGGGCTCTGGGGGAGTATGGTGCCACCTCCATGATCGCCGGCTACACCCCCGGCCGCACCGCCACCATCTCCACCACCGTCTATCAGCTCTGGCGGACCGACAATGACACAGAGGCCCTCCGCTGGGTGCTGGTGAACATTGCCATCTCCGCTGTATTCCTGTTGGCAGTGAACCTGCTGGAAGCCCGCCAGAAACGGGCCGGAAAAGGGGGCAGACGGTAATGGCGCTTTCCGTGGACATCCGAAAGGCCCTGGGAAATTTTCATCTGGCGGTCCAGTTTGACGCCGGGGATGAGACGCTGGCCCTGCTGGGGGCCTCGGGGTGCGGCAAGTCTGTGACCCTCAAGTGCATCGCCGGCATTCTGACGCCGGACGAGGGACACATCGAGCTGGACGGTGTTACCCTTTACGACAGCGCCTCCAGAATCAACCTGCCGCCCCAGCGGCGGCAGGTCGGGTACCTGTTCCAGCAGTACGCTCTGTTCCCCAACATGACGGTGCGGCAGAACATCGCCGCAGCCGTGCGGGACAAGGCCCGCCGCCAAACAGAGGTGGCGGAGAAGCTGCGGCAGTTCCGGCTGGAGGCCGTGGCAGACCAGAAGCCGGGGCAGCTCTCCGGCGGGCAGCAGCAGCGGTGCGCCCTGGCCCGAATCCTAGCGTCGGAGCCCACGGCCATCCTGCTGGACGAGCCCTTCTCCGCCCTGGACAGCTACCTGAAATACCAGCTGGAACTGGAGCTGGCAGAGACACTGGGCGGATTCCCGGGCACGGTGCTGTGGGTCTCCCATGACCGGGGGGAGGTGTTCCGGAACTGCCGCCGGGTGTGTGTCATAGACCGGGGCAGATCCCAGCCTGTGACCACCCTGGGGGAGCTGTTCCGCAGCCCCGGCACAGAGGCCGCTGCCCGGCTCTCCGGCTGCAAGAACTATGCCGACGCCCGGCCAAGGGAGGATGCGGTGTTTCTTCCGGACTGGGGACTGACGCTCTCCTGCGGCCGTCCGGTGCCGGAGGGCGTCTGCCGGATCGGCATCCGGGCCCACCATGTTCAGCTGGCCGGTCCCGGGGCGGAAAACGCCTTCTCCTGCACGGCAGTAAAGGTGGTGGAGGACGTGTTTTCCACCATCGTGCTGCTGCGGCCGGAGGGCGCGGCGCCGGAGGCGCCCCTGCTGCGGATGGAGCTGGACAAGGACAACTGGCAGGCGGTGCCGGACAAGGACCGCCTCACCGTCTCCGTTCCGCCGGAGGCCATTCTGCTGCTGGAATCGTGAAGGAGTGATCTACCATGTTCAAAGCCGCTGTCCTGACCGTCAGCGACCGGAGTTTCCGGGGAGAGCGCCCTGACGCGGGCGGGCCTCTGGTTGTGGAAATTCTGAAAAACGCCGGGTACGCGGTGACGGAGACCGCCATTGTCCCGGACGAGAAGGGCCGGATCGAGGCTGCCCTGCGGCAGTGGTGCGACCGGGAGCCGGTGGATCTCATCGTCACCACCGGAGGCACCGGCTTCGCCCCCCGGGATGTGACGCCGGAGGCCACCCTCGCCGTGTGTGACCGGCTGACCCCCGGCATTCCGGAGGCCATGCGCTACGCCTCCATGCAGGTGACGAACCGGGCCATGCTGTCCCGGGCCGCGGCGGGCATCCGGAAGGGGACGCTCATCGTGAATCTCCCCGGCTCTCCCAAGGCGGCCAGGGAAAACCTGGAGGCCGTCCTCCCCGCGCTCGCCCACGGGCTGGAGATGCTCTCCGGACGGCCCGCCGACTGCGCCGGGCTGACGGACTGACCTGCTTTTCAAACAAACGCCGGCCTCTATATGAGGCCGGCGTTTTGCCATTCAGTCTGTGGAGGGTCGGGACGCTCTCCCCTGTTTCTCCAATTCCTCCCGCACCAGATCCGCCAGGGTGAAGCGGTCTACATATTCGTTCACAGCCGCATACAGGCCCGTCCAGAAGTCCAGGGTCGGGCAGACGCCGCACCGCTCGCAGGCGTTCTCCTCCGTCTCCAGGCAGGCCACCGGGGCCAGATTTCCCTCTGTCAGCCGGAGGATACTGCCCAGGGTATACTCCTCCGGCGCTTTCGTCAGACGATATCCCCCCAGGGCGCCACGCCCGCTGCGGAGGAATCCCGCCTTTCCCAGCAGACCCGCGATCTGCTCCAGATACTTCATGGAAATGCCCTGCCGGGCGGCCACATCCTTCAAGGAGACGAACTCCTCCCCGCCGTGGACCGCCACATCGATCATCAGGCGCAGGGCGTACCGCCCCTTGGTCGAAATCTTCACGAAACCGCCTCCTTTTCTGTCCCATCTATTTTGCCACAGGCGCTTCCGGAATGCAAGAGACCGCCTGGATTTTCCCCGCCCCGCCGGCACCGGAAATTGACAACCGTCCGCTTTTCCCGTACAATAAAAACAACTTTTGAGCGTTATGGAGAGGAGTACCGATCATGGATTACGCAAAGGAATCCCTGCGCCTGCATTCCGAGTGGAGGGGCAAGCTGGAGGTGACGCCCCGGGTCCAGGTGGACAGCAAGGAGGCGCTGTCCCTGGCCTACACCCCCGGCGTGGCCCAGCCCTGCCTGGAGATCCAGAAGGACATCAGCAAGAGCTACGAGCTGACCCGCCGGTGGAACACCGTGGCGGTGGTCACCGACGGCTCCGCCGTCCTGGGGCTGGGAGACATCGGCCCGGAGGCGGGGATGCCCGTCATGGAGGGCAAATGCGTCCTGTTCAAGGCCTTCGGCGGCGTGGACGCCATTCCCCTGTGCGTCCGCAGCCACGACGTGGACGAGATCGTGAACACCGTGGCCCTGCTGGCCGGGTCCTTCGGCGGCGTGAATCTGGAGGATATCGCCGCCCCCCGGTGCTTTGAGATTGAGCGGAAGCTGAAGGAGCGGTGCGACATCCCCATCTTCCACGACGATCAGCACGGCACCGCCGTCATCACCCTGGCGGGGCTCACCAACGCCCTGAAAGTGGTGGGCAAGCGGCTGGAGGATGTCCGAATCGTTATCAACGGTGCCGGCGCCGCCGCCGTCTCCATCACGAAGCTGCTGCTCTCCGCCGGGGCAGGGGACGTGACCCTCTGTGACCGGAAGGGCGCCATCTACGCCGGCCGCAGCGACGGCATGAACTGGATCAAGGAGGAGATGGCCCAGGTGACGAATCCGGAGAAGCGGACCGGCTCCCTGGCGGACGTGCTGGCGGGAGCCGATGTGTTCATCGGCGTGTCCGCCCCCGGCGTCGTGACCAAGGAGATGGTGCAGACCATGAACGCTGGAGCCGTCATCTTCGCCTGCGCCAACCCCACGCCGGAGATCTTCCCCGACGACGCCAAGGCCGGCGGTGCGGCGGTGGTGGCCACCGGCCGCAGCGACTATCCCAACCAGATCAACAACGTGCTGGCCTTCCCCGGCATCTTCCGGGGCGCCCTCGATGCCCGGGCCAGCGACATCAACGACGCTATGAAGATCGCCGCCGCCCATGCCTTGGCGGAGCTAGTGGGAGACGACCTCTCTGCCGACTATATCATCCCCGCCGCCTTCGATCCACGGGTGCGGGACGCGGTGGCCTCCGCTGTGGAGCAGGCCGCCCGCGCCTCCGGCGTGGCCAGAGTCTGAGTCCTCCGCTGCTGTTCACGTATGCAGAAGGCCCCGGCTGTCCTTTTGGACAGCCGGGGCCTTTTTCGTCAGGTTCAAATGTCCACGCTGGGGACCGCTTTCACCTCTCCGTCGTGGGGGCCCTCCCGGAACCAGCGGACGATCTCATCCAGCGCCTCCTCCCGGACAAAGTCGCCGCCGTGCTGAAAGATCTCCGCCATCCGGCGCTCCTGGTCCGTGGCGGCCTCTCCCCGGGCCTGCACCTGACGGACAACGGAGCCGGCCATGGGCTTCATCATCATGCGATAGAAAAAGCCCAGCTTCTCCGGCGCGTAGCCGCCCTGGAGATAGAACAGCCGCCCGCCGCTGTCGCTGTATCCCCCGTTGATCCGGGCCTCGGTCCAGAGGTCGCCGTTCCCCTGAGGCGAGACCCCCACAATGGCTGCCCCCCGGATGGTATAGCGGTCCATGGCGCTCTGGAGGCCCTTCACCGTGCCGGCCATCAGCCAGCCCATGTAGAAGATCTCCTCGCCCCGCCGCAAGCTCTTTCCGGCCTCCTTCAGGCTGTATGCCGGCACGCCGGTCCTTTCCGCCAGCATCTGGGCATACCGCTGGGTGTGCCCGGTCTGGGATGTGTAGACGATGGCTTTCATCGCTTCCCCTCCTTGTGGAACGGCGGTGGGCCGCCGGATTCATGGCTTTATTATATACGCATTCCGCCCCGGAGGCAAGGACCTGTTCCGCCGCCGGGGATTTTCAGGTCTATCCCGGCCGCGGCTCTCATAAGGTGTACCATCACGACCGAGAGGTGGACAACATGACGACTCAGACCCGCAACGAGGTGCTGCTGGAGGGGATTGCTCTGGAGGCGCCTGCACTCTCCCATGAAAACCACGGCACCCGGTTTTATCGCTTTCCCCTGCAGGTGCCCCGGCTCTCCGGCACTCCGGACACGCTGCCGGTGCTGGTGCCGGAGGCCCTGCTGACCGCGGTGCGGCTGGAGGACCCGCTCCGGGTCCGGGGGCAGCTGCGGTCCTTCAACAACCGCTCCGGCGTTGGGAATCGGCTGGTGCTGACGGTGTATGCCCAGGCCATGGACCCCGGGTCCGGAGAGCCCTGCAACCGCATTCTGCTCTCCGGCGCCCTGTGCAAGCCCCCCATCTTCCGTCGCACCCCTCTGGGCCGCAGCATCTGCGACCTGATGCTGGCGGTGAGCCGCCGGTACGGCCGGGCGGACTATCTGCCGGTGATCGCCTGGGGACAGCTGGCGGTCCAGGCGGCCCGGCTCCAGGTGGGGGACACGCTCAGCCTGGAAGGCCGGGTCCAGAGCCGGACCTACCGCAAGGTCCTGGAGGACGGCACCGCCCAGGAACGGGTGGCCTACGAGGTCTCCGCCATGCATCTGCTGGAGCCGGAGGCGGCAGAGTAAGCCACCCGCCGGGCCGCCGCAGCGACGATCATGGCCCCGCAGGCCGCGCCCAGCAGCACCCAGCCCTCGCCCCCGGCCAGCTGCTCCAACAGGACCCCGTAGAGAGCCTGCCCCGCCGGCTGGGCGCATAGGGAGACGGTCAGCAGCAGAGACACCACCTTCCCCACCAGCGTGGCCGGCGTCTGAGCCTGAATGTGGGCCAGCATGGTCACGGTGAACAGCGCGGCGCAAGCCATCAGAACGAAGCCCGCAGCCGTCAGCACAGCAAAGGCCGCGACAGCCCCCACGCCTGCCAGCAGGCAGAGCCCCATGGGGATGAGGCAGACCCCGCAGGCCAGCAGCGTCAGCCAGGACCGGCGGACTGTCAGCCGGGGACCCAGCAGTCCCGCTGTCAGGCCCCCGGCCAGGCTCCCTGCCGCCATGGCGGTCTGGTTGAGGCCGTACCAGGTGTCCCCCAGCCCCAGGGCCTGCTTGATAAGCACCGGCATACTCACCACCAGCAGCGCGCTCAGCAGCAGGTTGAAGGCGCTGACCAGGGCGATGTACTTCAGGATCTCCGGCCGTTCCTGCCGGAGGAAGGTCCCGCTCTCCGCTAGATCCGCTCTGGCGGTCTGCCAGACGCTGGCTCCAGTGTGTCTTGTCGTATGGGGGATCTGGATGAACAGTTCCATCACCGCCGAAGCAAAGAAGCAGGCGGAGGCCCCCGCCAGGACCGGTGTCACGCCGAAGGCGCCGTAAACCAGGCTCCCCAGCAGCGGTCCCAGCAGGCTGGACAGGGCGCTGACCTGGTTGATGACGGCGTTGCCGTCCACCAGCCGATCCGGCGGGCACAGCAGGGGCATGCTGGCCTGCACCGCCGGCTGGTATGCCCCGGAGATACCATACAGCAGCATCATGGCCGCCACCAGCACCGGCACCAGGGGCAGATGCCCCAAGGCCAGCGCCGTCAGGGCCACCAGGGCGCAGGTGAAGAAGTCCAACACCACCATGGGCACAAACGCCGCGGCGGAGCACAGGCCGAACAGGCTCCGGGAACCGGTGATGTCCAGCAGATACAGCGGCAGGACGAATCGCAGCACGGCGTTACCCAGCAGGGAGATGATCTGTCCAATCACCACCAAGGTGAAGTCCCGGTGAAACAGCTTTTCCCGCATCTCAATTCCTCCTCCCGTTCTCTCCTGCCAGCAGGGCCAGACCCAGCAGCCACAGACAGGCGGCCAGGTCCTGGGGCAGGAGCCGATCAGTTTGTCTCATACGCTCCTCCTTTTCATACATTTGGTTGGTATGTATTTATGTGAAAAAGAAGCTGCCCTGTCGGGCAGTTTCTTCTGTTGTTTACAGCCGTTCCTGGGACAGGCGGCAAAATCGCTCCCACTGATTCAACAGCTCCTGATCCAGCAGGTCCAGGCCCATGCTCCGCAGCATCTGGTCGTATAGCTCCATGCGGCGGCGGGTCTTCTCCGGCGTGGCAGGGTAGATCATGGGATTCAGCCACACGTTTGACAGGAGAAGCAGCAGCTCCCCCAGTTCCTCCGGGTAGTCCGTCCGGATGGAGCCGTCCGCCACCGCCTCCCGCAGGACGGGCTCCATGTAGTTGGGCAGGACCTCCCCGATCATGCTCTCCAGCAGGATGCTCATCAGCTTGGGGTTCTTCAGCATATTGGGTGCCAGCACGAACAGGTCCGTCTGGTCCGAGTTCTCCAGGGATGCCCGGAACATCTTCTGCAGCTTCTCCGCTCCGGTCAGGCCGGGATCGTCCCGGACCGTCCGCATCCAGGCCTCCGTCTGCTCTCCCATCCGGTCCGCGATGGCAAGGAGGATCTCCTCCTTGCCCTTGAAGTGGTGGTAGATGGCCCCCTTGGTCAGTCCTCCCAGATTGTCAATGATGTCCTGAAGGGTGGTGTGCTCATATCCCTTTTCCATAAACAGCTTCGCGGAGACCGCCAGGATCTTTTCCACCGTCTCCTCCGGGTGCTTGTTTCGGGCCATACCGGTCCTCCCTTATATACATACCATCAGTATGTTTTGTTTATACCATGTCTAACGTCCCCTGTCAAGGCCGTTTTCCGAAAAAGCACTGAAGCTTCGGTCCAGGCGGAGCTTCATTTGGTGCAGAAGCCGAAGGTCCCCCGCATGTCGAACAAAAACGCCAGAAAGCTTTTGGGATAGTCGATGAACTCCCCCCGGTCCACCATGTCCAGGATTTCCGGCAGCTCCGCCCAACGGGCCCGGGCCACCTCCTCCTTTTGGAGCGTCAGCTCCTCCAGGCCAAGGTCCCGCTCCACCAGGAAGAAGTCATCAAAGCCGCCGTCGAAGTTCACGGTGCAGGAGGGCCGCACTCCCGTCAGGTCCAGGGCCACGCCCAGCTCCTCCCGGAACTCCCGCTCCGCCGCCTGGCGGCTGGTCTCTCCGGCATCCACGCCGCCGGCGGCAGACACATCCCATGCCTCCGGCCAGACGGCCTTTTCCCGAGACCGCTGCTGGATCAGCAGGCGGCCCCGGCTATCGAACACGCAGATATGGACCACCACCCGGTATTCTCCCTCCCCCTTGGGGGCGTAACGCTCCGCCGTCCGGCCCAGAGGGAGCCGGTTCTCGTCGTACAAATCCACCATTTCCATTGCAAAGTGCCTCCCTGCCGCCCGTTGCGACCTTGTTTTCCACTCTTTATCTTGACCGCCCCGTTCCCCGCTGTCAAGAGGATTCTTCCGTGTTTCCCGGAAGATGTGGCAAATCCCTCTTTACAGCGGCTGGAAAACCCGGTATGATGGCGCCATGACTTCATATTCAGGAGGATGTCCCCATGGGCTTTTCCATTGAGACCAGCGTATCCGCCGTCACTGTCTTTCTGCAGGGCGCGCTGAGCTTCTTCTCCCCCTGTGTGCTGCCGCTGGTGCCGCTGTACGTCAGCTATCTGGCCGGCGGCGCCGCTGTGGTGGGCGAGGACGGCGTCCGCCGCTATCCCCGGGGAAAGATCTTCCTCAACACCCTCTTTTTCGTGGTGGGCATCAGCTTCGCCTTCTTCCTGCTGGGGCTGGGCCTCACCGCCCTGGGGGAGTTCTTCCACAACTACCAAGTGTGGTTCGCCCGGGCCAGCGGCGTCATCATCCTGCTGTTCGGCCTGTACCAGCTGGGGCTGGGCAAGCGGACCATGCTGCTGGAGCAGGAACACCGCCTCCCCTTCCATCTGAACAAACTGGCTATGAACCCGGCGGTGGCCCTGGTGATGGGCTTCACCTTCAGCTTCGCCTGGACGCCCTGCGTGGGCCCCACCCTCAGCAGCGTCCTGCTGATGGCCTCCTCCGCAGAGTCCTCCGCTGCGGGATTTCTGCTGATCGGTGTGTACACCCTGGGCTTCGTACTGCCCTTCCTGGCAGTGGGACTCTTCACCGGCACGGTGCTGGATTTCTTCAAGTCCCACCAGAATGTGGTGCGCTACACGGTGAAGATCGGCGCGGTGCTGCTGATCGTCATGGGCATCCTGACCCTCACCGGCGCCACCGGCGGCATCTCCGCGGATCTGGCTGCCGGCTCTGGCACGGTGCAGGAAGAGCCCGCCGGGAACAGCGGCGAAGAGGCGGCCCCCTCCGGCGATTCTCAGGAGGAGCACAGCGGGGCGGACAGCCAGGAGATCCCCATGGTCCCCGCTCCGGACTTCACTCTGACGGACCAGTACGGCCAGACCCACACCCTCTCGGACTACCAGGGGAAGACGGTGTTTCTGAACTTCTGGGCTACTTGGTGCGGCCCCTGCAAGATGGAGATGCCGGACATCCAGGCCCTGTATGAGGACTGGGACGAGAACGCCGGGGAGCTGGTGGTGCTGGGCGTGGCCGGGCCCAATATCGGCCAGGAGGGCAGCGCCGAAGACATCACCGCCTTCCTGGAGGAAAACGGCTACACCTATCCCGTGGTGATGGACGAGACGGGCACGCTCTTCTACCAGTACGGCATCAGCGCCTATCCCACCACATTCATGATCGACACGGAGGGCAACGTCTTCGGCTACGTCCAGGGCGCCGTCAGCCGGGAGGTCATGGACGACATCGTGGAGCAGACCAGGACCGGGCAGCGCAGATGATCCATCCAGGCCGCCGGGGCCGCACATTCGCGGTTCCGGCGGCTTTTTCCCGTGCTGCGGAGAGCGCTTGCAAAAAAGTTGTAAACCTGCGGCAATTTGTGTTAGAATCAAATTCGTACCGCGGCCCGCTCCGGCGGCGCGGCACCCCGATAGATAGAAAGAGAAGGGGGACGCCTATGGCGCATAACGATTCTTTTGATGAACCGCGATTTGAAGCCCTCTACCGGAAGCTGTATCCGGACCTGCTCCGCTGTGCGGAGATCGCCCTGCGGACTGGCGGAAGCTGGTACGTCTCCGTCGCCGGGCGTGCGGAAGAGGTGGTGCAGGAGCTGTTCGCCTTCGCTTGGGAGCATCAGGCAGATCTTTGGAGCAGCGCCTCGCCCACGGGATGGCTGTACCGGGTCCTGCGCTATAAGGTCCTGGAGCTCCTGAAAGAGGACCGCTTCTGGCGGAAGCACCTGATCCGGGCCGCCGGCGAGATGCCCGCTTCTCCGGAGGATGATTTCCAGCAGCGGGCGGAGATCACCAGCATCCTCACGCCGGAGGAGTACGAGATCCTGCGGAAGCTCTATCTGGAGAAGTACACCTACGAGGAGCTGGCGCGGGAGATGGGGTTGAAGAAGTCCGCCCTGGCCATGCGGGTCAAGCGTTCAAAGGAGCGGTTCGTCAAACAGTGGAACCGGCACTAAAAGTTTTTTCGCCGCCCCTGTGAACAAGCGGGGCCGAAACGGTCATTATAGATATAGAGGAGGTTCCCGGAGATGCCATCAGATCGAAATACGGCGTATCCTTTCCTGGAACAAATGCGCACCGAAGAGCTGGAGGCTCTGCTCCAGCAGGAATTCACGGCTGCGGACGGCGGTGAGCCGGACGTGGACTACATCATGGCGATTATGGAGGTGATGAAGCAGCGGGATGCGAATCCCCCGGCGGCGGAGGTCGACGTGGACGCCGCATGGCGGGATTTCAAGGAAAATTATCAAGGACAGGCTTCTGCCTATGAGACTGAGGTCCTCCCGGAACGTGACTCATCCCATCTTGACCAAATCACCTCCCCTTCCCCCAAAAAGAAAAGCCGCCGGATTCTGCGGGCAGCCGTCATCACGGCCGCGTGCATTGTGATTCTGTGCGGCGCTGCCTCCGCCTTTGGGTTCGACATCCTCCAGGCGTTCGCGGACTGGACTGCGGAGACCTTTGGATTTGTGACGCCGGGGCAGGAGGAAGCGGAAGCGCCGCAGGATGATCCGTATCAAAGGCTGAGGTTTGCTGTTTCATTAGAGACTGATTTACCTTTAATCCCTAACTGGGCCCCTGAAGGTACAGTATCAGATGGCGAAATTAGTGTTATTGAACGCTCAAATGGGATTCGGCTTCAAGGGACATACAAAACTGATAATGCCTCGTTTTCAATACGAGTTGTTTTATATAATGTTCTCCCTGAAGAATATGCTAGTATATATCAAAAAAGTGATGAAACTATGATAGAATACTCGGCAGGTAATATCATGCACTATCTAATGAATAACAACGAAATTTATAGTGTTACTTGGGTGAATGAAAATGCCGAAGTTCTAATCCAAGGAAATCTTTCAATAGCGGACTTGGAAAAGATGGTTGATTCTATTTATTAAGGAGTCAGTATCTGTGAAACGGACAATAACTCGCATTTTTTCTCTTTTTTTATCGACTCTTCTTCTCTTTAGTATAGTTTCAGTCGCACATGCCTCTACACGAGCCAGTGACTTTTTCGCGGTTACTGAAGTCTGGGCAACTCCTCAAGGAAACGGAAAATTTATTGTCGAATTTGATATTGGGGCTACTCATAAAATGAGCGAACTCGGCGCCAAGGCAATCTATATTTGGGAAGAGCAGTCGAATGGAGATTATGAAATTGTCAGGACTTACAGTAGCGGGCTAATTGATACAAACACAGACGCTGCTTATCGTAAGATAACTTATTATGGGGATTCTGGTACAAAATATTATGCCACTGTCGCCTTGTATGCAAAAGATAGTAGTGGAAGCGAAACACTTTACAGTGATACTCGAGTAATTACTGCTTAAAATAAATCGGGGGAAGCAATGCTTCCCCCGGTTCTTTTTTATTCTTTTTTACACCGTCGGATATTCGCCGTCCCACAGCACCTTGCGGAACTTCATGGGATCCGTGTTGCCCTCCGTGGAGAACAGCAGCACCTGGCTGAACCGGTCCAGGCCGATGGCCTCCCGCAGGTCCTGGTACTCGTCCGTCTCCATCAGGGCCGCGATCAGGCCCATGCCCACCGCGCCGGACTCGCCGGAGATCACCGTGGGGTCGCCCTTCACCGGCACGCCCAGCATCCGCATGCCCCGGGCGCTGACCCAGTCCGGGCAGGAGACGAAGGCGGAGACATGGTTGCGCAGAATGTCCCAGGAGAGGATGTTGGGCTCTCCGCAGGCCAGGCCCGCCATGATGGTCTTGAGATCGCCTTCCACGATCCTCGGCTGTCCATCCCCTGCCAGGGCGCCCTGGTACAGGCAGTCTGCCGCCCGGGCCTCCATCACCACGAAGGTGGGAGGATCGTTGGGAAACAGATTGGTGAAATATCCGATCACTGCTCCGGCCAAACTACCCACACCGGCCTGCACGAACACGTGAGTGGGGCGGTTGATCCCCACCTGCCGCAGCTGCTCCGCCGCCTCGTTGGCCATGGTGCCGTAGCCCTGCATGATCCAGGCGGGGATCTCCTCGTACCCCTCCCAGGCGGTGTCCTGCACCACCACGCCGTGCTTGGTCTCGGCGGCCTCCGCCGCGGCCATGCGGACGCAGTCGTCGTAGTTGACTTCCTCGATGGTGACCTGGGCGCCCTCCTTGGCGATATTCTCATACCGGGCCTGGCTGGAGCCCTTGGGCATGTGGACCACTGCCTTCTGGCCCAGCTTGTGAGCCGCCCAGGCCACGCCCCGGCCGTGGTTGCCGTCCGTGGCGGTGAAGAAGGTGGCGTGGCCGAACTCCTGGCGGAATGCCTCGCTGGTCAGGTAGTCGTAGGTCATCTCGCTGACGTCCCTGCCCATCTCCTTGGCGATGTACCGGGCCATGGCGAAGGAGCCGCCCAGCACCTTGAAGGCGTTGAGGCCGAAGCGGAAGGACTCATCCTTCACGAACAGGTCGCCCAGGCCCAGGTACTTGGCCATGCCGTCCAGCCGGGCCAGAGGCGTGATGGAATACTGGGGAAAGCTGCTGTGGAAGAATCGAGCCTTGGCCACGTTCCCCAGGGACATGATGGAAAGCTGCCGGTCGTCGCTCTTGGGCATCCGATTGGCGACCCATTTGATCGAATCTCTCATAATCCTCACCATACAAAATTTTTTAGTTTCGCAAATTTTTTGTTAGATTTCATATTCATCATACCATAGTTCCCCCGGTTGTCAAGGGGGTTTCCGGATTCCACGGCATTTTTTCACAGCCGAAAATTCCCCTCTTGACAAATACCCCCCAGGGGTATATAGTAGGTCTCAGAAAGATTACCCCCGGAGGGTATCTCTCCGGCAGATTGGAGGTTCCTATGCGAGAAGAAAAATACGACATCTCCGGGATGCACTGCGCCGCGTGCAGCGCGTCCGTGGAGCGGGTCACCCGGAAGCTGCCCGGCGTGGCGCGCAGCGAGGTGAATCTCACCACCGGTATCATGACCATTGCATACGATGAAAGTCAATGCACCCAGGAGCAGATCGTGGCCAAGGTGGAGAAGGCAGGCTTCGGCGCCGCCCTGCACCTGGAGCACCCGGCCCCCGCCACGGTCCAGAATGCCGAGGATGCAGAGACCGCCGCCCTGAAGCGGCGGAAGATCGAGCTGATCGCGGCGGCGGTGTTCTCCGCGGTGCTGCTGTATGTGTCCATGGGGCAGATGCTGCCCTTCGGGCTGCCAGCTCTGCCCCTGCCGGACCTCTTCTCCATGCACACCCATCCCATGAATTTCGCGGTGCTGCAGCTGATCCTGGCCGTGCCGGTGCTGTACTGCGGCCGGAACTTCTTCCAAGGGGGCTTCAAGTCCCTCTTCCACGGCAACCCCAACATGGACTCCCTGGTGGCCATCGGCTCCGGCTGCTCCTTTGCGTACAGCCTGGTGATGACCTTTCTGATCTCCGACGATCCCAGCTACGTCCACAATCTCTATTATGAGTCCGCCGCCGTGGTGCTGACTCTGGTGTCCCTGGGCAAGTTCCTGGAGAGCCAGAATATGCAGAAGACCAAAGGCGCCATCACCGCCCTGATGCAGCTGTCCCCGGACACCGCCATCCTGGCGGACACGGGCCGGGAGGTGCCCACCAGCCAACTGAAGGTGGGCGACGTGGTGCTGGTGAAGCCCGGCGCCCGGGTCCCGGCGGACGGCACCGTCACCCAGGGCGAGAGCAGCGTCAATGAGGCCATGCTCACCGGCGAGAGCCTGCCGGTGGAGAAGGCCGTGGACAGCGAGGTCATCGGCGGCAGCGTCAATGAGAACGGCGTGCTGTACGTCCAGGTGACCCGTACCGGCGACGACTCCACCCTCTCCCGCATCATCCGGTTCGTGGAGGACGCCCAGGGCCGGAAAGCCCCGATCTCCAAGACCGCCGACAAAGTGGCCGGTGTGTTCGTGCCGGTGGTCATGGGCATCGCGCTGCTGGCCGCCGTCATCTGGGCCATCGCCGGGCAGCCCTTCTCCTTTGTGCTGCGGGTGTTCACATCGGTGCTGGTCATCGCCTGCCCCTGTGCCCTGGGGTTGGCAACTCCCACCGCCATCATGGTAGGCACGGGCCTGGGGGCCAAGCATGGTATCCTGATCCGCTCCGGCGAGATTCTGGAGATCACCCACAGCGTGGACACGGTGGTGCTGGACAAGACCGGCACCGTCACCGAGGGCACCCCCGCCGTGACGGAGGTCCTACCCCATCGGTGTGAGGCATCCGACCTGCTGTCCGCCGCGGCGGCGGTGGAGGCGGTGTCCGCCCATCCCCTGGCAACCGCCATCACCGCCTACGCCCAAGAGCATGGCTACGGCGGCACCGCCCGGCCGGAGAGCTTTGAGAACCTGTCTGGCCGGGGCCTGAAGGCCGTGCTGGGCGGCGAGACCGTCCTGGCCGGCAACCGCCGATTGCTGGAGGAGCACGGCGTGGACGTCTCCTCTCTGGCATCTGATGCGGAGCGCCTCTCCGCCCAGGGCCAGACCCCCATGTACTTCGCCAGGGGCGGCACCCTGCTGGGCCTGATCTCTGTGGCCGATCCGGTGAAAGAGACCAGCGCCGCCGCCATCCAGAAAATGCGCGGGCAGGGCATCCGGACCGTGCTGCTGACCGGCGACAACCGGGCGGCGGCGGAGCACATCGGTTCCCTGGTGGGTGTGGACGAAGTCATCGCCGAGGTGCTGCCAGAGGAGAAGGCCGGCGTGGTGGAGCGGCTCCAGTCTCAGGGCCGCAAGGTGATGATGGTGGGCGACGGCATCAACGACGCCCCGGCCCTGGCCCGGGCGGATGTGGGCCTGGCCATCGGCGCGGGTACGGATATCGCCATCGAGTCGGCGGATGTGGTGCTTATGCGCAGCCACCGTGGGCTGCGCCATCGGCAGCGGCAGCGACATCGCCATCGAGTCCGCGGACATTGTGCTGATGCGCTCGGACCTGCAGGATGTGCCCCGGGCCATCCGGCTCTCCCGGCTGACCCTGCGGGACATCAAGCAGAATCTCTTCTGGGCCTTCTGCTACAACACCATCGGTATCCCCATCGCGGCGGGCCTGCTGTTCGCCTTCGGCGGCCCTCTGCTGTCCCCCATGTTCGCGGGGGCGGCCATGAGCCTCAGCTCCGTCTGCGTGGTAGGCAACGCATTGCGGCTGGGCCGGGCCAAACTGTGATTTGACGGGAAACGGGAAAAAGGAGTATTCTATATGGAAGATCAGACTTTGCAGGCAGTCCCCGCCGCCGAGGCACCGGCGGAGGAGACAGCGGCAGGCTGTCCCTGCCGCCACAAGCACCGGGAGGCCCCGGAGTACGACTCCCTGATCCGGCGGCTGAACCGGATCGAAGGCCAGGTCCGAGGCGTCCGGGGCATGGTGGAAAAAGAGTGCTACTGCACGGACATCCTCACCCAGGTCTCCGCCATCCAGTCGGCGCTGAACGCCTTTTCCCGGGAGCTGCTCAGCAACCATATTCACTCCTGCGTGGTGCAGGACATCCAAAACGGACATCTGGAGGTCGTGGACGACCTTCTGGTCACCATTCAAAAACTGATGAAATGAAAAGGAGCACTCAATATGACTACGATTTCTGTCCCCGATATGATGTGTGAGAACTGCGTCAAGCGCATCACCAACGCCCTCACCGCCGCGGAGCTGAAGTTCTCCGTTTCTCTGGACACCAAGACTGTCACCATCGACGGCTGCGACAACTGCGTCAAGACAGCCGTCAGCGAGCTGGAGGATCTGGGCTTCACGCCGGGGGTCCGCTGAATCCCTTGAAAACAGAGGGGGTTCCCCAACAGGTCCCGCGTCTGAACAGACAGGCGCGGGGCCTGTTTTTTTGCGTCGGTTTTATGTCACCAATTTGTTACTTTTTTTATTTTTTCTCCAGACTTTTGCACAGCTCGACCGCGTTATTTTTCTGCAAAGTGGGAGACATAACACCGCAACCCCCACAAAAACTTGACAAAAGTGGGAAGCCGGTGTATACTAGCCCCAGTTTTCCAATCGGTAACAAAAGTTACAAGTTGTTTTCATTCAGGAAAACACCGAGGTATAGACCTTCCAAAACCAGGGAAGACTGGCATGGAAGACCTTTTCTGAGGAGGTATCTGATTTTGAACACACATGCTTTTGAGAAAAAGCTGCACAGCCTCAAGGCCCGGTTCGGTCTGCAGCTCTTTGTGCTGGCCGCCGTTGTCTGCACCAGCTGGATCGTCACCGATCACGCAAACGCCGTGTATATTCTCACCGGTCCGGAGGACGCCGCCATCGTGCTGAACGAGGAGGAAGTCCGGGAGGGCGAGATGTCCTCTCAGCTGGTGTACCTCTCCAGCGGCCAGAGTGGCTATGACATGTCCCTGACCGCCGGACAGGAGGTCACGGTCACGCACGACGGCAGCACCGTCACCGCCAAGGCCCGCAGCGAGACTGTGGCAGAGCTGCTGGAACGGCTCCACATCACCCCCAGTCCCCTGGAGATGGTAGCCGTGGATCTGGACGAGGACAGCGCCGAGCTGACCATTGCCTCCGAGCTGACCTATTACGACCAAGTGGAGGAGCCCGCCACCTACGAGACAGTGCGGGTGGCCAATCCCTCCCTGCCCAAGGGCACGGAGAAGGTGGTCCAGGAGGGCGCCGACGGCGTCCGCACCTCCATCTACGAGGTGGTCTGGTCCGGCGGCGAGGAGATCTCCCGCCAGTTCGTGGAGGAGCTGGAGAGCACCGCCGTGAATGAAGTCGTGGAGTACGGCACCGCCGTCGCCTCCACCAGGGCGGGCGTCGCCAGCGTCTCTAAAAACGCCGACGGCAGCGGCATCCTGACCCTGACAGACGGCACCACTCTGAACTTCTCCGGCGTGAAGTCCATGACCGCCACCGCTTACACCGCGGGCCACGGCGGCGCTGACTACACCACCGCCACCGGCACTCTGGTCAAGGTGGGCACCGTGGCTGTGGACAAGAACGTTATCCCCCTGGGCACTAAGATGTATATCGTGGCGGCCGACGGCTCCGTGGTCTACGGCACCGCCGTGGCGGCGGATACCGGCGTGCGGGGAAATATCGTGGACCTGTACTACGACACCTATCAGCAGTGCATCAACTTCGGACGGCGGACGTGCAATGTCTATATCCTGGAGTGATGAAACTGCCCGCAGAGGCACATTCTGAAAAGAGGTCCCCCGCCAAAAGCGGGGGACCTCTTTTCAATCGCGCTCACAGCCGCTCCAGCAGGGGCGGAAGCTCCGGCAGGGCCCCGATGGTATAATCCGCCGGGATGTCCGGCCGGGGCGGCAGGTACTGGGGATTGTACCAGCAAGACCGCAGGCCGACGTTCCGGGCGCCCCGGATGTCGGAGGTCAGGCTGTCCCCCACCATCATGGCCTCCGCCGCATCAAAGTCCGGGATCGCCGCAAAGCAGGCGTGGAAGAAGGCCGGGCTGGGCTTATAGGCCCCCATCTGTTCGGAGATGAAGATGTTTTGGAAATAGCGGGCGATGCCTGCGCTCTCGATCCGGCTGTTCTGGACCTCGGGAGTGCCGTTGGTGGCCAGATACAGCTCATATCTTGTGTGCAGGGCCTCCAGCAGCTCCTGGGCGCCGGGCACGAAGAAGTGGCCCTGGGCCAGTTGTTCCTCATAAAGCTGGCAGACCTCCTGCGGAGCAGCACGGATCCCCAGCTCATCAAACAGCAGCTGGAACCGCCGGACCAACACCTGGGGCCGGGTCAGCTTCCCCTCTTCCAGCAACTCCCACTGTCGGCGGTTCAGGACGTGATAACGGTCCAGAACGGCGTCCGTGGGGTCTACATGAAAGTGCCGCAGGGTCTGGGAGAGCGCCTGCCGCTCCGCCCGGTGGAAGTCCAGAATGGTGTCGTCCAGGTCCAGAAAAATGAATCGCATCTGCATCCCTCCTGGGGATTTTTTGATGCCACCAGTTTACCGGATCAGGCGGTATTTTGCAAGGACCATTCCCTCGCCGGGATGGGGTTGGCAGCCCCGCAAAAATTTGATATACTGCTGAAGAAAGGCGGGATCAGGTATGAATCTCTGTGACTACAACACCATCCGGGACCTGCTGGCCCGGCATGGGTTCCATTTCTCCAAATCCATGGGACAGAACTTTTTGATTGATCCGGAGGTGCCCCGCCGGATCGCAGAGGCTTCCGGCGCGGACGCAGGCTGCGGCGTGCTGGAGATCGGCCCGGGCATCGGCCCCCTGACGGCGGAGTTGGCCCAGCGGGCCGGGAAGGTGGTGGCCGTGGAGCTGGACCGGGCCCTGCTGCCGGTGCTGGCGGAGACCATGGCCCCCTATCCGAATGTGGAGGTCGTGCCGGGGGACGTGCTGAAACTGGACCTCACGGCCATCGCGGCAGAGAAGTTCCAGGGCCTCACGCCTATAGTCTGCGCCAACCTGCCCTACAACGTCACCTCTCCCATTCTGGAAAAGCTGGTGGAGTCCCCCTGCTTTACTGCCTTCACGGTGATGATCCAGCGGGAGGTAGCCCGGCGGCTGTGCGCCCCACAGGGCTCCTCTGAGGGCGGCTCCTTCTCCCTGTTCCTCCAGTACTACATGAAGCCGGAGCTGCTGTTCGACGTGCCGCCGGAGAAGTTTCTCCCCGCTCCCAAGGTGACCTCCGCCGTGATCCGCTGCGTCCGGCGGGAGCGGCCCGCCGTGGATGTAGCGGACGAGAGCTTTTTCTTCAAAGTGATGCGGGGCGGCTTCCTGCTGCGGCGCAAGACCCTGGCCAACAGCCTCTCCGCCGCCCTGCCGGGGATTCCCAAGGAATCCATCCAACAGGCCATCGCCGATATGGGCCTGCCTGCCGCCGTCCGGGGGGAACAGCTGACGCTTGAGGACTTCGCGGCCCTCTCCGCCGCGCTGGGGCGGGAGGCGGATGGAGATTGACTTTATCTCCCGCACCGTGTATGATATTGATACGAAAAATGCCCCTCCGCCGCGCCGGCTGGAAGATTATTCAGAAACGAGGTCATTCAAATGGCAACCATTGATCTGAGTAAATATGGTATTACTGGTACCACGGAAATTATCCGCAATCCCTCCTATGAGTTCCTGTTTGAGGAGGAGACCAAGGCCGGCCTGGAGGGCTATGACAGGGGACAGGTCACCGACCTGGGGGCCGTCAACGTCATGACCGGCATCTACACCGGCCGCTCCCCCAAGGACAAGTTCATTGTGATGGACGACACCTCCAGGGATACCGTGTGGTGGACCTCCGACAAGTTCAAAAACGACAACAAGCCCGCCTCTCAGGAGGCTTGGGATGCCTGCAAGAAGCTGGCGCAGGAGCAGCTGTCCAACAAGCGCCTGTTTGTGATGGATGTGTTCTGCGGCGCCAACCACGACTCCCGCATGGCCATCCGCTTCATCATGGAGGTGGCATGGCAGGCCCACTTCGTCAAGAATATGTTCATCCAGCCCTCTGCTGAGGAACTGGAGAACTTCGAGCCTGACTTCATCTCCTACAACGCCGCCAAGGCCAAGGTGGAGAACTATCAGGAGCTGGGCCTGAATTCCGAGACCGCCGCCATCTTCAACCTCACCTCCCGGGAGCAGGTCATCCTGAACACCTGGTACGGCGGCGAGATGAAGAAGGGCATGTTCTCCATGATGAACTACTACCTGCCCCTGAAGGGTATGGCCTCCATGCACTGCTCCGCCAACACTGATATGAACGGCGAGAACACCGCCCTGTTCTTCGGCCTGTCCGGCACCGGCAAGACCACCCTGTCCACCGACC
>ERZ836441.1696-NODE-1696-length-20092-cov-13.074762_pt1 | contig 20092 bp, 36 predicted proteins | sample MGYA00519686_ERZ836441 | MGnify/ENA primary metagenome ERZ836441 (study PRJEB31850, sample SAMEA3708800) | human gut metagenome | biome: human gut; feature: human-associated habitat; material: faeces | place: China | collected 2014 ... | reverse complement strand
ACAAGTTATTGATTTTAGAGTATGGGTTACTCAAGAGCAAAAGATGAAGATTAGAGATTTTCTAATTCAAAATAATATTAAATATGGAAAGGTGGATTAAATTATGAATTTAGCAGAATTATTATTTGAAAAACTAAAAATGAAAGGAAAAATTAGTGTTGAGGTAGATGATGAAATAGAAAAAGCAGAAACACAAATAGAAGGCAGTCTTCCGTCTGTTTTAGCAATGATAAGTCTAATTTGTTCTGAACTACATAAACATGGAATACCTAAAGAGCTTATTAAAGGAGCAGTAGCTATTGGTTTTGATGAAGATAAAGAAAGTAAACAAACAAAGAAAAAAGTTATTGAAAAAACAATAGTTGTAGATAGTGAAGAAAAAGCAAAGGAAGTAAAAGAATTACTAAAAAAACTAGGAGTGGAGGAATAATAATATGGAAATTTTAAAAATATCAAGTAAATCAAATGTAAATTCAGTTGCAGGAGCATTAACTGCTCAAATAAAAGAATGTGGAAAATCAGAAATGCAAGTAGTAGGAGCTGGAGCATTAAATCAAGCTATAAAAGCAATAGCAATAGCAAGAGGCTTTGTTGCACCAATGGGAATAAATTTAGTATGTATTCCAGCATTTACAGAAGTAGAAATTGACAACGAGAATAAAAGTGCAATTAAGTTAATTGTAAGGGAGGAAAAATAGATGGCAAAATTAACTGTTGGAAAACTAAAAAAGGCATTAGAAAATGTTCCAGATGAATTAGAAGTTGAATTATGGAGTGATAGTGGAGTTGACCAAAGTGATGACGATAGTGAAGTTGTTATAGAGGATGCTTATAGACATCAACATACATTACCAGATGGGCAAACATACGAAGATGGAACAAACAGGATAGATTACTTTGTAATATATGCAAATTATAGAGATGAAAACGAAGAGGAGGAATAGAGATGGAAGTAAAAAATAGTTTAGTAAAAAGAGAACAAAAACAAACATTTAGTACATTTTTATCAACAGATGCAATGAAAAGAAAAATAAATGAAATGGTAGGAGGAGAAAAAGGTCAACAATTTGTTACAAGTATAATATCAGCAGTAAGTACAAATCCTCAATTGGCAGAATGTGAAAATTCAACGATAGTTTCTGCAGCATTAGTTGGACAGGCTCTTAATTTGAGTCCTAGTCCACAACTAGGACAATTCTACATGGTTCCATTTAATAAAACAATAAAAAATCCAGATGGTTCATCTTTTCAGATTAAGGTTGCACAATTTCAAATTGGTTATAAAGGTTACATTCAACTTGCTATCAGAAGCGGTCAATATAAGAAATTAAATGTATTAGCAATAAAAGAGGGAGAACTTATAAAATATGATCCATTAAATGAAGATATTGAAGTCAAACTAATAGAAGATGAAGAAAAAAGAGAGCAAGCTAAAACAATTGGATATTATGCAATGTTCGAATACTTAAATGGATTTAGAAAAACACTTTATTGGAGTAAAAATAAAATGTTAGCACATGCTGATAAATACTCTCAAGCATTTAGTGTAAATGCAACAAAAGGAAAATATCCTAAAGTTTCTTTTGCAGATTTTGAGGCTGGAAAAGTAGCAGAAAAAGATATGTGGCAATATAGTAGTTTTTGGTATAAAGACTTTGATGGAATGGCTTACAAAACAATGTTACGACAACTTATATCTAAATGGGGTATTATGAGTGTTGATATGCAAAAAGCTATGGAAAGCGACATGGCAGAAATAAAAGAAGATGGTACTTATGAATATGTTGACAATGATTTTGATATTACAGAAGAAGTTGGAGTTGAAGAACCAAAACAAATAGAAAAACCAACTCGAGAAAATGAAGAGAAACAACAAATCTTTGAAGAAGAATATGAGGACCCATTTTTACAAAAATAAAAAAATTAGTACGAAAGGAAGAATGTTATGTACACAGAGGGGTTTATCAATTTACATAGAAAAATTCTCGACTGGGAATGGTATGATGATATTAATGTGTTTAGAGTCTTTACTCATTTATTATTAACAGTTAATTGGACTCCAGCTAAATGGCATGGCATAGAAATTCTTCCAGGACAAAAAATAACTTCAAGAGAGACTTTAGCAACAGAAACTGGCTTATCTATTAGACAAGTGAGAACAGCATTAGAAAAATTACAAAAAACTCGGAGAAATAGTGGTTAAAACGACCAACAGATATACTCTTGTAACTATTGTAAATTATGGGTTTTATCAATCCAGCAGAGAAAAAACGACCAACAACCGACCATCAAATGACCATCAAACGACCAACAACCGACCACAATATAATAAAGATAATAATAATAATAATAAGGATAATAAAAATAATAGATTAAATAAAATAAAATTAAATTCTTTATATTTATTTATAAATAAAAAGAATAAGAATTTTGAGGGACTTAATGAAACAGACAGAACATCAATAGAAACAACATTAAAGAAATTAGAATTATATATTGAAAATGATAAATCTTTACCAGAGCAAATGAAATTCGATTTACAACTAAAATATTATGCTATTGCTCAAATATATTTAAGTCCCTACAAAATATATTTAACAGATTTAAAAGAAAAATTATTTACAAGAATATTTTTAGCAGCAAAAAAGTATTGTCCAATTACAATAGATGATGAAAATAGGCTTGAAGATTTTATGAATTATTTTATTGTATGTTTTAGAAATGAGCTGGAGAAAAAGAATGGTTAATAATAGAAAATATCCAAAGTTAACTGGAGTATGTGAAAAGGCAATTCAAAATCAATGGTGTTTAGGTTGTCAAAAGTTAGAAGATTATAATTTTACTGGTGTTAATTATTGCAAATATGTTGATATTGGGAGGAAAGAACATCTTCCCGATGTCAGCAAAGTGATAACAGATTATAAACAATTAAAAATATGACACTTCAAAATCAATTTTAAGGCGATTTATTTTTTATAAGTGTAATTTTATTACTAAACTATTAAAAATCAAAATCTGCTTAAAATTTTATCAAATTTGGTACAAAAAAATGACCACGTTAGTATAAATTTTTAAAACAAAACTGACAGATAAGAAAAAAGGAGAAATGATAAATTATGAAAATTAATTTTATTATACAAGGTAAGGTACAAGCGAAACAAAGACCTAGATTTAATGGAAAATTTGCATATACACCAAGAGAAACAGTTGCTTATGAAAATTGGGTTAAAACTTGCTATTTAGAGAAATACAAAGGGCAAAGACCATTAGAAAAACCATTAAAAGTAAAAATAATTGCTTATTATGACATACCAAAAAGCACCAGTAAGAAAAAGCAGCAACAAATGTTAAATAATGAAATATTTCCAACAGTAAAACCAGACACAGATAACATTGCGAAAAGTATATTGGATTCATTGAATAAAATTGCATATTTAGATGATAAGCAAGTTGTTAAATTAGAAGTTGAAAAGTATTACTCAACAAATGTAAATGTTGCAGTAATGATAGAGGAGATTGAAGATGGAAAAGCAATTAACAATATTTGATATAGCAATAAATGAACAAATTAGAAAAAGTGGAATAACCGAAGAATTAACAAAATTAGCAAGTCAATATTTAATAGATAGTCACTACAAAAAAATTACTTTTGGAAGAACATTAACAATAAGTCAGATAGCACAAAGCTTAATGAAATTTAAAAGGTTTCCAGAGTACATAAACAAAGTATATGAAATATTGGCAAAGTATTATGAAGTTGTAGATTCAAAAATAGGTGGATTTGATGTAATAGGAATAGAAAAACTAGATAATTGTATTAGAATATATCAACCACGAATGCAATATTCAATTTATTGTATATCAATGTTAGATAGTGAATTTTACAAATATTCAAAAGAAAATATTATGAAAGGATAAAAGATTATGAGATATAAAAAACCAGAAAGTTATATTGAAAATAAAGGCGATGTCTTGGCTAGCAAAGCATATCACATAATGTTCCCAGAAGGTAGAGAAAGTATTGGTATTGATGGAATAAAAGAAATTAACAATAAACAATGGGAAATATTTTGGATACATAAAGAAACAAAGGATGCCTATTATGGAACTCCAGCAATTGGTTTAGGACTTATGGACTGTATGATTTTAAAGAAAGATACAAGAGAATTTTTACAAGAAGAAATAGAATCTTTAGAAAAGAGGTATTATTCATTAGGAAAAAGAGCACAAAAAATAAAAATAGAACCTATAAAGTCAAAATGGAACATGGAGGGATAAGATGGGAGAATTATTATGTGGAAATTTAATAATGAAAACTGTGGATGGAAAAGAAATACAATTTGAAAATGCAATAATAAATCAAATATCTGCTGAACCAAATACAATAGAAAGATTTGATCCAGATAAAAGTTTTCGTGAAACAGAGATTGTAAGCTATAACCATGAATTAAGCATAACAGTTGGAAATATAACAAAGAAAAGATTTATAAAATTGTTAATGGCAAGAGGGATAGCAAGAAATGGGGCAAAAGATATTGCCTTATATATACATAAAAAATATGGCTGCTATAATCAAATGCATTTATTACTAATTTAAGGGGGAATTAAAATGTTGTGGACAATATTAGTTTTTATAATAAGTTTTTTAATGGGTTTTGGTGTTAGTTACTATGGAATTAAAGATGATATAAAGAACGCCAAAAACCTAGAAGAATTAAAAATTAAATATAATGTGAGGGATTAAAATGGGATTAAATGAGAATGTAAAAAAGTTAATAAAAAGTGTTGCTGATAATGATTTTGAACAAGCAAAAGCTTATGTAAAAGTAATAATTTCTAATGAGAAAGCGAGTGGAAATCAACATTTTTGCCAGATGATAAGAAATACATTAGATTCAAAACCTACATTTATAGAATTACCTTATGATCTGAAAGAAATATTAAAAATGGAAAATGTTTCAAACTTTAATGAAAATAGATATTTTTTATCTGATAGAGAAAGAGAAGTATTTGAACAAATTAGTATAGCTAAAAATACTAATCAAAAATTAAGTGAAATGGGTATAAGATACCTAAATGCAACACTACTTTATGGGGAAAGTGGAACTGGAAAAACGACTTTTGGAAGATATGTTGCATATAAATTGGGATTGCCTTTTGCATATTTAAATTTTTCGCATTGTATAAGTAGTTATTTAGGTTCTACAGGAAAAAATATATCCAAAGTATTTGATTATATTGCGAAACAAAAATGTGTTTTTATGATAGATGAAATAGATGCTATAGGCATAAAAAGAGGAAAAGAAGATATGGGAGAAATGTCTAGAATAGTAATAAGCCTTATGCAAGCCTTTGATTTATTAGAAAACGACCTTGTCGTTATAGCAGCAACTAATCGTAAAGATATGATAGATGATGCCTTACTTCGTAGATTTTCAATTGAACATGAAGTAAAAACATTAAATGAATATGAAACAAGCTATTTAATTCAAATGTTTTTACAAAATCTAAATATTGAATATAAAAAAGAGAATATAGAACAATACTCTAAAGAACACAATAAACAAAGCAAAATAATAGTAGATATAACAAGGGCTATTATCAAGATGATAAATAATAAAGAAGAATTTATTTTAGAATAAAGGAGAATAGTTATGGGAAGTTTAGAAAGAAAAATACAAAGACAACAACTTATGAAACAACACAAAAATGCTCACAACAAGGCACAATTCAGTAAGATTTGGGAACAATTTCAGAAAAATCAAAAAGGAAAGGAGGAAAAGAAATAATGAGCAATAAGAAAAGTAAAAAGTCTAAAAGCACATGGGAATTTGTTGATGGAATTAGATTATTTGACTGTAATCCCTATGTAAATATGAATAGGTTTAGGAAGTCAGTTGATGATGTTCTTCTCGAAAATCAACTAAATGGACAAAAAGAAGCGTTGATTTATGCCATTGATTGTAATAATAAGCAAAATGCACAATATGAAAAAGAAATCAGAAAAATAAATGAGCAATTAATGAGTTTAGAACAAAATAAAAGTTGAAAGTTGGAGGTATTTAAAATGGAAAATGAAAAATTTATAAATAAATGTAAGGAAATAGTTAAAAAATATGAAATGGATCATTTGGATAAGAGTGATGATGTTCCAGAATTTGATGTTTTTGTTGTTTGGCAATGTAAAACATTACAAAATAATAAGGCATTGTTAAGCACAACATTGTTTAATGGAATGTATTATGAATGCATATACAATGGAGACAAAAAAGAGCTATATTTAGATGCTTATAAAAAATTTGAAAATAGATGTATAAATATAAAGGAGGATTAAAAAATGGGTATAGATAGAGCATTTGTTACACCAACAATAACAGTGGATCAAGAAAAATATGATAGATTAATAATAATGAGTAGTAGATATAGAGAAATGACAAAAAAACAAGATGAAAAAACAGATGTATTTGATTTTGGAAAAGCTATTCAACTATTAAAAGAAGGAGAAAAACTACAAAGAAAAGGTTGGAATGGTAAAAATCAATACATAGAATTAGCAACTAACATTAGTTATAAAAATACTGATGAAGAAATAATAAATGCTGAACATGATTCAATAGGAAACAACGCAATAGCATTTGTAGGAACATCTGGAGTACAAATTGGTTGGCTTGCAAGTCAAGCAGATATGCTTGCAGAAGATTGGAAGATAGTTGAGGAGGAAAAATAATGAAAAAAATATTAATAAGTTTAGCTATTTTTATAGGAATAATTTTGATGATTGCAGGAATATTTGTAGGTGTAAATAATACAACTATAAATTTAGAAGAACAAATAAAAGAAAGTAAATCAAGTATAAATATTCAAGAAAAAAGAAGAGAGGATTTAATAATAAATTTAGTAGATACAGTCAAAGATTTTAATAAATATGAGCAAGAGACAATGTCAAAAATTGTAGAAGCTAGGGCAAAAGCAAGCAATGGTCAAGTTGAAGAAGCACAAACATTAATTTCAGCAGTAGCTGAACAGTATCCGGAGTTAAAAAGTAATGAAAACTATAAAACATTAATGACAGAGTTGGCAGTAACAGAAAACTTAATTGCTGAACATAGAAATAATTATAATATTCAAGTAAAACAATATAACAAACATATAAAAAAATTTCCTAATAGTATGATACTTAATATGATGGGATATGAAAAGTTAGATAATACATATTTAGAATACGAAGCTTCAGAGAATGCACCTAGAAATCTATTTGATGAATAGAGGTGTAGAAATGAATTTTGGAGATTTCACAATTACTTTAAGGGAAGTATTAGTCTGTATAGCTATAACATTGATTTTAATAGGAATAGGATTCTTAATATCAGGAACTATTGAAAATGGAATCAACGAAAGTAACGAGAAGTATTTTAAGGCTTTAAAAATAGATAATAATGAGGAAATGTTTAAATATGCAATAACAACAAATGTGGGATATATACTAGCAAGGGGAAAAATAAAAGCAGTTGATGGCATTTCAATAAATGATATAGAGGGAAAATATTTTAAAATAAAAAAAGTAAAAGAAAAATATACTAAACATACAAGACAAGTTGAACATACGAGAACTAAATCTGATGGAACAACAGAAACATACTATACAACAGAAGAATATTGGACGTGGGATTATGCGGGACAAGAAGAATTTCATACAGAAAAGTTTAACTTTCTAGGTGTGGATTTTAATTATGGAACAATCAATTTTCATAATGAAAGCCATAAAAAGACAATAAATGAAAGTTATTATATAAGATATCAGTATTATGTAATTCCTCTTGAATTTGAGGGAACTTTATTTACTTATATTGATAATAATACTATAAATGAAAATAATTTTTCACTAAATACAACAATAGAGAAGATTATTGAAGAAAAAGAAAATTCAATAAATATAGCTAGAGGGATATTTTGGTTTATTTGGATTATATTTATTGTATTTATAGACTTTGGATATGCATATTTAGATAATAATTATTTAGAAGATAAAGTAAATTGAAAAAATTAAAGAATCCAACGACACCTAATTTACAAAAGAAGATTAGGAGTGGTACTATGACTAGAAAAGATTTAAAAGATTTTAGGAATAGAAAAAAATATATAAAATCAAAATTGGAGTTTCTTCAAGAAGAAGAAACTAGAATAATGAATATAACTCAAAAATTAGATGGGATGCCTCATGCTAAAAATAAGACAAGCTATGAGATTGAGAAGTATTTAGATGAAAAAAATGAAATACTAGAGAAAGAGCTGCAACAATTTAAAGAATATACTAATGAAATTTATGAACAACTTAATCAATTAAAACCACTCTATGCAACTATTTTACAAGAAAATTATATAAATGGAAAATCTTTAGAAGAGGTTGCAGTAGCAGTTCATTATAGTTATTATAAAACTTGTCATCTCAATGGAGAGGCTCTAGATGAGTTCGATAAATTAGACAAAAATAAAAGTGAGCAAAAAAAAGCAAGAAAGAGCAAATAAAAATGTGTTATTATAGTATTATCATAGTTATGTAGTAGAGGTAATTCCGCTAGAAATAGTGGAGTACCTCTAATTTTTTATAATATATTTTCAATTGTGTTTTAGAAAAGAGGTATATTATGAAAATTGAAAATGCAGAAATTAGAACTATGGAATTAGCAAAATTACAACCAGCTAAATACAATCCAAGAGTAGAACTACAACCAGAAGATGATGTTTACAAAAGAATAAAAGCAAGTATCACAAAATTTGGAATGGTAGCTCCATTAGTAGTTAATAAAAGAAATGGATTATATACAATAGTTGGTGGACATCAAAGATACAACATATTAAAAGAACTAGGTTATAAGGAAATACCATGTATTTTAGTAGATTTAGATGAGATTGATGAAATAGAACTCAATTTATCTCTTAATAAAAATACTGGTTATTGGGACAATGAAAAATTAAAAGAAATCTTTACAAACATTGACTTTGATGAGGAAGAAAAATACATAACTGGTTTTTCAGACGAAGAGATTGAAAACCTAAAAACAGATTTTATTGAGGATTTAGTAAATGAGGATTTTTCTGATGTTGGAGTAAACCCATTAAATAAGTTTTCAATGACATTTACTATTGATAAGGTATATGAAGAGAAGTTTTTAGCTTATGTTAAATTGTTTGGAAAAGATAAGTTAATCGAATTAATGACTGCTGAAGTTATTAAGGAGGTGGACTAATATGCCAAGTTGTGGAAGTCAAGTTGTTTTATGTGATGTACCTATAAGGTTTGATACATATAAAGGTTGCTCTCATGCTTGTAAATATTGTTTTGTACAGAGAAAAAAAGACATCTCTGATATAGACAAAGGAGAAACCGCAAAAGCATTGGAAAACTTTATAAATGGTCATAGAGGTAATGATTTGAGTTGGTGCGATTGGAACATTCCTATTCACTGGGGAGGAATGAGTGATCCATTTCAACCAGCAGAAAAAAGATATAGATTATCCTATGAATGTTTAAAAGTATTAGCAAAAACTCAATATCCTTTTATTGTTTCCACAAAGGGAAAGCTAGTTGTGGAAAAAGAATATTTAGATTTATTAAGTAAATGCAATTGTGTAGTGCAAATAAGCATGATATGTTCTCAATATGATAAATTGGAATTAGGAGCACCTAGTTATGAAGAAAGACTTGAAATGTGCAGAATATTATCAAAGAAAGTAAAAAGAGTAATTGTCAGAATACAACCTTATATGACACAAGTTTTTAAAGATGTTAAAGACAATATGAAAAGACTATCAGAAGCGGGAGTTTATGGAGTTGTTGTTGAGGGAATGAAGTTTGCTAAAAAAAGAGGCAAATTGATAAAAGTTGGAGGCGATTTTGTATATCCAAAAGAAGTATTGCAAAAAGATTTTATTCAGTTAAAAGAAGAGGCACACAAATATGGATTAAAATTTTACTGTGGAGAAAATAGATTAAGAACTCTAGGAGATGCAATGTGTTGTTGTGGAATAGAAAATTTAGAGGGATTTAAAGGTAATTCATATAATATATGTCATTTGATAAATAATAAAGAAACTGAAGTAACCGCTTCTATGAAAGAAAAAGAAAGTGCAAATATTTTAGGCAGAATGAAACAGACAACACTAGGAAAATTAAAATATAAAGGGCAGACATTTGAAGATGGAATGAAAGCTGAATACATAGATAATAAAGAACTCTACGATACAATATTTGGTAAATCTTAATAGAAAGGATGATAAGGTAATGTGGATATTAAAGCGATTAAAGAAAAATATGATAATAATGTTCCATTAAAAGATATTGCCAAGAAACACCATATTACTTTGAAAAAATTAAATTCTATTATAAAAACTCAAGATTGGCACAGAAAAAGAAGAGGTGGAACAAAAGGAAACAAAGGCGGTCGAGGAGTCAAAGGAAACAAAGGAAATAAAAATGCACGACCACCATTAGACAATCAAAATGCAGTTGTAACAGGTTATTATTCTAAATTTAGGAATTTATTTTCAGAAGAGGAACAATCAATACTAGATTTGAATAATACACCATCAGAATTGGAACAAATTCAACATGAAATAGATACTTGTGATATGTTAGAATATAGATATTTAAAGAAAGTTAACGAGCTAAAAGCAAAACAAAAGGATTTAACAATTGTATCAATGAATAAATATGGAACACAGGTTTCGACAGAGGCAAAAAGAACAGATGAATTGATAGATAAATTTAATAAATCTCTTATAATGGTACAAAATGAAAGAAGAAAAGCAATAGAATTGAAATTCAAAATAAAACAAGGCAATAAAGAAAATAGCAATGAAAATAACATAAATATCAATATAAACAATGATAGTAACTCAAATGGTACAACAGATATTTTAGAAAGTATAAATAAGCAGTTGTGGGGGGATGAAGATGTCAGAAATACAGAATAGTCCATTTCCACTTTCGCCAAAATTTCTTGATTTTTTAAGATATAATGCAAGTGCAGAGTTTTTAGAGGGAACTACATCAGCTGGCAAAACAACTGTTGCAGTTCCTAAATTTATGTTTAAAATTGCTAATTACGATGGAACAAAACCAAGTATTATTTCCGGACTAGATTTAGGAACAATAGAAAAAAATATAATCAATTCAGACCATGGATTGATTGATGTTTTTGGAGAGTATGACAAAGATAATCCTAAAAATTCTGGAAAAATAGAATACAATCCAACTGGAAAAGGTAAGATAAGACTTCCACATATATTATTTCATACACCAAAAGGTATAAAAGTAATATATGTATTAGGTTATGACAATAAAAAAAGATGGAAAAAAGCATTAGGTGGTCAATATTATGGTTTATTTATAGATGAGTTTAACATCGCAGATATGGAATTTGTAAGAGAGGCATTTATGCGTGCCGATTATCGATTATGTACAATGAATCCAGATGATCCTAACAAAGAATGTTTTACTCAATATGTAAATAAAAGCAGACCAATAGATAAATATAAGGACGCAGCACCAAAACAATTGTTAGATTTATTAAATCAACCACATAAAGAAGATTGGACATGGTGGTATTTTACTTTCAAAGATAATGCAAGTCTATCTGATGAAAAACAAAGAAAGATTATAGAGTCAGTACCAGTTGGTACAAAATTATATAAAAATAAGATATTAGGGTTACGAGGCAAGACCACAGGTCTTGTTTTTGTTAATTTTGATAGAACAAAACATTGTATAAAAAAAGAAAAGGCAAAACAATTCATACGAACTAATGAAAAAGAGGAAACAATTCAATTGTTACCTAAAATGAGGGTAAAAACAGATGAGTCAGAATATTTTATAAAATTTACTGCTGGATTAGATACAGCATATTCAAGTTTGAGCCCAGACACAATAGCAATGTCATTTGCAGGCATAACCAATAAAGGAAAGTTTATTCTATTAGATGAAAAAGTCTATAACAATGCTGAATTGCAAACACCATTAGCACCAAGTGATACAGTTAGAAACTTTATTGATTTTCTAGAAAGAAATCGTAAAGAATGGGGATTTGCAAAAGATGTATTTATAGATAATGCAGACCAAGCAACTATTAAAGAATTTGAAAAATACAAGAGGCAGTTTGGAAGTATTTATGTATTTAATAGTGCATGGAAAGCAAAAATGCAGATAATAGATAGAATAAATACTCAATTAGGTTGGTTTGCAACAGGAAATTTCTATGTTGTCGATACATGTATAAATTATATAAACGAATTAGAAGTTTATTCATGGTTAGAAGATAAGGACAGTGTTCCAGAAGATGGCAACGACCACATGGTAAACTCTGTTCAATATTCATTTATACCTTATGTAAAAATAATCGGAATAGGAGAAAATAAATAATGTGGTTAGGAGATAAGTTGAGAGAAATGGTTAAATCATGGTTAAATATTAGACCAGCACAAGGTCAAGCATTTGTAATTAATGAGGATATGGATCATCAAGCAAATTGTATTAGAAATCAAATATGGTACAGAGGAGATAGTCATGAATTATCTGAATTTTATGGTCAATTACCTTATGCAGCAGATACATTTTGGGGTGCTGCTCAAACTGCAGATATAAGAATAAAAAAGTCTCATACTGGACTTCCAAAACTAATAATTAAAACTTTGGTTAACACAGTTGTAACAGATTATTCTGGGGATGATGCCTCAGATGATTATTGGGAAGAAGTAAAAAGAGAAAACAAGTTTGATACTAAAATGTTAAAAAAGATAGTTATTGATACTCTTGTTTTTGGAGATGGAGCAATAAAGATAAATTATGACCCTAGTATTTCTAATATTGCAATTTTAGAATGGGTTGATGGTTCAAAAGTTGATTTTAAATATAAAAGAGGCAGACTAACAGATATTATATTCAAATCATACCATGAGCAAAATAATAAAGTATATTTGTTGGAAGAAGATTATGGATATGGATATATAACATATAAGTTATATGACAATGACAAAGAAGTTAAGCTAAATACAGTTGAAGAATTAAAGGACCTTAAAGATATTGAATTTGATAAAGAAACAATGTGGGCTGTTCCAATAATGTTTAATGAAAGCTCAAAATTTGCTGGAAGAGGAGAATCAATTTTTGATGGAAAATATGACTCTTTCGATAGTATAGATGAAATTACTTCACAATGGCTAGAGGCAGTTAGAAATGGTAGGGCAGTTAAATATATTCCAGAAGATTTACTACCAAAAGATGCTGAAACTGGAGAAGTTTTAATGCCAAATCCATTTGATAATAAATTTATAAAAACTCAAACAAGCATGAATGAAAATACTCAAAATAAGATTGATGTTGAACAACCAGAAATACCAACTGACCAATACTTACAATCTTACATAACATTTTTAGATTTATGCTTGCAAGGTATTATAAGCCCATCAACACTTGGAATTGACAATAAGAAATTAGATAATGCTGAAGCACAAAGGGAAAAGGAAAAAACAACACTTTATACTAGAGGAATTATAATTGATACTCTAACAGAATTTATTCCATCAGTAATAAATACAGTATTAAAATCAAAAGCTCAAATGAACAATGAAAGCACACTTCCAGAGGATAAAGATATTTCAACAAAATTTGGAGAATATGCTAATCCATCATTTGAAGCTCAAATTGAGACAGTAAGTAAAGGGAAAACTGGAGGAGTAATGTCAATTGAAGCTAGTGTTGATGAATTATATGGAGACTCTAAAACAGAAGAGTGGAAGCAACAAGAAGTTCAAAGATTAAAAGCCGAGCAAGGCATTGTCGAAGAAAATGTTCCAGCATTAAATGGAGAATTAGATATAAATGAAATAGATATTGAAGATACTCCAAATAATTCTAATAATGAAGATGCTGAAAATAAAGAAATAGACAAACAGGAGAAAGGAATAAATGAATAATGAGTACGATATTTCACAAGCATTTCAGAGAATTGAAGAAACCTTGATAAAATCAATGTCAAGTAATCTAGGCAGACATCTTCGAAAAGAGGCAAAAGAGGGAATGAATTGGAGTGCTTGGCAAGCAGAACAATTAAAATCATTAGAAATATATAAAAAAAGGAATAGAAAGAGGTTAAATAAAACCTTTTTCAATATCAATTCAGATATAAATGACCTATTAAGAAAAAGCCGAGATGATGGAAAACTGGAGCAAGAAAAATTGATATTAGAGGCTATTGAGAATGGCGAATTTAAGTCTAATGATAAAAAGATAAATAAATTATGGCACATTTATAAAAAGAGTAAAAATTCGAGAATTAAGAAAAAACAAATAGGTAGAATTTATGATATTGTAAATCATTCAGAGTCAACATTTTTTAAGGTTGATGAGAAGAAATTAAATGCTCTTATAGATGAAACATTGAATAATCTAAAAAAAGCTGAAACATCAATATTGAGATATGCTAGTGATAAATATAGAAGTATAATATTTGATGCTCAAGTTTATGCTAATACTGGAAGCGGAACACCACAACAAGCAATAGATATGGCAACACATGATTTCTTGCAAAGTGGAATAAATAATATTGAATATGCAAATGGTGCTAGAGTAAATATAAAATCTTATGTTGAAATGGCAATAAGAACTGCAAATTCAAGAGCACACATGCAAGGCGAGGGAGAAAAAAGAGATGCTTGGGGAGTTCATACTGTATTAGTTCCAAATCGAGGAGGAGGCTGTCCGTATTGTATAAAATTTCAGGGAAAAGTATTTATTGATGATGTGTGGTCTAGTGGTACTACTGAAGAAAGCAATTCTACAGGTTATCCATTATTAAGCAAGGCAGTTAAGGAACGATTATTTCATCCTAACTGTAAAGATACAATAGTTACATATTTCCCAGATATAAATTCAAAGGTTGAGCCACCAACAAGAGAACAAAAGGAAGAAAAAATAATAAGATACAAAAAAGAACAAAAACTTAATTATATAAATAGAAATATAGAAAAATATAAACGATTAGAGCTAGGAAGTCTAGATAGTGAAAATATTGAAAAATATCACAATAAAAGACTTGAATGGCAGAGATATAAAGAAAAATTCGAATAAGTTATTAACATTAGAGCCGAAAGGCTCTTTTTTAATATAAAAATTTTAAAAGAAAAGAGGTATTTAAAATGGCTAAAAAGAAAGAAGAAGTAAAAGAAAACGAAGAATTACAAGAAGAAGTTGTTACAGAAACAACTGAAAAGGTTGAAGAACCTAAAACTGAAGAAATTACAAGTACAGGAGAAACTGAAGAAGTAGAACTAGCTGGAGATAAAATAGAAGCTCCATTAAATGAAGATGCAAAAGTGCAAGCTACAGAAAACAAAGTTCCAACTGTAAAAGAAGTTTTTAGGGATAAATATGACTCAAAGGTTGTTTATAATGTTGGAGATACTTTTGTTTTAGATGAAAGTCTAGAAGATAATAAACCAGTAAAAGATGGAGATAAGCAATATAAAGTATCAAAAACAAGATATGAAGAACTTCAAAGAAGTTTATATGTTGATTAATTAAGAGCCGAAAGGCTCTTTTTAATATGGACCAAACACTGATGTCCATACAAAAAAGCATGTGCAAATTTATTAAATAGTCAATTCAAGACTTAAAAAAGTAGGAGGTAGTGAGAATGGATGGAGATAACAACACAAATAACAATGGTGTAAATAATAATTCAAATCCAAATGCCCAAAACACTACTGGGCAACAAACAAATCAAAATGCAAATCAACCATCAGCTGGAGCTATAGATTATGCAAAAATCCAAGAAATGATAGATGGTAGAAATGCAAAAACAGAAGATAGCATATTGAAAAGCTATTTTCAAAAGCAAGGTTTATCTGCAGAGGAAATGGAAAGTGCAATAACAACTTTCAAAGCTCAAAGAGAAAGCCAAGCCAACCAACAAAATAGAGAATTATCAGATGCTCAAAATTCTTTAAAAACAGAGCAATTAAAAAATCAAAAATTACAAATATCATTAAAAGCCTATGGGTTTGTTGATGAGTTAAATATAGATAATAAAACAATGCCTTATCTATTAAAAATGGCTGATTTTTCAAATTGTGTTGATAAAGATGGAAAAGTAAATGATGACTCTTTAAAACAAGCACTACAAAAGGTCATTGATGATGTACCAGGATTAAAGAAACAAGTTCAAAATTCTGTAGGCATCACAGTTGGTGCTAACACTAACAATAATCAAGGCTCAAATTCTCCAGCATTTGATTTCGGATTTGCTGGTGTAAGACCTAGAAAAAAATAATAGAAAGAAAAGAGGTAATTTAAAATGGCATTTGAAAAACAAAATTTGAATTATGCTAAAGAATATTCACAAGCTTTAGCTCAAGCTTATCCATATACATTGTATTTTGGAGCTTTATGGTCTGCTGTAAAACCAGACGTTAAATTTTTAAATAACAATACAGTTATTTTACCAAGTTTATCTGTAAAAGGTAGAAGTAATGGAGATAGAGATTCAATAGGAACATTCTCTAGAAACTTCAATAATGCAGAGGAAACAAAAGTATTAAAAAGACATAGAACATGGGATACTTTAATTCACCCACGCGACATTGATGAAACAAATCATGTTGCATCTATATCAAACATAACAAAAGTTATGAATGAGGAACAAAAATTCCCAGAAATGGATGCAGAGATGATCACAGAACTATATGCATTAAAAAATGCGATAGAAGCAGTTACACCAGATGATGTTTTAACATTAGCAAATGTTTTAACAAAATTTGATGCAATGATGGATAAAATGGACGAGGCAAGAGTTCCAGCAGCAGGAAGATTGTTATATGCTGACACATACACAAAAACATTAATTGATACTGCAAAAGAAGCAGCTAGAAATTTAAGTGCAACAGATACTGCCGTTGCTAGATCATTAGATAGAATTGGAGAAGTTGAAGTAATTGGTGTTCCAACTTCAGCGATGAAATCTGCTTATACATTCAAAGAAACAGATGGATTTGAAGTAGCAGCTGGTGCTAAAGATGTAAAAATGTTATTAGTACATCCAAGTGCAGTAATCCCAGTAATCGCTTATGATTTTGCAGAATTGGGAGCTCCAAGTTCATTGTCTAAAGGAAAATGGACATATTTTGAGGAATCTTTTGAAGATGTATTCATCTTTAATAAGAAACATGCTGGTATTCAGTTTTATATTGAAAAATCAGCCTAGGAGTTGATGAAGTATGAAGATATATGCAGATAAAGACTACTACCAAAATACATATAAAGGCAGTAGTCTTTCTAGTGATAATGAGTTAAATAAATACTTACAAGAGGCAACTGATGATGTAAATACTTTGACTTTTAATAGGATTGTTGGAAAAGGTTTTGATAATCTTACTGATTTTCAAAAAGATATAATTCAAAGAGTATGTTGTCAGTTTGCCGAATTTAAATTTGAAAATGCAGATGTGATTGAGTCAATATTATCTAGTTATTCAATAAATGGGGTATCTCAAAGTTTTGGAAACAACAATCTTAATGTGAAATTAATCGAGGGAATTGCAATACCTTTTAGATTATATAAATTGCTGGGACAAACTGGTCTAACTTGCAAGAATGCGAGGTATTATCAATGAAATATCCATCTTTAGTTAGAAAACAAGATTGTAAAACTGACATTCATGTAGTTTTGTATAGTGATGATATATCTGAAGAGGGAGCTCCTCAAATTGCTTTAGAAGATGATTTCAAATGTAATTATCAGAACAAAGCAAAAAGAGTTCTAACAAGTGAAAAAGTGTCAGTACAAGTTACTGGCATTTGTTTATTTCATGAGGATATAGCACCAAATATGACAGATATACATAGTGGTAAAGTTACAGTTTTCGGTAAAGAAAGAGATATTATACAAGGCACGAAAGCAAGAAATCCAGATGGAACAGTAAATTATGTTGAATTGGATATTGTATAATGTCAAACTTCGTAAAATCAACAATTAAGATAAATTTCCCTAAAATAAAACAATTGAGTAAAGCAACAACAACAGCATTAGAAGAAACAATTGAGGCATTAAAAACGGAAGTTATAAATGCTCAAGTAATGCCTTTTGATACTGGTAACATGCAAAATAATTCTACATTTACTGATATTTCAAAAAGCAAACAAGGTAGTGTAAGTTTAATAACTGCAACACCTTATGCTAGAAGAATGTATTATCATCCCGAATATAATTTCCAAACTAAAGAAAATGCTCATGCTCAAGGAAATTGGCTAGAGCCTTGGATAAGTGGGAAAAATAAAGATTTTGTTGGTAAGGCATTTGCAAAGTTATATAAAAAGGAGGCTGGTTTATAGTGTTGAGATTAGTTGATATTAAAAACTGGTTAGTTAAATTAGATGTAAAGACAGTTGCTGAAATCAACAAGATGTCTATTATGGAATTACATAATTTGAAAGTAAAGGAATTATTTTCTAAAGGTTATGTTGTAGCGGACCATTTCTATATTGGCAAGCTAGATAATAAGAAACAAAAATCTATTGGAGTTTATCAGCTACAAACTACAAATCCTAATATTGCAGTAGGTGGCTTGAAAAACACAAAATGCAAAGAAAAGACTGTAAGTATTTTAATTCATTGGAACAATAATGCAGATGAAACCGAAGTAAAAGCTCTTGAGTTATATTATAAATTCATGAATGCTAGGAATTTTTACATTACTAATAATATTTTAGTTAATTATATCGATTTGCTTGTACCAGAACCAATAGATGTTGGAACGGATAGTTCTAATATTTATGAGAGGGTAATACAAGCAAGATTTTATTATGAGGAGGTTGATTAAAAATGGCAACAGTAACAACTGGAGTATATCCCGTATTTGATAATGTGTTCAAAATTGGAACCAAAGGAAAAGCATCTGAAAGTGCAGATATGAAAGCAATTGCAGATTGCGAAACATTCTCAATGTCAATGGATAATAATGTTGAAGAATGGACTCCTATGACAACAGAGGGTTGGATTAGAAGAATGATGACTGGAAAAGGTTTTTCAATCAGTATTTCTGGAAAAAGAAATGTTGGAGACGATGGAAACGATTACATTGCATCAAAATTATTTGCAACTGGTGCAAGTGTAGAATCTAAATTTGAATGGGTATTCGCAGATGGTACTACGGTATCATTTGACTGTATTATTTCCGTATCTAATGCTGGTACAGGAGATAGCACGAATGTTGCACCTTTAGAATTTGAGGTTATGTCAAATGGAAAACCAACTGTAACACCAGCAGCATAAAACGAGCCTCAGCATTTCGGTGCTGGGGCTTATTTTTTTTATTAAAATTAATTTTAGGAGGAATTAAAAATGGCAAATAGTATTGATATTAGTGCAAAACTAAAAAAAGAGCCTATAAAAATAAGGTTAGCAGAGGATAAAGAATATGAAGTTGATAACAGTGCAGAAACATTTGTTATTGTACAAGACAAATTAAAAGATAAAGAATTTAGTATTGATGTTATGTATGAAGTAATTGAGATATTAATGGGAAAAGATGCATTGAAAGAAATAAAAGGTATGAAATTGTCTGTAAACGGAATTGAAAGTGTAATAATCGGTTTAATGGCAGCAATAAATGAAATATCTTATGAGGAAATGGAGAAACGATTTCCAAAACAATAATGAAGCATTTTATGATTTAATTGATGATTTTGACTTAATAGAAAGCTCATTTGCTCAACAATATGGCATTAGACTAAGAATGGAAATAGATACTATGAAGTGGGGAGAATTTTCAAGTTTATTAAGTGGTTTGAATGGAGACACACCTCTAGGAAATATTGTAAGAATTAGAAGTGAAAAGGATCCAAAAGTAATTAAAAATTTTACTGAAAATGAAAAGAGAATTAGGTCAAAATGGTTAAATAAAAATGCAAAAGAAATAAGTCATGAAGATTATCAACAAGCTATGGAAAGTATAAAAAATATGTTTAAATCCATAGCAAAACAAAATGAAAAGAAATGAGGTGGAAGAAATTGAGTCAAAATGTAGGTACAATAGATTTAGA
>ERZ836441.1692-NODE-1692-length-20145-cov-5.398706_pt1 | contig 20145 bp, 20 predicted proteins | sample MGYA00519686_ERZ836441 | MGnify/ENA primary metagenome ERZ836441 (study PRJEB31850, sample SAMEA3708800) | human gut metagenome | biome: human gut; feature: human-associated habitat; material: faeces | place: China | collected 2014 ... | reverse complement strand
TCTGCGCGAGGTGCTGCACTGCATCAAGGTACAGAAGGATAAGCAGGAAATGCGGCAGCTGCTTCAAACGGATGACCGCTTTGCGCACCTGGACAGGGACGCCGCGATGGTCATTCGCACCATGACCAACACTAAATTCAAGATTGATGATCATTCGGAGGTGGTCAATATGTGTGAAGCTATTCAAGGCATGATTGATGATGGCGTTGTCAAAGGTATCAAAGAAGAAAAACGCAAAACTGCGCTGCGCATGTTAGAACTCGGACTTTCTGTCAAGCAGATTGCGCAGGCGACCGAACTTTCCGAAGACGACGTGCTGAAACTCATTCAGAAATAATTCCAATTCACGCACTGGCGGTCAGTTGAAGCTGGACGCTTTTTTCATACCCATTAAACGAAAAAGGAGGTTAAAACTGCTCAAGACATATACAGCTCTGTTTCTGAAACATTGGATATGTTTCCGGATATTGATTTGCGTTTTGTTGGCTCTGTGCAATCTCGTAATCAACATATTGAAAAGAGCCTTGAGGAAATGTATCTCAACGCATATCGTCAGCACTATCCCACCGCATCTGATGCCGACTTGATGCCATTTGTTCGACAGCAAGTAACTGCCGTCCTTTGGCAAAGAGCATCTCAAATCGGTTGTTTGACTTGTATAACCAACATACTCCACGACTCGTAAAAGTAAGAAGATGATATTGTGGAAATCAAAAAATTGAATTTTGAAAAAAAAGAGGTCCAGATTAAGGAGACCTATATTGACGAAACAGGCAAGACACGAGAAAGAATTAAAACAGTTATGATGCCAACCGGAAATGTCATCCCTGCCAACAATTCTCGTCCTGCATCGTCCGAAAAGAAAAAAGATTAACCAAGCCCATCGGAAGATGCTGGGTAAACTTCTTCGCCCACTTTTCATAACCGATGGTTTTTCCTTCTGCTATTTTTGCCTGAACATCAATCAGCATCCGGAACTGCTTCGGGGCAGGAGTCTTGGCAGAGTTGCCTTTTGACTTGTGCAGGTTCTTACCGGAGATAACCGCTTGCAGTTCCTCTTTGCTATATCCTTCGCCAAGAGAACGCAGCCGAATGAAACGCTTCTGATTCTTGCCCTTGAACGCAGGCTGCTTTCCATCCTTGAACTCAAATCCCATGTCAGCCAGAGCCTGAACAAAGCCATCAAAGCTCTTTGGTTTCTGCTTCAGCACCGCATCAATCGCATCACATAATTCGTCACGCTGGGTACGCTTCTTGGGATAAACGGTTCTTTTCTGACGCTCTCGATATGGCTTCGGTGTAATAATGGACAGACCGTGTTCCAGGCAAACCATATCGCTGAGCCGTTGCACCGCAAGACCGGAAAGGAAGAAGTTTTTGAATTTTCGTGTGGCATCCAGCGAGGTGGAATTATAAATGATATGGTTGTGGAAAGAATTTTGTCAAGGATTATTTTACCGTTATCTCAATTTCATGTAAGTCTTGTTATTTCGTCCATAAACAATAGCCTATTGAAGAAAACACCGCACCTTAGTTTTTCCTAACATTCTTACCTAATCTTGGTCGAATCACGAAAGGCCTACATTTACAGAACAAATTTCGCAAAGCTGTTTCATGGCAGTCAAGACGGCAAACAGGAAAACCTGCCTGCCGTCCTTCTACTCACTTTCATTTTTACACTAGCTTTTAGAGTTTACATAGAATTTGGAATAATCTTAGATGATGTTTACAATCTTTTTTTCATAGGATTATCTACTTTTTTCTCTGCAATTCACGAAATCTTTCAGTCGTATATGTATGGTCATCCGCTTTATATTGGATTAATATTGCCTTAATTTCGGCAAATGGAATTATGTATCTGGTATATGTCGTATAGTTATGCCAGATATCAATCCGTCCTCTCCCCTCTTCAAATACTTGATAATAATCTAACGCAATCCATGGATCTTTCTCATCACCATACAACACTAATCTGCCCGACACTCGCTTTTTTCTCCATAAACCGTAACATATACATCATCAGCAAGTTCAGAAGCCTCAAAAACTGCATCTGACAAACTACTCTTCAGTTTATCTGCATATAGCTGCCGTGCCTTTCTCCATCCTCTCAGTTTTACTAAAGCAAAAGCAATTCCTACTCCGACAATAATCGCCAAAATGCACTTTAATCCGGTCACTTCAAGCCCAGCACTCTCGGAGGTAGGCCAAACTACCTCCAGAAACAAATTGATTATGTAACTTATAACTACACAAGCCCCTAAATGAACAGTCTCACTCATCGCAAAAGAACGCGTCGATCTAAACCTTCGATACGCAAATATCGTGCAAATGTTCCTAATACGAGACTTCTTATTCACTCGTTTGAGGTATAGCGCAGATCGCCTATATTTATATTTTGTACTTTTACTTATGTGTAAAGATCTCAATTTGTTTTGCCGAAGATCAATATCATCGCCTGCTACAGTAACTGTTTTTGTCAAGGAATATTTTCGGTGTTTTGCGCTCTTATCCTTCTGTTCAAAAGATTTTTTGTATATATTCATCGAGCATATCGCCTTGACAACCGCCTCAAATCCCCCTATAATTCCTTATGGCGTAAGCCTCAAACTGCATAGCGTAGCGAAAAGCATCATGCCTTTGCGCATGGGAAGCCGGGTGAGAATCCCGCACAGGACCGCTGCTGTATTGGCTGAGCGGCTCTCACGACCCTTTGGGTCAGTCACTGGGGTGTAAGCTCTGGGAAGGCGAGAGCGTCTGCTATGAAGCCTGAGTCAGAATACATACTTTTTGCGACAATCAAGGGTCTTCCCGGTCTCGGAAGAGCTGTTTTTTCTGTACCCAAATATCCCGTTTCTCCTGACGGCGGCGGGTTTGTTTGGCGCGCTCAAAGCACTGTGCCGACCGAAAAAGATTGTCGATGCAGTGCTTTTTGTCATCTTGCGCACCAAATAAAAGGAGGAATAATCCGAATGAAGAAACTTGTCTCCCTGCTGCTTATGCTGGTGTTTGTGTTCTCGCTCTCCTGCGCCATGGCCGAGGGCAAAAAGCACGTCGAAAACCTCATCGTCGGCACGACGGCAGCCAACAACACCTTCAACATGACCACCCAAAGCGACGCATTCGGTCGCATGAATTACAACGGTCTGACGCAGGGCAACTACGTCTATCGCGACGCGAACGGCGATTTGCAGCCCTATTTTTTCACCAGCTACGAGATTTCGGAAGACGGTAAGGTGCTGGATTTCACCTGGCATAAGGGCGCGATCTGGCATGATGGTCAGCCCGTGACCGACGAGGATATCATCTTCACCTTCGAATTCCAGCGCGACGTGAAGAAGGTCGGCGGTTTGTCCAATCTGGTCAGCGTGGAGATCACCGGCGAAAACGCGGCGCGCCTGACCTTCTCCCAGCCGGACGTGTATTATTACCTCAACACCTCCTGCATGAACACGGCATGCATCTATGCCAAGCACATCTGGGAAGGCATCGAGGATTATTCCCACTACACCGGCGAGGCCGCTGCCATTGGCTGCGGCCCGTACAAGCTGGTGGGCTACGATGTGGATTCCCAGACCTCTTACTATGAGGCCGTGCCGGAGAACGCGTTCCTCGGCGAAATCACCGTGGACAAGGTGACCGTGCAGACCTACGCGGATCAGGCGAGCCTGATGATGGCGCTGGCAAGCGGCGAGTGCGACGCGTATTACAACTACGCCAACCCGATTGAAGCGACACTGATCGACAGCTTCACCGGTATGGACGGACTCGACATGGGCGAAAGCCCGTTCGCTGGCAGCTATCAGATGCTGTTCGGATGCAGCCGCACACCGGGCGACGACGTGAATTTCCGTCAGGCGATTGCCTACGCCATCGACTACCCGACCGCGGCGACCGCCATCAACGGCGAATACGGCAAGCCTGCCAACCGCGGCGTGCTTGGTCCGTCCTTCAAGGGCTTTGACGATTCCATCGCGATGCTGGAGTACAACGCGGAGACCGCGAAATCCATGCTGGATGCGGCGGGCTATGTCGATGCGGACGGCGACGGCTGGCGCGAACTGCCGGACGGCGGCAAGATGGATCTGTCCGTCATTCCACAGTATTCCCGCAGCATGGAAGTCCGCTCCCGTCTGGGCGAAATCGTCTGCAAGTCCCTCCAGAATGTCGGCGTGAACTGCCACATCGACGAGGAAGCCATCGCTAACAGCGAGATTTGGGAAGATAAGGTGACCAAGGAGGAATACGACATCTCCATCACCTTTACCACCTCTGGCATGCTCTATTCCACGCCGTTCCGCTACATGCTCGCCGAGCTGCGCGACGGCGATTCCGGCTGGCACTGGGGCAGCTGCCATGATCCGCGTCTGAAGGAATACTACTACGCGATGACCGAGGCCATCAACGACGAGCAGTATATCGAAAACAGCCGCAACCTCCAACACCTCGCCGACGAGGAGATGTTCGGTCTGACCTTCGCGTGGCAGACGGGCTTCTTCCCGTATCGCACCGACAAGATTGAAGGCTGGGATAACTGGCAGAGCTGGGGCGTCATCAATGCCAGAACCTGGTTTGACCTGACGGCGAAGTAAGCATATCTGAATTTGGGGACTGACAAATCCTTGATCTTGGGGCTTGTCAGCCCTTTTCTGCTATAACGGGAGTGATTTCCTTTTGTTCAAACACATCCTCAAGAAAACCCTCATCGCCATTGCGACGATCTGGCTGATTATCACCATCAGCTTCACGCTGGTGCATACCATGCCGGGCGACCCGATCATCTTTCTGATTGGCGAAGAGGAATACTATTACCTGCTGGATAACAACCCTGCCTATCTGGAACAGGTCACGGAGAAATTCGGTCTGAACGACGATCTGCCGACGCAGTACGCGCGCTACATGAAAAGCGTGCTGACGCTGGATTTCGGTCTTTCCTATACCAACCAGAAGCCCGTCATCGAAAATTTCCGTTCCGCCGCGTATTGGACGCTGCTGCTCTCCGTTCCGACGCTCATCATCTCCTGCACTCTCGGCGCGGTGCTCGGCATTCACGCGGGCATCCGCCCCGGCGGTCTGTTTGACCGCATCGCCACGCCGTTTTTCCTGTTTCTGAATACCATTCCTTCAAACTGCCTGAGTCTGCTGCTGCTCATCGCGTTCGCCTACAAGCTCAAGTGGGTGCCGATCAACGGCATGGTTTCGCCCGGTCTTTCCGGCGCGGCGCGGACGGCGAGCATCGTCCAGCACATGATTCTGCCGCTGTGCATTTTGATTCTGTTCCGCACGTCGGGTGATTTCATGCTGATGAAAAGCACCGTCTCCCAAATTCGGCAGGAGGAATACATCCTCACCGCACGCGCCAAGGGCATCGGTCAAAACAAGGTGCTCTTTCGCCATGTGCTTAAAAACGCGCTCGTGCCGTATTCCACATCGCTGTGCATGCAGCTGGGCGGGCTGCTCTCCGGCGCGATGGTGGTCGAGGTCGTCTTCGGCTGGAAGGGCATGGGACAGATGATGTACAACGCCGTATCCTGCCGCGACTTTGCGACCGCGCAGTTCTGCTTCCTGCTTTCGGCGCTCTGCGTCGTGCTCAGCAACCTGCTGGGCGATATCGTCGCCGCGGCGATCGACCCGCGCATTCGGGAGGAGGCGGCAGAGCGTGCGTAAAAAGCATAACCCCGCCGCTATCGCAGGCTGGTGCATCATTTTGGCGTTCTGCCTGATTGCGATTTTCGCGGATTTCATCGCGCCGTATGACCCCTCTGAACTGGGCACGGCGTATCTCAAGCCCAGCGCGGAGCATCTGCTGGGGACGAACGATTTGGGGCAGGATATTTTCAGCGAGATGGTTTACGGCACACGCGTGTCGCTGCTGCTCGGCGTGTTTTCCGCACTGCTGGTTTCGCTGATCGGCACAGCTTTGGCACTTATCGCCGGATACTTCGGCGGTACGGCGGATAAAACCATCTGCGCTGTGATCGACGTTACGATGGCAGTTCCGTCCCTGCCGCTGACAATGCTGCTGATTGCCTACCTCAAGAGCGGCATGTTCAGCCTGATTCTGGCGATCAGCATCACCGCATGGACGGGCACGGCACGCATCCTGCGCACGCGCGTCAAGCAGATCTGCGAACTGCCCTATATCAAGATTGAAAAGGCGATGGGCGTTTCCGCGCCGGTCATCATGGTGCGCCACATTTTGCCCAACCTCAAGGATATCCTGCTCACGCGCATGGCGCTTTCCGTCTCCGGCGCGATGACGACGGAATCCGGATTGAGCTTTCTCGGTCTGGGAACATACGGTCAAAAGAGCTGGGGCAACATCCTGCATTTTGCCTTCTTCCGCAACAGCATTCTGCGCAAACAGATCTGGTGGTATCTGCCGCCGATCATCTGCATCAGCGTCGCGGTGATGGGCTTCATGCTCGTGGGCTACTATGGCCGGCAGAGAAGGGAGTGATTACTGTGGAAAATGCGATTTTGGATATTCAAAACGTTTCCGTCCGCTTTGCCAACGGCAGTGCCGTACAGGCGGTTGAACAGGTCTCCCTCTCTGTCTTTCCCAGCGATAAACTCTGTATCATCGGCGAAACGGGAAGCGGCAAGAGCATCCTTTTGCTCTCCGTGCTGCGCCTGCTTCCGGCAAGTGCTGTCGTCAGCGGCGACGTGTGCTTTCACGGGCAAAGCCTGTTCGCCCTTTCGCCCAAGCAGATGGATGGCGTTCGCGGCGGTCAAATCTCCTATGTGCCGCAGGGAAGCGGCAACGGCATGAACCCGCTGCTTTCCGTTGGATTTCAGGTTGGCGAACCGCTGATAGCGCATCGCGGCATGAATAAAAAACGGGCGATTGCCCGTGCGGTGGAGCTGATGCGCCGCTTTCATCTGGGGCGTGAAGAAGAACTGGCGCGGCAGTACCCCTACACCCTGAGCGGCGGCATGCGCCAGCGTGCGCTGATTGCGATGGGCATCAGTGCCGACGCGGAGCTTCTGCTCTTTGACGAGCCGACCAAAGGGCTGGACGAAGCACGCATCCGTCTGGTCGCTGACACGCTGAACGAGCTGGACGGGCAGACGATGGTCTGCGTCACGCACGACCTGAGCTTTGCGCGTGACGTCGCCAATCGCATCGGTGTGATGTATGCGGCGAATCTCATCGAGGTCGCCGACGCGGACGAGCTGTACGCCCATCCGCTGCATCCCTATACGCGCGATATGCTCGCCGCCATGCCGGAAAACGGGCTGCATTTCCGCCCCGGCTATGCCCCCGCGCACGACGATACGCGCGTGACCGGCTGCAAATATCGAATGCGCTGCCCGAATTGCAGCGAAAAATGTGCCGAAATGCCGCCGATGGCGGACGTGGACGGCCACAAAGTGAGGTGTTGGCAGTATGTGTGAAACCATCATGAAGGCTGTTTCGCTGACCAAGCACTTCCGCAGCGCGGATAAGACGTGGTTCACCGCGGTGGACGGCGCGTCGATTTCCCTGCAAAAGGGCAAAACGCTCGGTCTGCTTGGGCAGAGCGGCAGCGGCAAATCCACGCTGGGACAAATGATGGTCGGCTTGCTCAAGCCCGATTCCGGCGAGCTGTTTTTCCATGGCAAGCTGCTTAGCTATCCCATTCGAGGGCAGGCACGCCGCGGGATTCAGATTCTCTTTCAGCACCCGGAGGTTTCGTTCAATCCCCAGCTCACGCTTCGACAGAGCCTGGTTGAACCATTCAAGTTGATGGGCAAACCGTTTGACGACGGGGCGATTCTCTCCGTTATCGAGCCGTTCGGCCTGCACGCCGAGCATCTTGCCCGCTATCCCGGCGAACTTTCCGGCGGCGAATTGCAGCGTGCTGCGCTGGCACGTGTCACCGTGCTTGAGCCGGAGATGATCCTGCTCGACGAGCCGACCAGCATGCTGGACGTGATTACGCAGGCGCAGATGATCGACTTCCTGCGCCGCTATCAGCAGCAGCATCAGACCGCCTATCTGTTCATCACGCACAGCACGGCGCTTGCCGAGCAATTCTGTGACGAGATTGTGAAGATGGAAGACGGGCATCTGCTCAAAGAAAGGAATACGAAATGAAACGAATCGCAATCGTCGCCTGCGAAAATTCCAATACGGTCTGCGCGGGCTGTGCCTGTTTGAACGCCTTTTACGCCGAAATAACGTCATATATAAATAAAACCTCCCTCATCGAGGGAGGTGGCACGACGAAGTCGTGACGGAAGGAGTTCACCACGCATTCCCCGTTCATCATGCAGGAAGTGCGTGGTTTTTCTTATTGTTTTATTTCAGTTCCGCCTTCAAATGCTCCACATACAGCCTCTGCACATCTTCCAGCTCGCCCAGCCCTTCCACCGTGCAATGCACGTCGAATCCGGCGGCGGTCAGATGGCTTTTCCAGCTATCCGCATCATCGCCCGCCATATCGTTTTGTGCGTGGTCGCCCGCGACAAGCATCATCGGGCGCAGCTCGATGTGCTTTGCGCCCAGCGCACGCAACTCGTCGATGGCGTTTTCCAGCGTCGGCCAGCCCTCGACCGTTCCGACGACGACATTGGGATGGCCTTGCAGCCGAAGTGCCGTCTGCATCGCGGGATAGACCATGTTTGCGAAATGCGTCGTGCCGTGCCCCATGAGCAGAAGCGCGTCCGCATCATCAGGCTTGAGAGCCGCCAAAATCTCAGCCAGCTTAAGCAGGTCATCGTTATTCGCAATCAGCGGTTTACCGATGCCGCCACGCAGGAATCGCCCCGCATAGCGCATATACGATGCGCGGATTTTTTCGTCGTATTCGTTGCCGCAGAGCAGGTGCGTCGGCTGAACAAACACCGTGTCATAGCTTTCGTTCGCCAGTTTTTCCAATGCTTCCTCAAGCGACGGCACAATTTCGCCGCGCGATTTCAACACCTTGCGGACGATGCTGCTCGTATACGCGCGGAAAACGTCATAGCCCTCCGCAGCCTGCGCCAGTGCGCGCTCCACCGCGTCGATGCTCCGCCGTGCCCTTTCATACGTCGTGCCAAAACTCACAATGACCAACGCTTTTTTCATCGTTTATCCTCCTTCGGTCGTTCAATCATTACCACGTCGATCCCGCGTTCCAGCGCGGGCAGAACCTTATCCGCCACGCCCCCCGGCTGCCCGGAATCCTTTGACACCATCGTGCGGATGCGGAGCTGATCGTAGAGCGCCGCGTTGAAATCCCGCGAAAACGGCCCCTGCATCGCGATGACGTGGCTCTGCACCATGCCCGCCGCCGCGCAGAGATCGAGTGCCTGATGCGTCGGCAGGACGCGGACGAACAGCCTTTCCGGCTCAATGACCTTGGCATAGACGCTCAGGGTGTGGCTTCCCGTCGTCAGCAGGATGTTTCCCGCGCAGAGCGCGGCCAGCGCCGCCGCCTCCTCAGAATTGCCTGCCCACGTCACCGCGTCGCGCCAATCCTCGCGCCTGTCCGCCGCGCGCTCGATGCGCACGTAGGGGATATGCAGCGCGTCGGCGCAGGCGCGGATGGTCTGTGTCGCACGGACGGCGAAGGGATGCGTCGCGTCGATGACGCGCTCCGGCCTTTCCGCCGCGATCCACGCCTTCATGGCCGCTTCATCCAGCGCGCCGATGTGACAAGCTGCGCCTTCCGGCAGAAACTGCCGCGCGTATTCGCTCGTCACGCTGACCAGTACGCTTTCCCCGCGCGCAAGTGCCAGCGCGGCCTGCTCGCGGCCTTCGGTCGTGCCGCCGAAGATGATCGTTTTCATCGCCACAGCCTCTCCATCCATTCGGGGTGCGACAGAAAATGCAGATGCGCAAACCCTGCCGTCGTGTTCCCCTTGTGCATCCCACCCGGCCAGCACAATTCCGGTCGGCTCGCCTTGCGGATTTCAAAATCATACGCCGCTTCGCCTGCCGCTTCCGTCGCCGCATGGTGAAACTCATGGGCGGGATACGTCCTTCCCGTCTTCAAATCCGCGACGAGCACATAGCCGAAGCGCTGCAATCTATCCGTCATGCGGCAAACCTGCGGCAGAAAGCCGACCATCTCCGCGCTGTCGATGCTTTCGGATAAATACATCATGCCGCCGCACTCCGCATAGCAGGGCAGGCCGCTTTCCAGTGCCGTGCGGATGCTTTGGCGCATGGACATATTGGCCGACAGCCGCACCTTGAATACCTCCGGAAATCCGCCGCCCAGATACAGCCCGTCCAGCCCCTTCGGCAGTTCGCCGTCCTCAAGCGGGGAAAACGGCACAAGCTCCACGCCCGCCCCTTCCAGCGCATCGAGATTGGCGCGGTAGTAAAAGCTGAACGCCTTATCCCGCGCAAGCCCCATGCGAAAGCCGTCCATCCGGGGATATTTCCTCGGCGCGACGGGCAGAACCGGCGCGCGCCTTGCCAATTCCAGAATCATCGGAAGATCAAGCGTGTCCGCGACCTGCCGTGCCGCCTCCTGAATCCGGGGCAGCGCGTCCTCGACCTCCTCGGCGGGCACAAGCCCCAGATGGCGGCTCTTGAGCGCCAGATTCACATGCTTTTCGATGTAGCCCACGCACGGCAGGCCGGTGTAATGCGCCACCGCGTCGCGCACCAATTCGTAGTGATGCGCGCCGGAAACCCGGTTGACCAGCACGCCCGCGATGCCGCTGTCTTCCCGGAGCGTCATAAAGCCCTTGACCGTCGCCGCCGCGCTTGCCGCCGAACCGGAAGCGTCCACCACCAGCAGCACGGGCGTCCGCGTCAGCCGCGCCATCTCCCATGTGGATTGGCGGCAGCTCGTCGCATCCATGCCGTCGTAATAGCCCATCACGCCCTCGATGACCGTGATATCCGCCGGGCGGCTGAGCAGTGTCGGCAGATCCCTCGGCTCGATCAAAAAGCTGTCGAGGTTGTGGCTCGGCCTGCCGCAGACCAGCTCGTGAAAGCCCGTGTCGATGTAATCCGGCCCGACCTTGCAGGGCGCGACATCCAGCCCGCGCTCCCTGAGTGCCGCCATCAGCAAAAGGCTCGCCGTCGTCTTGCCGCAGCCGCTGCTCGTGCCCGCCAACAGGATTCTCATGCCCGAACGCCCTCCATGCCATAGAGCAGCGCGTTGACGATTGCCGCCGCCACGTTGCTGCCGCCGCGCCGCCCGCGCGCCACAATGCAAGGCAGGCCAGTTTTAAGCAGCATCTCCTTCGCCTCCACCACATGCACAAAGCCGACCGGCACGCCGACGACGACCGTATTCTTCAAATCCGCGTGGTTTTCCAGCGGCTCCAAAAACGTCGGCGCATTGCCGCAGACCAGCAGCTTCGAGCCGGGAATGGCCAGCGCGCGCTCCATCGAAACGCGCGCCCGCGTCGTCTCCCGCGCCTTCGCCTCCCGCGCGATATCTTCATCTGCCATGAAGCAGACCGCCTGACAGCCCAGCTTCTTGAGCGCCGGTTTGCTGATGCCGGAAAGCGCCATCTGCGTGTCGGTGACGATCATTGCGCCTCGCGCCAGCAGTTCCCGCGCATAGGGGACAACCCCCGGCGTGAAGACCATCGATTCCGCAAAGGAAAAATCCGCCGTCGCGTGAATCACGCGCTTGACAATGGGCTTGATCTCCGGGTCAAGCGCCACCTGCAACTCGCGCTCGATGATCGCCATGCTCGCCTGCTCGATCTCCATTGGTTTCATAGGCTTGTACTCCTTCCCAAAATCTGCCCCTTCGCATCCAGCATCACCGCGTCCACGCGCATTTCCCCGTGAATGCGCGCTGCCGCATAAGCCGCCGCCGCGTCGGCCAGATGCGTCCAAACCGCGTCAAACCCCGCGTCGTAAATCGGGGAGATGCATCCGTCGAGCGTCACACTCTGACGCACGAATTCCAGCAGCTCAACCGGCGCGCCCATCAGCGCCAGATGCGCGATCAGCGTTTCGCGCCGTCCGTCGCCGTATTGGCTGTGCGTCTGCATGCTGCCGCCGGAAACCTTGACCAGCTTCCCCGGCTGCCCCAGCAGCGTGGCGCGCGCAAAGCCCAATTCCGCCGCGCAATCCAGCGCAAAGCCGACAAAGTTGCTCATCTGCACCGCCTGCATGCAGGGAAAGAGCGCGTTGGCCGCGCGCTCGCCCTGACTGCCGAAAACCAGCCCGATTTCTTCCGCGCCCTGACTTTTGCGGACGGATAATTCCAGCCGGATCGTCTCCTTCAGTGCTTCCTCGCTCATCGGGCGCACAACGCCCGTCGTCCCCAGCACGGACAGCCCTCCGACCACGCCCAGCCGGGGGTTGAACGTCCTTTTCGCCAGTTCCTCGCCGCCGGGGATGCTGACTGTCACCTCCGCCGCGCGCGCGGGGAAAACCTGCCGAACCGCCTGCTCGATCATCCGCCGCGGCACGGGGTTGATCGCCGCCTCGCCGACGGGCAGCTTCATGCCCGGCAGGGTGATCGTCCCCACGCCGTCGCCCGCCAGAAAGCGGATGCCGCCGTCGCTCTCCATCAGCCGAACGCGTGCGCGGACCTCACTCCCGGTGGTGATATCCGGGTCGTCGCCGCCGTCCTTGATGACCCCGCAGACATAGCCGCCGTGCGCGATGATCTCCGGCGCAAACGTTTTGCCCGCCGGAACGACGATCTCTACGCGCTCGGGGCATGCGCCGTCCCTCTGCCAGAGACAGCTCGCCAGCGCTGCCGCCGCCGCGCAGCTCCCCGTCGTGAAGCCCTCGCGAAGCGCCTTCACAGGCGATACCCCCGCGGCGTGAGCATCCGCCCAAAGCGCTCCTGTGTTTCCGCGTTACCGATGAGCACCGTCGTGAACATATCCAGCGGCTCATGCACCAGTTCGCCCAGCGTCAGCACACGGCTCTTCTGCCCGTCGCGCCCGATGTTCTGCACATAGCCGCAGACGGTCGAAGCGGGCAGCGTCTCCATCAGAATCGCGCAGGCGCGGGCGAGGTGATCCGGCCTGTGGCGACTGCACGGGTTATACAGCGCAATCGGAAAGCCACCCGCCGCCGCCGCGCGAAGCCGCCGTTCAATCGTCGCCCACGGAGTCAGTTGATCGGAGAGGCTGACGACGGCAAAATCCCCGCAGAGGGGCGAGCCGAGCACCGCCGCCGCGCTGAGCGCCGCCGTCACCCCCGGCACAACCTCGATCTCGTCGCCCTCTTCCGCCATGCCCAGCAGGAGCGACGCCATGCCGTAAACCTGCGCGTCGCCCGAGCAGATCAGCGCCACGCGCCTGCCTTCCCGCGAAAGCAAAAGAGCCTGTACACACCGTTCCTTTTCGCCGCGCATGCCCGTCGTCACAAACCGCTTTTCGGCAAACTCGTCCCGAACCAGCTCGACATACGTCGTGTAGCCCACGATCACCTCCGCACGGCGCAATGCGTCGTCCGCCGCAATCGTGCGCCCCTCGCGTCTCCCCGGCCCGATGCCCACGACCTGAATCATACGTTTTCCTCCCCGGCCAGCGCGAGCGTCACGCCCTGCATCGCCGTTTTGCCCACGAGCAGCCGCCCGCCGGTCATCACCGCCGCGCGCTCGCACACGCAGCCGCAGCCCACCGTTTTCATTACAAAATCCGAATGGGCAAACACACCCGGCACGGCGTTCAGCTCCGCCGCCGAATACGTTTGCAGCGGAAAGCGGTATTTTTCGCAGAGCGCGAGAATCGCCGCCTCTTCCTTTTTCACGTCAATCGTCGCAACCGCCCGGACGGACAGCGGCGACACGCCGTTTTCATGCAGAAACGTGCGGAAGCAGTCCTCCAGATGTGCCGCGTCCGTGCCGCGCTTGCAGCCCACGCCCAGTGTCAGCGTCCGCGGCCTTAAAAAGAGCGTCACGGGAAACGGCGGGCGGATCTCCCGTTCCGTAATCGCCACGCCGACCGATTTTCCCGCCAGCGCGGCAGCGGAAACCGCCTGAATCGCCGCCTTGTTTTCAATCGCGCAGTCGTTTTTCATCGCCCAACTGTCGATGGCCGGAACACCGCGCACATCCGTCGCAGTCGTCAGCACGGGCTCCGCGCCCGTCCGTTCCGCCAGCAGCAGCGCGAGGTCGTTTGCGCCGCCGATGTGCCCGGATAGGATGGGGATGATGTGCCTTCCCATTTCATCCATGACAAGCACGGCGGGGTCGGCCGCCTTATCCCGGCAGAGCGGCGCAATCGCACGCACCGCAATGCCGCATGCGCCGATGAACAGCAGCGTGTCCGCATCGGCAAACGCCTCCCGCGCCCACTGCATCACAGGCACGCCGCGCGTCACGGGGAAGCCGAGCTTTTCCTGCCAGCCCTGCCCCTTTTCAGTAAAAGCAATGGCGCGGATGTTCATGGCGTTTCGGCCTCCCGACAGGCGTGGGCGAACGCCGGATCGTAGAGCTTGGAGCGCTTGTCGCTCTCCCGCAGAAAATCGCCGACGAGAATCAGCGCGGTCTTTTTGATGTGCGCCGCCTTTTCCGCGATATCCGCGAGCGTGCCGCGCACGACCTCCTGCTCCGGCCACGTCGCTTTGTAGACGACTGCGACGGGCGTATCTTCCGGGTAGCCGCCCGCCGTCAATTCGGCGCATACGTCCTTGAGCATCGAGACGCTCAGGAACAGCGTCATGCTCGCCCGATGCGACGCCAGCGCGCGCAGGTTCTCCTGCTCGGGCACGGGCGTTCTGCCCGCCATGCGCGTGATGATGAGCGTCTGGCTGACCTCGGCGGGGGTGTACTCCGCCGGGATGGCCGCCGCCGCGCCGCAGAACGAGCTGACGCCGGGCACGACCTCATAGGCCAACCCAAGTTTATCTAATTCGCGCATCTGCTCGGCAATCGCACCGTACAGGCACGGGTCGCCCGTGTGCAGCCGCACGACGGTTGCCCCCTCGGGCGCATCCCGCATCGCCGCGACGGTCTGCTCCAGCGTCATGGACGCGCTGTTATAAATGGTCGTTTCGGGTCTGCAATAATCCAGAAGTTCGGGGTTGACGAGCGAACCCGCGTAGATCACCACGTCCGCCTTTTGCAGCAGGTGCATGCCGCGCACGGTGATGAGGTCGGTTGCGCCCGGCCCCGCGCCGATAAAATAAATCATAGGAACTCCTTTTTGGGGCGCCGCCCCAAACCCTGCTCGGAACCTCCCGTTTCGCTTCGCGCTGTTTTTAAGTGACGTTAGCGCTGAAAATGAAAACCGGGTTTTCCGCTTTGAACATCGTATAGCGCCCGACCGATTCGAGCGCCGAAACGGCGACCTGCCGCGCCTCAAAATCCACCATCGGCCGCATCAGGCGCAGAAGCGCCTGCGCGCTTTCCATCGTGACGGCGGTTGCGACCAGCCGAATCGGGCGTTGAAGTCCGCGCAAAAGCTCCACGATAGCTTCTGCCGCGCCGGTCGTCCCGCCGAGGAAAACCGCGTCCGGCGCGGGCAGCGCCGACAGCACCTCCGGCGCGCGGCCGGGAACGACGCGCAGGTTGAGCGCGTGAAATCTTTCGGCGTTCCGGCGGATGAGGGCGAGCGCTTCGTCCTTCATTTCAACGGCATAAACCTCGCCCAGCGGGCACTGACGCGCGCATTCGACGCTGACGCTGCCCGTCCCCGCGCCAATATCCCAAACGACGCCGTTCGGTTTCAAATGCAGCGCCGACACGACGAGCGCACGCACATCCCGCTTAGTCATCGGGGTTTTGCCGCGAATGAACGCCTCATCCGACAGACCAACAGGCGGCAGGCCGCTCTCCGGCGCGTCGTTTTCGATATAAGCCATGCAGAGCGGGTCATACGTCGCATCCGGGTCATAGGCCTCCGTCCGCTCGTCGGGATAGGAGAGCCGTTCGCCGACAAACAGCCGCACATTTTCCAGCCCGCCGAGGTTCAGGCTCTCCCGCACCCACGCAGGATTGTGCGCCGCGTCGAGAAAGCAAAACGTCTGCCGATGCGTCCGCACGGCGTGGCACAGCGCGCTTTCCGAAAGTGCTCGGCCATGCGCGGAGAGGATTTTCGCGTCCTGCCACGAAACGCCCAGCCGCGCGGCAAAGAGCTGCAAGGCGCTGACGCCCGGATGCACACGCAGATATTCGCCGCCGATTTTCCGTTTGAGCATTTCCAGCAGGCTGTACAGTCCCGCGTCGCCGGAAACCAGCACGGCGGCACTCTGTCCTGCGTCGCTGGATAGACGCATCTGTTCAATTGCACCTTCCAGCGGCGAAAGCGGCCTTGCCTTTTCGGGCGGCACGAGCACGGCATGGCGTGCCGCGCACCAGACCGCATCCGCACGATCAATCGCCTGCTTCGCGTCGTCGGTGAGCAGAACGGCCTCACCCGGACCGACGCTGATGATATCAAGCATGGCGCACCTCCACACAATGTTCTTGAGCAAAACAAATCAGTTCATCGTCCCATGCATGGGCTTCCAATCCATCGGGAATAAGAAGCGCGCCGCAATTCAGCAGCGTTTGCCGGGCTTCCGTCAACACGGCTTCACTCGGCGGCGCGAACGGCGCTGTCGTCAGTATGCGGGCGGCCAGATGGCGTGCGGCAGGGATATCCATATCGTTTTCCGTCAGAATACCCGTTGCAAACGGTGTTCCTTCCCGCGTCAGGCGGCGGTAGACGGTTGTCGCCTTCCCCATGCCGCCGAGGACAAACGCGTATGGCGCACCTTCCGCACGGGGAAGCTCCATTGATCCGGAAAGCGCGTCATAAACACCGGACGAAATGCCGTACAGCTGCGTGATGTTTTCTTCCGTAAAGACTGCTTCGGGCGCGCCGAACATCTCCACGCCGTGCGTGCCGATGCCCATCACGAGGTCGGATACCCGTGCAGCGAGGTCAATTTCGTGCAGGCTCATCACGATGGTCACGCCCTGCTCCCGCGCGAGATGAAGCAGAATGGCGGACAATTCGATTTTATATCGAATATCCAGAAAGGAGGTCGGCTCGTCGAGCACCAGCACGCGCGGCTGCTGGCAGAGCGCACGGGCAATCATCACCCGCTGACGCTGACCGTCGCTGACGCGGGCGAACGGCTTGTCCGCCAGTTCTTCGGCACGCACCAATGCGAGACTCTGCGCAATCACGTCTCTGTCCAGCGCAGTCAGCATCCCGAAACGGCCGGTATAGGGATAACGCCCGGAAGCCGCCACGTCGTAACAGGTCATCAGTTCCGGACGGACGCGCTCGGTCAGCACGACGGAAAGCCGCTTTGCCAGCTCGCAGCTGTCCATCCGCTCGATATTTTCGCCGCCGATGCGCACCACGCCGCCCATACACGCGAGGTGATGCGAAATCGTCTTGAGAATGGTCGATTTGCCCGCGCCGTTTGGACCGATGAGCGTCAAAATCTGCCCCGGCAGAATCGACGCGCAGAGGTCTTTCAACAATACACGTCTGCCGTAACCGACCGAAAGGTTGTCCAGCTCCAAAGTCGGTTTCACCGGTGTCCGCCTCCCCGCTTGAGTGCCATCACGATAACGACCGGCGCGCCGAAAAACGCCGTTACCGTGCTGATGGCCAGCTCCGTTGGCGAAAACGCCGTTCGGGCGATCCAGTCGCATGCCATACAGAATACGCCGCCCAGCAGGAAACAGCCGGGCAGAACAGCCATCGGTTTGGCCGTGTCGAGCAGCTTTTTTGTCATATACGGCACGGCAATGCCGACAAAGGAAATCGGACCGACAAGCGCCGTCACGCACGCGGCCAGCAGACAGGAAAGTCCGATCAGCGCCGCACGGAAACGGCGGACGTTCACACCCATGCTCGCCGCGTAATGTTCGCCGAACTGATATGCGCCGATGGGCTTCGCCAGCAGCAGGCACAGCAGCAGGCAGACGGCAATCACCGCCAAGCAGATGCGCAGATTTCCCCACGACACGGCAGAAAAGCTGCCCATCGACCAGCTGGTGAGGTTCGCAATATCGCTTTCTTTGGCGAAGGTGACGAAGAAATCCGTCGCCGCCGAACAGACGTTGCCAATCATCATGCCGACGACCAGCAGCATCGCCATGCTGTGAATCTTTCGGGAGACGATCATCACAAAGCTCGCGCAGAGCATTGCCCCGACAAATGCCGCGGTCATCACCGCGCCGAACGGCACGCGACCCCAGAGCTTCATGCCGAAGATCATCACCGCACCGACAGCCAACTTTGCGCCGGAGGACACGCCCAGCACATACGGCCCGGCAATCGGATTGCGGAAAAACGTTTGCAGCAGAAAGCCCGACACGCTCAGCGTGCCGCCCATCACCGCCGCCGCCAGCACGCGCGGCAGGCGGATTTTGAGCAGCACGTTGTAGGCCGCTGTGCCCGCGCCCTCTCTCAGCAGCAGAATCCGCAGGATTTCATGCGGGGACAGTGCCGCGCTGCCCGTGCCCACACTGACCGCCAACAGCAGCGCAAAGCAGACTGCGAGCACCGCATAGCACAGCGCGCACCGCGTTTTTTTCACCCGTTCCTCACTCCAGCTTCATGATATGGTTTAGTGCCGCGTCGTCACCCGAAAGCATGCGGTTCATGTCCTCGATGAGGTCGCCCAGCCGTCCGGCCTGCTGAAAATAATCTGCGCCGGTGCAATAGACGCGTCCATTTTGCACCGCTTTGAAATCGGCCAGCAGCGTGTTTCGCTCAATCAGCTGCGAAAGTGTCTTCGGCTTGCCGCCGAGCTGACCAATATAGAGGATGCAGTCCGCATCGCCCGCCACGAGATAAAAGGCTTCCATCTCCATCTGCCGCGTACCGGATTCGCCGGTACCCAGTCCTTCCGGCGCATACCGCCCGCCAGCCAGCTCAAGCATTTTGACCATATAATCACCATTGTTGCGCACATACAGCGCGCCCTTGGAGGTGATGTAGAACATGGCGACGGTCACGTTCTCCTGCATCGGCTCAAGCGATTCGATTTTCTGCTTCTGCGCGTCAAACGCGGTGCTCGCCTCGTTCTCACGCCCCAGCAGCATGCCGTAGAGCTTCATCCACTCCATGCGCCCCAGCGGAGTTTCCTCCAATGCAGAGCTGTCCACCAGCAAAGGAATGCCTAGCTCGTCCAGCTTTTCCCGCACATCCGGCGTGCCCTCGATCATCGTGGAGAAAACGGCCAGCTTCGGCGGGTTCAAGGCAATACGCTCGAAATCCGGCTGCTTATAGTGACCGATGTATGCGATTTGTCCATCCTGAACCGCTTGTTTCACGCTTGGCAGATACCAGTCTTCCACGTCATAGGTCGTCTGCGTCACGGCGGAGAGCGCGCCGATTTCATCCATCAGTGCCACCGTCGAGGTGGAAGCCACGAACAGGTTGTCAAGCGGCATGTACAGCAGCATGATGTCCGCATCCAGACCATCCGGTGCATCCATACCCGCCGGAATCAGCAGAAAGCGCCCGCCGTTCTGCACGGTAATCAGTGAATAACCGCCTTCCAGCCTGTCCACGGCAAAGTTTTTCGCGGCTTCCAGATCAAGCTTTTCTGTGACGACGGGCAGCTCCGCTAACGCGGTTTGAACAGCAAAAAGGCTCAAAAGCAGCGCAATCATCTTTTTCATAAACTTCCTCGCAGTTTTTCTCAAAATAAATGAAAAGCGCCCATCTCGGACAAAGATGGACGCATAGCAAACAAACGCTTGACCTGCCTTCTCCAACTGCCCGAGAATCGGTTTCATCTCCGCAGGGCAGGTCTCCTGGCTGACGGCTTCACGTGCGCCGCCTTCTCGAAATCGCTTTCAATGGCTCATGGCACACGCATACCGAATACAGTAATGGCTGTTGCGCCGGATTTGAACCGGCTTCCCTTTTCATTTGAATGGCTTCAAACACCCTGCGCGGTATAGATTTTTCTCGTTTATTATACGGGGTTTGAGGGAGGGAGTCAAGATGAGAGAGGAATGGATTTTTCTTAAATCGCCAGGAAATGGAATTGGTGCAGATTTATTTGTTTGAAGTGGATCATCCGATTGTCGGAGGGCGTTCTTTTCAGCATCATTTATAACCTGCTCCAACTCCTTCCGATTACCCGCCGTTTCCATTGCATCCTCAACCGAAACCCGCCCATCCGACACACGCGGCAGCGCGTCAGGAACAACCTTGCGCGTCCAATACCGTATGCGGTTCAACTCCGTCAATTCAGTTTTGATACTATTTCTCGTCTAAAATATAGATAGAATCCATTTTCTGCCCGTGATGCTTTTGATGACTGTCGCGGGCAGATTTTTAATT
>ERZ836441.1689-NODE-1689-length-20195-cov-10.811917_pt1 | contig 20195 bp, 15 predicted proteins | sample MGYA00519686_ERZ836441 | MGnify/ENA primary metagenome ERZ836441 (study PRJEB31850, sample SAMEA3708800) | human gut metagenome | biome: human gut; feature: human-associated habitat; material: faeces | place: China | collected 2014 ... | reverse complement strand
GAGGAGTTTATCTCCAACTGTTTAATTATTAGAGAAGGAGAAAATTTACTTATGCTACGATATACAAGAAATAAATATAGAAAAGAATCGATATCTGCAAAATTAATTGAAAAAAAAGAAGGTGAGTATTTTGCTGTTCCTGGAAAAGTTCCAAGTCCAGAAGCTTTTTTTGAATTGATTTTTATGACTGAAGAGGGAATGAAAACTTTTGAAGTTAGTGTATTTGAATATAATGTTGTAGACGTTGGTATGGAAGGTACTTTAGTTTTTCGGGGATATCAATTGTTATCTTTCGGTGATTGGATAAAGGAATTTAGTTTATAAAGCAATCTAAGAACACTCGTGACTTTAGTCATGAGATGAATTAGATTGACAGATGTTAAATAAAAAAATAATTATAAATATTCTAATTATATAAGCGGTTCTATTATTCATAATGGTTTGATAATGGCATCGGGACAAAATAGTAAATTTAGTATAGGATTCAGCGTTAATGGGAATCCAAAAACAGCTTATTCGCACTCACATACTGCATCCTCAGGATTAAGAACTAGATAATCAAAAGAGTTCCCTTATCAATAAGAGACTCTTTTTAGAAAGTTGAGATGAATTATGAAAAAATTATCATACCTGCTTGTTGCTATTCTAAGTGTATATATTTTTTATTCCGGATTCTCTTCCTTTTCTTCTGATCAGATAAACAGAATGAATTCTTTTGCCACTTCAATTGGACAAACAACTAATAAAAAAGTAACAGGATTAAACCTGCAATTTAATGAAGCTTTAGTTTCAACAATTCATGAATATTGTGAAGAGACAAACAGTACAGGAATTATAGAAGTTTATGAAAATACTGAGGGGTTTATACAAAAGAATTTAATCTATATTTATTCTGCTGATCCACAGGATTTGAAATCCCTATATATACGGAATGATCAAAAACGAATTAATTTTAAAAAGGATTCAAAGAATTATTATTCTACAAATCTAAATGATAAGGAAGCATATAATTATATTGATTATTTAAATCGAGGCTATTACGGAGATTATAATGACATATATGAATTTCATACTTTAAATGATTTGTTGAATCACACTCCAGGTTCTGAAATTATTACACTTTTCTCTATTTCAAATTCAAATAAAACTTCTACAAGTCAAATGAAAGATTATTTTAAAGAATTTATCCCTGAAAATAGCCAAGGACAAGGTATCTCAGATGTTGAAATTGTTCCTTACTCTATGCAAAAAGAAAAATTTTTGAATATGGTTTTTTTGAATGCAATATTAGGGACTGCATTGATTTTCGCTTTTATTTTTCTGAAAGATAGAAAAGAAATAGTGATACGTAAAATGCTAGGAAATTCAAACAAGAAAATTTTTATATCACTATATACAAAACATATCGCAATCTTATACGGTCTATTTCTTTTCTTAGAAATTATTTTATTCGCATTATTTGTTGGCCCTTATAGACCATGTGCCTCTTTATTCTTATACTATCTAATCAATGAGGGAATTAAGCTACTTTTCAGTTTAATTATGATAGGAATTATTTTGTTAATTTCAACGATAACCGTCAAATCAGTGAAGTATATAAAACAAAATGGTACTCAAGAAAATAAAACAGTTCTATCATTGGTCTTGAAAGGAATTCTGATTTTTGTTTTATTTCCTGTATTCTTAACAAACTGCGCGGAGTGGATAGAATCAGTACACTATCTCTACATTTTGAATTTGAATGAAAGTCAAATGTCGAATAAAATTATAACAAACGGCATATCTGTGTCTTTAAATGAGGACTTATTTTATTCATCTGAACTTGTTAATAAACTGTATTATTATATGCAGGAACATAATGGAATATATGAGGATTTCGATATAAACAAACGAATTGACTTCTTAAAAAATCATATGGACAGTGATTTAGAAATACCTGTTTCAAATGAAATACCATATATAGTTGTAAATAATAATTATTTAAAAGATTATACGATTCGCGATGAATTTGGAAATCCTTTAGATTTTAATCAGATAGAAGAATCTATTTTGCTGATACCTGAAAATTATTCATTCAATCAAGATCAGATAAGCTATTATTCAAATTATGAAGATTGTAAGGTAATTCGAATCGAACCAAATCTTAGGTTTGTAAGACATATGCCTTATGTAGAAAATACGAAAGATTTAGAAAAAATAAATCCGGTAATTTTTATAAACCATAATTGGATGGAAAATGCAAGGGCTTCAACTGATAATTATTTTATCCCAATCGATACAAAAAAAAGTGTTTCAAATTTTAAAAGATTTTTAATTCAGAACAATATGGACAAAAAAGTAAAATTTTATTTAAGTGATTCTTATTTTGCACAGGTCAAGAACAAAAAAACATATGAATTGATTTCATTAACTATACTAATCGTTTTAATAAGCACAATTTTATTTGTTTACCAACTTCAAGCGATTGTCATTTTCTTATTTGAAAAAAGATACTATTTGTCTATTCAATATCTTTTAGGAAAATCTTTCTACGAAAGATATTCATTATATTTAAGTATAAATATATCTCTTTATCTATCGGTGATTATTTTCTATGCATTATATTCTAAAAGAATATTAGAATCTTTTGAAATTGGCTTTTTAATACTTGGAATAGATTTGATATTTACCATTTTCACGTTAAAGAAAAAAGAATATGCTGAATGTGTAGATTCATTGAAAGGAGCCAGATAGTTATGAAGAAAATTGTAGAATTAGATTCGATTCAAAAGAAATTTAAAGAGAAAGTAATTTTTGATTCATTTTCTTGTACCATATATGAAAATGAGTTTGTTGCAATAATTGGAAAATCCGGGTGTGGTAAATCAACATTGTTAAGTATGATTGGCTTATTAGATAGTCCAGATTCAGGAGAAATCATTTTGTTTGGAGAAAAAGGAATTAAGCCATTTTCAAAGAAAGCCACTTTACTCTTAAAATCAAAAATAGGATATTTGTTCCAGAATTTTGCATTAATCGAAAATAAAACTGTATACGAAAATCTGCAGATGGCGATAAATGAAAAAAATAATAAGACCGTAAATAAGTACATTGAAGACGCGTTAAAAAAAGTTGGCTTAAATGGATATTCAAAAAAATACATATATGAATGTTCTGGGGGAGAACAACAACGTATAGCCCTTGCTAGATTATTAGTTAAGCCATGTGAATTGATTTTAGCTGATGAACCAACCGGATCACTAGATGAAGAAAATAAACAAATTGTTATAAAACTACTCAAAGAATTTAAAAAAGAAGGATGTACAATTATAATGGTTACACATGATATACAATTAGCTGAAGAATGTGATCGCGTGATAGATTTGAATGGTTATAGTTAAAAATGGTAATCCGCAATTAGATACCAGCTAGATTAAAAGTTGTAGGGTTTAAAACACTATGAGTGTTTTAAGGTTTTTGCTTTCTAAAAGCAAAATCCCTATGACTTTTTTTATATATTCATAATAAAAGAGTATCACTTGTTTATGGTGATACTTTTTTGACTGTCTGATATGCATTTGTATGGTAGTGAAAATGATGAAAAACGATTGAAAAAGAAGTGAAAATGTTTATAATATTAGATATATAGAAAGATTCACTGAGAGTATAAAAGAGATTCAATTATGATTAGATATATAAAAAAGAATAAAATATTATTTTGCTTTACGCTGATTATCAATTTATTAACATGTTTAACACCCCTATTTTTAGCCTATATTATTGAAAATGTTTCTGGCATTTTTTTAAATCAAGATGAGTCTAAAATAATTGTGAGCTTATGGCTAATCGTAGCTTTTATGATTTATCAAGCTTTGTTTTCATATTTGAATTCAAGGTATAAAGCAAAATATAGACAGAAATTAAGGGCAGACTTATCCAAAGATATTTATCGTAGTATATTTAATTAAAATCATAATGAATTTTATGAGAACTCAATCGGATCATATTTATCTTTATTTACAAATGATGTAAAAATGGTCGATGATAATTATTTCTTTCCTTTTTTGTCAATGATTACTCAATGCGTTGTGTTTTTGTGTATTTGTTTTTATTTAATACATGTAAACTGGACTGTCTTTTTTATGATGGATTTGATTGCTATATTTACGATAGCCGTTCCACGTCTGTTTGCGAAGATATTAAAGAAATCATCTAATCAATTATCTGAACAAAGCCAAGAATATAATTCAAAATTAAGAGAGTTATTTCAATGCTTTGATATCATTCAAGATTATCGTGTTCTACCACATTATATTCATAAAGGAGAAGAGAATATTGATGATTATGAGAATAAATGTTTCCACTTTAATTTCTTTACTCAGTTAAATACAACATATGCCAATTCCGTAGCGGTAATTGGACAAATGTTTTTTATTTTAGCATTAGCAATATTGAGTTCAAAGGGATTTTTTAGTGCTACATATTTCATGTCTGTGGTGACACTTTCAAATAATTTTATTGATTGCTTGTATACTATGGCCTCGTATTATGGAAATTTCGTGGCTATTAAAGGCATTAATGATAGATTGATTAGAATGATTGATAAGAAAGAAGCCGAGAAAACACTTCTTATTTCAGAAAATCAAAATAAAGTTTGTTTTGAACATGTGAGTTTCGGATTTCCAAACAAAGAATCTATATTCAAGGATTTTTCTTTCCAATTTGATAAAGGAAAAAAATATGCGATTGTTGGAGACAGTGGATCAGGAAAGTCGACTTTATTAAAATTGATTTTGGGTTATTATTCAATTCAAAAAGGAAGAATCATTTCATTTGACAAAGAACCGATAATCATCCGGCAGGAAGAACATTTATTTTCAGGAACTATTCGAGAAAATTTGTGCTTAGGAGAGAATTTTTCTGAAGAAGATTTGACAAGTGCAATGGAATTTGCGAACATTTCAGATTTAGATTTGAATCAATTTGTTTCTGAAGATGCAGGCAATTTATCAGGAGGACAAATCCAAAGAATATCTATCGCAAGGGCAAAACTACATTGTCACAATTTATTATTGTGTGATGAGATTACATCAAGTCTTGACAGTATTAATACTGAAAAAATTGAAAGTAATATTATAGAATTGACGGATAAAACCATAATTTATGTAACACATAAGATACATAAGAAAATGCTACAGGGATTTGATGATATATTGGTTTTATCACATGGAAAACTTGTAGAACATGGATCATTTGAAGATTTGCTTTGCAAGAAGAATTATTTTTACCATTTATTTATGAATCAGTAATGGAATGAATTATTAATGAATATTCCATGGTGACAGAGACACCCAATCCACGAAGAGAGCTACTTCAATTTATGAAATGACTCTCTTTTTTATTATTCGATTTTTGAATGATCCTCTTGAAAAAATTTACCTTTTGAAATTGTATAAGATGATTTTCTAATACGATCAAGAATAGTGTCGGTGAGCGGTCTGAGTTTATTTTCATGTAAGATTATTTTGGATATGTTAAATCATAAAAAAAGTTATTGAATAAATAAACTACAGGTGATATATAATATGTAAAAGGTTACAGTAAAATATAGTGTGCTTACATTACTATGTAAAATAGTTACAGTTAATCTATAAATATACATAGTTACTAGTTACTTTGTCATGTATGATGTGCTGTTACTAAAAAAGAAAGTTGGATGAGAAAGATGAAAAATGTAGTTGAGGTGAAGAATGTAGTTAAGAGTTTCAAAGATAAAATTGTATTAAATCATGTTTCTTTTAGTATGAAACCTGGTGAAATAGTTGGCTTTGTTGGACAAAACGGTGCAGGGAAAAGCACACTAATGAAATGTATGTGTAATTTGATAAATATGGATGAAGGAACTATTTCTATTTGCAAAGAAGATGTAGTTAAACAAAGGGAAAAAGCATTATCATATGTATCATGCATGATTGAAGGTCCTGGATTATTTGAAAATATGACAGGTAAAGAAAATCTGGAATTAATGGCCACTTTAAATCATGCTTCAAAAGAAAAACTACATGAAATGATGGAGTTTACTCAGATTGGTTCTCAGCTGAAAACTAAGGCAGTATCCCACTATTCCATGGGCATGAAACAAAGAACAGGTTTAGCTGTGGCTTTAATGAAAGAACCTAAAGTATTGTTACTAGATGAACCAATGAATGGACTGGATGCTACAGGGATCCAAGGCTTACGTGAAGAATTGATACGCTTGGCCAAGGAAAAGAATGTAGCTTTACTAATTTCAAGTCATCAGTTAGGTGAAATTGAAAAAATGGCAGATCGAATTATAGGTATTCATTTTGGGAAAATCAAAGAGATTTCCATGGAAGAAAAAGAAAATGTATATGTATTAGAAACGGATAGAAAAATACCAGATCAATCAGACTTGCAAATCATAGAACAAACAGGAAACACCTATAAATTAGAAGTAAATTCTGTTATGGAAGTACTTTCAAATTTAGAAAAGCAAAGGGTTCAAGTGAAGAATATTACTCAAATACACAAAACATTAGAAGATGTATACAATGAGTTTATTCAAGAGGCATCATTATGATGTACGAACTTAAAAAGTTTATCTTTAATAAACGAAATGTCGGTGTATTTGGATTTCTTGTATTCTTTCTTATTTGTTTTATAGGTTATAACGTTTATATGGATAAACACTATAATGAATCTCAAATCAAAATTTATCAAAAGGCCTATCGAATTTCTGAAAACAGAATGGATGAAGCAGGAAGTGAAGAAGAGTCTGAATTTTGGAAAAAGGTTTATCGCAATGCGAGTGGTCTGATCCACTTTTACTACAACAGTGAAAATAAAACAGATGAATTTATAGAATCAAAATTGAGCTGGAATCGTTTGATGTTACAGGCAAATAATGAGGGGTATATCATCAATGATTTTGAGAAAAGAGATGTTCAAACTTTGCAGAATGAAACAAAGCAGTTGAAATATCTAAAGAAGAATCATATTGAAATGTTGAATAGTCCATATGAACCTAATACTTTTAATATATTCAATGAACTGTTTAATCAAAAACTGTATTTGGTTGTCATGTTGATCCTATGCATATTATTATGCGATATATTCGGACTGGAAATGGAAAGTGGATTTTATAAAAACTTATATGTTTCAAGAATTTCAAAGCAAAAAATACTGTTGAATAAGATGAAGTTTTCATTGTTTGCAGCTGTTTTTTTGATAATAGTGATGCTTTTGATTATCGTTTTTTCTGGATTGGTTTTTGGAATTGGAAATTGTGATTATCCATACTTTTACTTTGATCAGATGTATACAGTGAAAGAAATTGTTGCAAAAAGTATTATTCTATTAGTTGTAGAAAGTGTATTTGTGGTAGGTATATCTGCATTGTTATTTACATGCAGTTTAAATAATGGATTTATTGTAGCTGTAAATCTAATTCTATATGCACTTTTCTTTGTCTTAGGAAATGTAACAGGCTATTCTAGATTCTTTGTGTATATTCCATTCTTACATATTGATTTTGTGAACCTGATTATTCATAAGCAGGTTGTTCTGGCTGCTATTATAAGCTTGATGTATTTTCTGTCTTGTAGTTTGATTTCATTACAATGTTTCAAAAAAAGAGAGTTGGTGAGATAAATGTGGACTTATGTGCTTTTCAATATCAAATCTAATTTAAAAAGAAAAGAAAATCTGATTCTAATCGTACTATTCATCATTTGTGAGATTGCTTTGTTGTTTATTTTGAATACAAAATCATTTACGGAAAGTCCATATCAAACATCACTAGGCATTAGTATAGCAAGTGTTTCACAAAAGAATGATCCCAAACTTTACCAAGAATTTATGGATGAAGTGAATTTGATACGTCAGACCATTGATAAGGGTGAGCAGGATGGAAAAGAAAAAAATTGGAAGTCATATTGTGAATATAAAGTAAAGGTGAGTGTGTTGGAAGCACAGTGGTATATGGTGACTTCAAGCATGCCTAATGATTCCTATTTTGAACACGCAGATGTTCTAGAAGAATTAAGGAAGGAATATGGATTACCTGATTTGTCGCAATACGAGAAATTAATTGTACAAAAATCAAATGATATTAATTTATATTTTTGTTCAATGCAGCAGGCTCGTTACTTTGACTACTTGCTAAAACATGATCTTACTCCAATAACATATTCATATGTGGATGCATCCAGTGTTTCACTACAAATAGCTCGATATATATTGCCTGTAGTTTTACCTTTGCTGGTTGGACTTCTATTGTTTCAACAAAGAGAAAGACGAGCAAAGACAGAAAAAACAATTCTAACTATTTCTGGAGTAAAGAAAAAATATGTGAGATGGAATTTGATTTCTGACGTACTTTTTGTTCTATTGGTTGTTTTCCTGCCTATTTTAGTTTATATGATTGTTCTTGTACCTTTTAAAGGTGTATCGAATCTGATCTATCCGGTTTTATATTATAAGCCAGGATTTACTGGTTTTCATTATTGGGATACACAAGGATTGGATCATATTGAACTTGTGGCAAGTGGACTAACGAATATGAGTGTCAATCAGTTTACAACGCCAGGAATGGAATTGATGCCATTGTGGCAATGTACACTATTTGTAGCATTTGGACTTGTGCTGTCTACAATATTTTATGTCCTACTCATAACTGTATTATCTAAACTTATGAAAAACAAATACTTATCTTTGCTTGTGTTTTTAGTTGTCTTGGGTCTTTGTTCTTTGGCATCGCCATTAGGAAACATGCAGAAGATCAATACATTCAATCCAATGTCATACAGAGATTTTGGAATGAACCTATTAGGTACTAGTTATTTTGGATATTTTGCAGGAATTGTAATTATTGGATTATATAGTGTAATTTTGTACTTAGTTTTGAAGTGGTGTGCTAAGAAAGTACGCGTTTAATATATCATGATGAAACAATTGAATTATAAAAGTTAGAATAGTTGTCATAATATATTTTTTGGAAGTTCTAATGATGTTAATGATAAAACAACTTTTTTGTAAAATGATATATTATAAATAAAATGAAATAATATGAAATTACAAATAATTAAATGAAAATAACATACATTTATTATTGAAAAAAATTACATTTATGCTAGAATTTTTTAAAAAGAAGGTGATACGTATGTTTAAAAGCTTAACATTTCTTTGGAAGTATGCGTGGAATGTACAAAAAAGCTATTTGGTTTGTTTGATTTTGTATCAAATAACGAATACGATCCCACCTTTATTGATTATGTTTTTTCCAAAGGTTTTGTTGGATGAACTAATGGGACAAAATCGAATTTCATATTTACTTACATATATCATTATCTTTTCAATTGTGATTTTCTTAATGAAGTTTTTAAGCGATTTTTTAAAGAATACGGCCTTCTATAAGCGATGTATTATTTTAGAAAAGTTTCAGGTGGAGTTAAATACAAAACTTTCTAAAGTGGATTATGCGTGTTTGGAAGATCCAGAGTTTTTAAATTTGAAACAAAATGCAGAAAAATTTTTATATGCGAATGGCCAAGGATTTAGTTTTGTATTAGATCGAGCGATGGAAATCATTAGTAAAGTGATGATTTTCGGTACAGTGATTTGGATCATAGCTTCATTGAATAAAGCAGTGTTGCTTGTGTTTTTATGTCTTGCCTATCTAAATAGTAAAGCACAGATGCGATTTAAGAAGGCCTATGCAAGATTGGAAATGGAGAAAAATCCGAAGGAAAGAGAATTGTCTTATTTTATGAATGTGTTTTCGGATGTAAAGTATGGCAAGGAAATTCGAATGAATCAAGGTCAATATGTATTGATGGATTTTTTAAAAGATTGTTTACATAAGCTTTGGAAGTTTTATAAAAATCAGATGTATATTATGGATAAATCCGATTTCTTTATGCATCTTATGGATTTTTTTCAAAGAATGGTTTCTTATGTATATATGGTTTTTATGGTATCAAAAGGATTTATATCCATCGCTAATTTTACACTGTATATCAATGCGATTGCGACATTTACAACTTCTATGGATGAAGTGATTGATAGTGTGAATGATATAAATCAGTATAGTTATTATTTTGAAGCTGTTGAGAAATTTATGAATTTGCCTATGGATATATATGATGGAAAGGTCAACCGTAATATGCCTTCTCGATTTGAATCGTTAGAATTTAGAAATGTTGGATTTAAATATGGCGGTAGCGATAAATGGGCTTTAAAAGATATCAATTGTTTTATGAAGGCTGGAGATAAAATTGCAGTGGTTGGAGAAAATGGTGCGGGTAAGACTACGTTTATTAAATTAATTTGTCGATTATATGACCCAACTGAGGGAATGATATTATTAAATGGGGTGGATATTAAAGAGTATGATTATGTTCAATATGTAAAATTCATTTCAACCGTATTCCAGGATTTCCAATTATTTTCAATGTCACTTAAGGAAAACGTGAGTTTATCGCGAAAAAGTGATGAAAATCGAATTCATGGTATATTTGATTCTTTGGGGATTTCTGCATTTGTAAAGAAATACAAGAAAGGCTTGAATGTACGTGTACACAAGGATTTTGATTCAGATGGTTTTGAACCTTCAGGCGGAGTTGCTCAAAAAATTGCGATTAGCCGAGCTATCTATAAAGATACACCGATAATCATATTGGATGAGCCAACAGCTGCATTGGATCCAAAATCAGAGTCGGAGATATATGAACAATTCAATGAATTATCAAAAAATAAGTTGGCTATTTTTATTTCACATAGAATGGCATCGACAAGGTTTTGTGATAACATTATTGTTTTTAAGAATGGTAGCATTGAAGAAATGGGTAGTCATTATGAATTAATGAAGGCACATTCTGTATATTGGAATTTATTCAATATGCAGTCAAAATATTATATGAATGCAGAAAGTGGGAAGCTATGATGGAAACTTGGAAATTAGTAGAATGATTGGAATAAGCAATAGATAATTCAATTGGATGATGTAAAAGAACAAAACTCAGTGTTACAGACAAAAGTGGATGATCATAATCATAGTATGTTGACAATGAGTAAGAAGCTGAATAGGTCTGAAGTGAAAAAATATGTAGATGCATTTTTAGTGATCATAGGATTATTAATTATTGTTGGAACAGTAATCTATTACTTATTCTATAATTTTAATTCAACTACAATGTATGCCATCTGTGGTATTGTTCTAGTAGTAATGATTTTATTACTATATATTAGAAACTATAAAAACAATCGTTATGGTGGCACAAATTCAAAAATGATTTTCTTGATGCACATTAGCTTTGATCCAATAATTATTGATTGTATAAATTTAAATTCTCTCAATAAAAGAGTATCACTTGTTGCGGTGATACTCTTTTGCAACTTTGGTTTAAGTGGGCGATTGGATTGCTGTTTATATATAAGACTTTGATATAGGAATATGCTTTATATAAAAATTTAAAAATATCTGTTGTGATAGAACAATGGGAAATATATTTCTTTTCATTGATTTAATGAGTCATTGTATATATCATTGATATTAGAGGTGACACTATAAAATGACTAAGTATATTGAAGATGAACGTACAGAATTAAAACGAGAGTTGATTGATGAAGTCAAAAGCGAAATAATTGCTTTTCTTAATAGTGATGGTGGAACCATTTATGTAGGTGTGGACGATGACGGTAGCATTGTTGGGATTAAAGATGATGCTTCTAAAGATAAAGTAGATCTGAAATTAGGAAACTGGATTCAAGAAGCATTCTTTCCCAAACCTTCAGGATTAATTCAATATTATTTTAATAGTGATGATGTTTTGGTCATTAATATTTCTAAAGGAATAAACAAACCATACTATTTAAGAGAAAAAGGACCAAAACCCTCAGGCGTATATATTCGTGTTGGTAGAAGTAAGCGTAAGGCTAATGACGATGAGATATTACGTATGATAATGGAGTCACATAGCTACAGTTATGAAGATGACATTTCTGAGGAACAGGATCTTACATTCAAGAGTTTTGAACGAACACTTGAAGAGAATGATATAAACTTAACGCCTCGATTAATGAATACAATGGGTTTGAAAGCTAAATCAGGTAAATATACAAACCTTGCATATTTATTATCTGATCAATCTGAGATTGTTGTCAAAGTTGCAGAATACGATTCTGAAATGAATTTCAAAATCAAAAAGAGTTTTAAAGGTTCGTTAGTGAATGTTTTAAAAAATGTAGAAGAACAGGTAGAAAGATTAAATGATTTACGAGTTGTGATTGATGGAAGTTCGTTTAAGCGAATTGAAACAAAATCTTATCCCGGTGCATCTATTCGTGAAATGGTTTTAAATGCAATATGCCATGCCAATTACTTTATACGTTCGAATATTAAAATCGAATTCTTCCCTGATAAGGCAAAAATTACTAGTCCAGGTGGAATATTTAATGCATCTATGGATGATATTATGAATGGCGTGCAAACATATCGTAATCCAAGGTTAGTACATGTGTTTGATAAACTAGGTATGATTGAAAACTTTGGTACAGGAATTCCTAGAACGATGGAAAGCTATAAAAATTATGGCGTGAAACCTGAGTTTAAAGCAACGGAAAATTTCTTTTTTGTCACATTACCGAACGTTAACTATCTAAAGAATGACTCAATAACTGACCCAATAACTGACCCAATAACTGACCCAATAACTGACCCAATAAGCGATTTGGGATTAGAAATAATGAAAGCTTTAAAACTGAATCCTGGAATAAACACAATAAAACTATCTGAAATAATCCAAACAAATTTGCCATCAGTTAGCAGGAATATGATAAAAAATGAGTTAAAAAGAAACTTGACTGTTTATGTAGAGCATCGTGGCTCGAATAGAAATGGCGGATATTACTTAAAAAGTAAAGATGATAAATAAAATATAGGTAAGAAGAAATTCTTTTGTTGTGAATTCAGTTAGAAGCAATGGATTTAGAGGAAAATAAAAACAATCGAAATCGATGAAAAAAAGCGGATAATTTACTATCCGTTTTTAATATGCTTTGAAAATTTTTTGATAAAATTTTGCAATAAAGTTAGTGTGGATTATCTCGCGTTTTATTGTATCAGCCGATGCTCAGTTGACTTATAGAATTGTTATTTTTGTCCATTTGATTTTATGGTAAAATGGACATACTATTCTGCAACTCCTCTCTCGGTAACGGGAAGGAGGTGAATCTCGTGGAGGAGATATTGTTATCCGTTATTGTCTCTGTCATAGCAGGTGTGGTAACCCATATTATATGCAAATGGCTCGATGGGGATAAGTAGAATAGTGAGCCTTTAGCGGTAGAATTAGTCCTTCTACTGCTTTTTTTTCGTTGAAAAAAGGATGGTTTAGTCCGAACCATCCTTTTACTCGTGTAGGCTTGTTATCCGTTTGCCTACTTGAATTATAGCATACTTTTTAGGTAATGCAATGCTCATGATTAGGTGAAATATTATTGGTTTCATGTATATTCGATTCGTGCTTTAAATATAGTTTTTTTCCTTGTCATATTCTTTAATTGAAACTCTAAAATTATAGATTGTTTCAGTGATCACGATATTGATTTATAGTTTGAAAAAAGTACGGTTGAAAATATACAAACTTAGTATATTTGATAGAATTATTTACTTACTAAGTTATTTTACACGCGAAAAATAACATATGAAACGTTTGGATGAAAACAATTACATATATGCTACCATGAAAAAAGAGTGCTATTTATAATGATAAAATAAAACTTATATCATTTTTATTAATAATCACAACAGTTATCACGTAAAAAAATAGATTATTCGATTAACAATAGTGTTGAAGTTAATGATGTCTATGCACCATTTCCAATTATTACAGTTAAACTGGCAACGATGCTAAATGGTTTTAACATAGGAAAGAATGTAGTTGAATATGTTATTTTTTAAGAATGTGTGGTAAAGTAATCTAAAACAGAAAGATAAGGATATTTAATGATTAATATTTTAATTTGTGATGATGAAATAAATGATGCCAACATTGTTAAAGCATGTATAGAGAATCTATTGGATTCAAAAAACATTGCTTACAATATAGAAATATGTTTGAATGCGAAAGAGCTAATAGAGAAAAGTAAAAATGTTAATTTTCTCTTTTTGGATATGGAAATTAATGGAATTAGTGGAATAGATATGGGATCGAAGCTTAGAACGTTAAAAAATCAATGTCACATTATTATTACATCGAATTATCAAAAATATTTATTGGATGGATATTCCATAAAGCCAGATCGGTATATACTAAAGCCTTATACGCAGGATCAATTTAATATGATTATGGAACCTGTATTCAATGAATATTTAAATGAAAATAGATACATTATGGATGAGAAGATTCCTGGAACCAAGATTTATATTAATGATATCTATTATTTGGAATACAGTAGAAAATATACCTACTTATATCTGCATAACAGGACGATTAAAACTCCTTATTCGTTAAGCTATTGGAAAAGCACTCTTTGCAACGAGATATTTGCACAATGCTATAAATCTATATTAGTAAATTTGAAAAAAATTAATTATGTAGATAAGCAAGATGTTATCTTACAAAATAATGTTAAACTTCCTGTTTCCAGATTCTACAAAAAGACTTTTGAAGAAGCTTGGATCAATGAAATGAGTAAATCTATATGACGTATTTTTTTCACACATGTTTATTGGTGATCTTATATACGATTCTTTCCATACAAGATAAAATTAAGCCAAACATAAAATCAATCGGCAAATTTATAATATTCACAATCATCATAGTGCTCTTTAATTATTTTATTTCAAACAGTCATTTATTATGGATATTTGCTTTAATAAATGTTGTTTTATACGGATCGTTTATTCAGTTTATTTTTCATAAGAACATAACCGATTCACTTTACTTGTCCATTTCATATTGGATATGCATTGAAATGGTAGATTTAATATTTCAATTTTGTAGAATCGATTATTTGAATTTGACAAGCAACTACTTGTTTATGTTTGTCCTAATTGTAATTATGTATGTTCCCTATCTATATTTAGAGAAAGTTGAAAAAAAGATATGGATCTTTATATTGCCCATAACACTATGTTTCTTTATGATCTATATTTTGGAGAATGAAGATCTTTTTGAACGTATTTCAATGATTATACTAATTGGTTTGTTTATTTCGAACTTATTGTATTTATATTTCTTCTCGTTTACCATCAAAAATATAGAGCTTCAAAAAGAAAAAAATGAATTACAACGAAAATTGAAAATTGCTCAAAACAATTACAATAACACCTTTGATTTTCTACATGCATTGATACATGATAGTCATTCTATAGATATGTATTTCAAGAACAAAGAATATGAAAAAGCAGAGAATGTTTTTTGTGTAATGAAGAAAGAAATCATTGAAAAGTTCAATATCATCTATACTGGAAATACAGCTTTGAGCACGGCAATATGCAATATCAATCTTGGCAATACGACTATTCAGCATTTTGTTAAATGCAATACAGAAGAGTTTAATGACGCTGATTTGACTATATTTTTCATAAATATATTAAATAATCTGATAGAAGATAATGAACCAATAATATATGTATCCATAGTAGACATAGGCTTAAATAAAGCAATTTCAATTAAAACAAACCTAGCACATGACTTTTCAACTGTTGAAAGAGATAACCATAGATTCATAAAAAAATACAATTTAAAAGTAGACAAAGAAGAAAAAAAGATTACTTTCTTGCATCTTAATCCCAAATAACAACCACATGATACCGTGTGGTTGTTTTACTTTATTTTCTAGGTTAAAGTGAAAACAAAAATAAGAAGGAAGAGGTAAAGTTTGAATATGTTTTGTTTCAAACATGTATTATTATGAAAGCACTTAGTATTAAACACTTAAATAAAAACAAGATTTTGAACGATATAAATCTAGACATAGAAGCAGGAGAAATAGTGGCTTTGGTAGGTCCAAATGGTTCTGGGAAATCAACATTAATGAAATGTATAATGGGATTTTCAAATATAGATAATGGCGAAATCTGGATTTTTGATTCTCTTAATAATAAGAAAGCATTAAAAGATGTAGCTTGCAGCATTGAATATCCACCGTTATATCCTGATCTAAGTGGATTGGATCATTTTAAATTGATCTCTCAATTAAATAATATCAATGAGCAGCAGATGAACAACTATATAGAGTTTTCTGGCTTAAAAGAAAGACTTAAGAAAAAAACAAAGTATTATTCTGTAGGAATGAAACAGATGTTGATTTTATCCTTAGTTATTATGCAAAAGCCGAGGTTGTTGGTCTTAGATGAACCCTTTAATGGGTTAGACTTACAAACTAAGAAAAGAGTCATAGATGAACTGGAAAACTTGAACAAACAAGGGACAACAATATTATGGTCATCCCATGAAATCAATCAATTAAGAGAAATGAGTGATAGATATATCTTTATTAATTGTGGAAAAATCGTTGGGCATATGCAGAATGAAAGAAAGTATAAAGCGGTGAATCACGAGGATCCTTTGGAACAATACTACTTTGAGGTATGTAAAAATGTTTAATTTTCTAAAATTTGAAATTAGAGGTTTCATGTCAAAAAAAGTACTCTGTAATATTGCACTATGTGCTTTGTTGCTGTTTTGTGGCTGTGTCAAAACAAACAAAGAATATTTGAAGTTAAAAAACGGAAGAATAGAAAATTTACAGATAATGAAAGTTGATGAACAGAATCATATCAACGTATTGAAATACGATTTGAGTCAACAATATGATAAGGAAAAAGAAAAAGAATTGCAGTATTGGTATATTCAAATTGATTATACAGATGCATTGGAAAATGTCTATGTAAAGAATGATGATCTAGAAATATTGAAAAAAAGAATTCAAAGAAACAAACATATCTTATATGGGTTGAACAAAAATTATTTGAGTCCATTTACAGATTCTTTTGTACCTAATAAAAAAAGCTTAAAATCTGATATTGCGATGGATGAATTTAATTTGAAAAACAACCAATTGGATGTGGTTGATCAACAAAAACCAACATTTTGTTTTTACTTGAAAAATATACAATGTAAATCAATATTTACTGCTGTTATTTTTCTGTTGATTCTTCTTATTAACGCAGACATATGGAGCAAGAAATTTTCAACTACAAAATCATATCAATACATATTTTCATATCCATTAAGCCGAAAATGTATTTTGCTAATACGAAATATGTTTTATTGCATAATCTCTTTGTTGTTGGTTGTATCTTTTACTGCTGTTCTTTGTTTTGTTGGATATATTCAATATGGTTATGGAGGACATTTATTTATCCTAACAAATGGTTCATTTCTAGAAATCATACAAGTCCTATTAAAAAGCTTTTTAATTTTTATGTTGAGTCTACTAATGTATGTTCAATTTATACAGCTATTATCCTTAGTGTTAAAAGATGAGATTATTACCTGGTTTGCCGTAATCATGATATCACTGGTTTCTTGTTTTGTGATAACAGGTTGGAATTCTTTCTCATATATTCTTTCTTTTAATATTGATTTTTATTATGAAAAGACATTTATTTTATTTTTCATAAATTTGCTTATACCTTTTATTAGCTGTGTCTTTATAGAAAATATGGATTTTGAATAGGAGATTCAATATGATTAAACATCAAGTAATCGCAATCTTAAAAATGAGGATCACTAAAATATTATTACTGTTATTGATTACTTTGAATTTGATATCTTTCATCAATTTAAATAATCAGAAGACAGATTTTGAGAATGATGTAAATAACAAAGTTCAAGAAACGATTGCGTTAAAACAGAAATTTAAAAGTCTTAGAATTGTATACCAATATGAAGCAGATGAAGATTGGAATAATTTCTTTTCTTATTTGGATTGGAAAATAAATCGCTTAGAAAACTTAGCTGGCCAAGATTCTATCGACGCATATTTTAAATGCTTATTAGAAATATCCAGTGTCGACATCGATTGTTATGCAAATGATAGAGTTGGGGATTTTCATTTTAAAAGTATTAAGCCAAAAAAATATAATCAAAAAAAGTATGAGTTTGATAGAAATACATTAAATACTGTTTTTGCCAAAGCAAACACATCGAGTTTTATACATCAACTCTATGTTAATGAAGTTTCTCATATGAAATTAATGTATCAAAGAGTATACAAAAATTCTTTTCTAGATAAATCCTCGTTATTAGGTTATTTGCTGATAAATCTGAAAGCAGATTCTATCCTATCTTTTTTGATGCCAGTTTTGATTATTATATTCACTATAACTGTTTTAAACGTATATCAAGACAATAATTTACATCAACTATTCATGATCCAATCTAGAAGAAGGTATTTGTTTAATATAGTCTTATCTGTATGTATTTGTCTAGGAATTATTTATTGCCTTTCATTTTTTGCGATTGGTATTGCTCTTCTGAAAAATCATCAATTTACTAAGATAGATACAAAAATATTGGTTGATCAGGTCAATATTTTCAAGTTTAACAGTTATGTTCATGGTGTAGAAAAAATGTATTATATGGGAAACGAATACTTTGCTTCTGCCGATACGTTGTTTACAATACCTGAGTGTTTAAGTTTAATGCCAATATGGAAAGTCCTATCTCTTTTAGAAATCATGAATATAATAAAAACACTGTTTTATACTTCGGCTACAACATTAATATTCTTATGCACACGAAAAAAGAAGAATTTTAAAACTGTGTGTATAGCATCCTCTATTATTATTTATTGCATTTCGCAATTTGGATTGTTGTTTCCATGTGTAAATCCATTGGCAATTGTTTCTTCATTTAGCCTTATTTGCGGAGGATATGAAATAACATGGTTGTATGGAATGATAGAGCTAACTCTTTATACACTGTTGTTGTATTTGTTTATACGCAAAAGAATAAGAAAGGTTGATTTTTAAAATGATTAATATTTTTTTGTGATTTTTATTTAAAAGAGTGAATGAATTCGCTTCTATTAATAACACTGAATATAACTTTAATGTAGGAATATGCTTTAAATAAGGCATAAAAAAAAGCACCTGGCAAATGCTAGGTGCATTCTTTGACAAATGGTGGTCTTAGTCGGAATTGAAAAGCGGTTTTGTTTAGAGTGGATTATATTGTTATTTCTGCTTTATATAAAGGTGCAATAATTCAAGAAAATGCATAAAATCCTATAGTTTTTATCTTTTTTTGGAAATTTTTTGATAAAATTTTGCAGTTAATTTAGTATGAAATGGATTGTGATTATCTGATGGATTTACCTTTCAAAGAAAGTTATAAATTGAATGTATATGATTAAAAAAAGGTATCCAAGACTCCGTTGTTTAAAGACGGAGAGGGATACCAATTTGAATATATACATAAGCAGTAAACTTATGTCAATTCCCACCTATACAAAGATATTAAAAGACTATTTTAAATTTATTAATAAGGAATCCAATGGTCTTCAACCCATTTATTCAATGTTTGATTCCATAATCTTTTATACAATCTTTCGTTTGTATCTTTGAATTAACAGACCAGTTTCTCTTTGTATGGAAATATGTGTAGTGACTTCAGTTTCATTTGCTAAAACAGGTGTTATTATGTTCATTGATATAATCAATACTAACATAATCATTATTTTTTTCATAAATTATTTACTCCTTTATAATTGGAACATCTTTAAAACAATCATCGCTTGGATTTAATATTTTAGCACGTATTTTACTAAATACTAATTCATATGTTCCATCTTTATGTTTAATGATATGTCCCTTATCTATATCTGATTGATCATACATATCCTCATTGTTTGGAGGTTCAAATGCAGACTCCAAAATAATGCTGTTTGTAAGTAATGGAAGAGCTAATACGACAATCATTAGAATTTTGCTCGTATTTTTTCGATACATTCCATCCATTAAATAATTTATACGATATTCTAATACATGTGCATTATCTTGAATCATAAAATGTGTAGATTGTCCATTAAACTCATTTCTACCTTGAATGTTTTTTTGGATTTCTATAAGCGTGTGCATATATTTCATTACTTCATCTTTAGAAAATGGATTCGTTGTTTGATTGTCTATAAATGTCAACTTAAAAATGTACAGTTTTGATCATTTAAGAATGTACAATATT
>ERZ836441.1665-NODE-1665-length-20373-cov-5.022345_pt1 | contig 20373 bp, 24 predicted proteins | sample MGYA00519686_ERZ836441 | MGnify/ENA primary metagenome ERZ836441 (study PRJEB31850, sample SAMEA3708800) | human gut metagenome | biome: human gut; feature: human-associated habitat; material: faeces | place: China | collected 2014 ... | reverse complement strand
TCGGGCGCAAATACCTAGTTTTATTCTTGAAATATCGGTGTTGTTAGCTTGACAGCCCCTTTTCGTTTCTTTTTTGGATTTTCACTCACTCCACATGTTCAAAAAAGTCGTCCTTCCGCGTGTCCTCGCCGACCGCCGAAAACGCCAGACCGAACCGGGAATTGTCATAGGGGCCAAAATCCTCCACATGGTAATCCGTCCTCTGCTGGGAAATATGGCACGCAAACGCGCGGCAGGCCACGTCAAACGCCGTCTGGCCTTCAAACGCCGCCAGCGGCTTTCGCCAGTCCATCTTCACCGGGTTCTGCTCGTAGAGGTGGATGTAGAGCTTCTTGATCTGCCACGGCTCGCTGTGCGCCATCTTTTTCTGATAGCCCGCGTCCGCCGCGAGCGCGACAGCCGCCTGCGCCGCATCCGCCGCCGCCCGGTGCGCGCCGTGGCCGTATTCACCGTTCACATCCTGCGTAACCACGACGTCCGGCCTGCACGCGCGATAGGCCTCCGCCACAAAGCGATAGACGCTCTCCCGGCTCCATCCCTTCTGCGCGTACATCCCCTTGAGCGTCAACTGAAATTGATCCGGGAAATGGCCGATGATCGGGTAATGCCTCACCCCGCAGAGCCAAAGCCCGTCCAGCAGCTCCAGCCGCCGATACGGCATCGTCGGCACGAGGTAGGCCACCTGCACTGCCTTGCCCATTTCCCCCGCGTAATAGGGAATCGTGCCGCCCAGAAACAGGATTTCGTCGTCCGGATGTGCCGCCAGCGCCAGCAGATCCGCCTTTTCAAGCGGCGCCTGCCATTGCTGCACCCAGCCCGGCGCGTCCCCCTCGCCGAGAACGCGAAGCTCCGCGATAAACAGCCGCCCTTTTCCGTCCTTCGGGCGAATCCGCACGGTTTTTGCGCCCGCGTCCACCGCCGCATACGCTGCCAAAAACGCGCCGTCCGTCTGCGCGACGGTCTGCCATGCGCCGGACGCATCCCGCGTCTGCACATCGAGCGCCGCCGCGTCGTCGTAAAACTGCACATACACGCCGCCGATGGCGTCCTCCGCCTCGATCTCCACATAGGCCGAGCCGTTCGAGGACGACGCCCAGTACGTCCGATAATCCCCGTCCGTCATGCGGTCGAGCGTCTTTTTGCCCACGCTGGAAAAAGCGCATCGGTCGGTCATCTCCTGCGCCGTCTGCGCAAAGGCCGCGGGCGCAAGCGTCAGCAGCGCCGCCAGCATCCAAATCAGTTTTCTCATGCTTTTCCTCCGTTTTTTCGCTTTGTCTCCCATGATACCACAATTTTCCCGCAAAATAAAGTTTGTCCCTTGTTTCGGCTTTATCCCGATGGTATAATAGACAGGATGGCTTGGCGGCAGTACGGCCGCGCCATAACACGGAAAAAATGGAAAGCGAGCGATTACAAGCATGGGCATCAACGCGATTGTCGGCCAGAGCGGCGGCCCCACCTGTGTCATCAATTCCAGCCTTGCGGGCGTTTTCAGCGCCTGCCGCAAGCACGGCGTACAGCATGTTTACGGCATGCGCCACGGCGTTCAGGGGCTGCTCAAGGACGACGTGGTCAACCTGACGGACGTGCTCGGCGCGCCGGGGCAGCTCACCCTGCTGCGCCACACCCCCGCTTCTTATCTGGGAAGCTGCCGCTACAAACTGCCGGAAAGCGACCAGATGGAGGCCGTCTATCAGGAAATCTTCGACGTGCTGCGCCGCTATGATATCGGCTACTTCTTCTATATCGGCGGCAACGACAGCATGGATACCATCCTCAAACTGAGCGACTACGCCGCCAAAGTCGGCAGCGACATCCGCTTTATCGGCGTTCCCAAGACGATCGACAACGATCTGAACCACACCGACCACACGCCGGGCTACGGCTCGGCCGCCAAATACATCGGCACGACGATCAAGGAGCTGGTGCGCGATTCCACGATTTACGACCTCAAATCCGTGACCATCGTGGAAATCATGGGGCGCAACGCGGGCTGGCTGACCGCCGCCGCCGCGCTTGCGGAGGACGAGGATTGCGAGGGCGCGGCGATGATCTGCCTGCCGGAAATCCCGTTCGACCCGGCTCATTTCATCGCCCGCGTGGACGCCATTCAGCAGCAGACGCCGTCCCTGGTCGTCGCCGTTTCCGAGGGCGTGCGCATCGCGGACGGGCGCTATGTCTGCGAGCTGGCGCATAACCCCGTCAATGTGGATGCGTTCGGCCACACCTATCTGAGCGGCACCGCGCATTACCTCGCCAGCCTCGTCGCCGCCAAGCTGCACAGCAAGACCCGCGCCGTCGAGCTCTCCACCCTCCAGCGCTGCGCCGCGCACGTCGCCAGCGAAACGGACGTTTCCGAGGCGTTTGGCGTCGGCGCTTTCGCGGTGGACGCCGCGTTCTCAGGCAAGACCGGCATGATGGCCGCGCTCAAGCGCGTGAGCGACGCGCCGTATGCCTGCGGCTTTGAGCTGCATGACATTCACGACATCGCCAATCTGGAAAAGAAGATTCCGCTGGACTGGATCGACGCAGAACACTATCGCCTGCGCGAGCCCTTCTTCGCCTACGCCCGCCCGCTGATCGCCGAGGAGGTCAAGCCGGAGTATCACAAGGGATTGCCGAGGCACCTGAAACTGAAACGCTGAACCTAAAAGCCGTCCGATTCCGCTCCGCGTGGCCGATGTTTTTCGGCATGCGAGCCGGATCGACGGCTTTTTTTCGAAAAAAGGCAAAAAAACGAAAAAAAGGGGTTGCATTTTCCAAAGAGCCGTGATATACTATCTAACGTTCCGAGCGAACAAGTGAATACGACACGGGGCATTAGCACAGTTGGTAGAACGAAGTTCTCCGAGGTACACCCCACGTCCAAAGCAGTTAATGGTGAATCTGCACAAAATTCGCCGGGAATATTTGGGGCATTAGCACAGTTGGTAGCGCGCTACATTCGCATTGTAGAGGTCAGCGGTTCGAATCCGCTATGCTCCACCAGCTCAAGCGGGGTTGTCAGTCACGACGATCCCGCTTCTTTTTCTTCCCGGCGGATTTTGACAGATTCCTCCACCCCAACAGGAGGAATGGTCATGGAGTATCCCTTTATCACGCTCGACGACGGCACGCAGATTTCCCACTCCGAAATGCTTGCAGACCGCAGCGTGCTGGTATATATTCGCAGAGACGCGCTCTGCCGAGCCGTTTATGCCCTCCCTGCGCAGGAATGGCGCGAGGCCGCCGGATTTACAGCAGACGAGCTTGAGCACATCAAAAGGGTCATTCTGAAGATGACCCCGCTGATTCTGGAGTTTTCGCAAAAAGGAGGCTTCCGCGGTGCCTCTGGTCTTGAGGATTGACCGCTACTGTGTATTCTTCTGGGCAAACGAAGGTGAACCGCTGGAACCTGTTCATGTACATGTGTCAGAGGGACATCCTGTTCCCCACACGACGAAGATCTGGCTCCTTGCATCCGGGCACTGCCGTCTGTGCAGCAACGGATCGAGGATTTCCGAACCGGCGCTGCGCAACATTATGCGCGTGCTGGAAGCGTATCATGAAGAGATTGTGGAGAAATGGGTGGTTTGCTTCGGCAAAGCATGGTTTACCTGTTGAATTATGGATAACAGCGGATTCCGAGACTTTGTGACAGCGTATTATAACCAATAAACAGAGTCTGCAGCCTTATGTATTGAGGAAGCAGGCTCTTGGCTTCTGGTTCGTCGCATTTGGGCATTGTTTTCACTTACACCATGAATATCAAAACGATTTGCACCGACCGCAAGGCAATGGCGCACACGCTGGCAGCCTATTTGGGAACAACCGCCGAATACCTGCGCACCCCGACCTATGCCTTCCGCGTAGGTATTTTCCGCGGTTTTCCCCGCAGCCAAACACTCAGGCTCTCGTTATAGTAAAATGGTTTGAGCATGGCAAGCGCGCAGGCAAAGCGCCTCTGCTCCCCACGAATACACGACAAGCCCGCACTGTATGCCCTGTGATGATTTGAAATCAAACATGCAGGTCGTAAAGCGCGAGCTTTGTACTGTTTGAAAACGCTTGCAGTTCCTCAATCCGTTTTTTCGTTTTTGACCCATGCCTCTTTAAACTGCGTGTATTCGGATATGTCCTCAATCCGCTCCAGAATGCCATCCTTGAGCCAATACACCTCGTCGCAGAGCAGGCGGATGTCCTCCTCGTGGTGGCTGGCGACGAGGATGATTTTCCCCCTCTCCTTTTGCACCTTGAGGATGTCGTAAACCGTTTTTACGCCTTCGTAATCCAGTCCATTCAGCGGTTCATCGAGGAGCAAAATCGCGGGATCTTCCATAATCGCTTGGGCAATCGCCAGCCGCTGGCGCATACCTAGGGAATAATACCGCACTTTTTTTCGGTTGTCTGGCGAAAGACCTACGGACATCATGAGGCTGGCGATTGCTTTTTTGTCGGCTTTTTTTGTGATGTCCGCCAAGGCGACGAGATTGCTCAGACCGCTGAGTGAATCATTGAATCCCGCGCCGTCAATCACAACGCCGCAGTACGGGCGCGCCTTTTGGGCCGGGTCGTCCAGCTGGATTTCAATACGCCCGGACGTCGTGGGCATCAGGCCGCTCATGCATTTGAACAGCACGGTTTTCCCACAACCGTTTTGCCCGACAATCCCGTAGATCTGACCCGGAGAAAAGCAGGCATTCTGCGCTTTGATCACATTCTTCTTGCCAAAGGACTTGCTCATTTCATGAAGGATGATTTGGTTCATGATGATTACTCCTTCTTATTCAGATAGCCCAACCGGCGTTCTACGGGGAAAAGCAGGCATCCGGCGGTGACCGCGGCACAAATGAAAAGCGCGGCCGCAACGATTCGTCCTTTTGAGGGGTAATACAGGTTGGTGTGATGCGCGTCAATGATGTTCAGGCGCGTATAGGACAACGGCGAATACAGATACATTTTGTAGCCGAAGCCCATCTCGTCAATCGCCATGTCAAACCCGCCCCAGGCGCACAGGCTCACGAGCAGCACTTTTTTTGCGGGCAACAGCATGGCCGCAAACAGCAAGAGCAGTCCCATGCTGGTAAAGACGAGTAACAGCAGGCACAGATTGACCGCGAAGGCTGAAAACGGCGTGTAGTTTGCAATCACATTCCCCGGAGCATCCATAGACAGGTCCTCAATGTACTGCCCGTGCGCGTAGGAATAATGGATTCGGTCCCAGACGTTGGGATTGAAATCCGTACAGCCGCCTAAAATGCAGAAAAGCACAAAGAGCACGGCAAAATAAAGCAGCGTGACCTTCAACAGCGCAATGACGCGCACGGGCATGATCGTCCACCGTTTGGAACGCACAACCTCATAGATGTTGGCTGCGGAAAAGTAGGGGACATCGCTGATCAACAGGATATAGCCCACAAAACAGACGAGCAGGATTTTCGCATTGCTCATGGCGCAGGCAAACGTGCCCCACGCATTCAAAACGGCCCCGTATCGGCTTGTGTACACATATCCCTGGCTCAGATAGGGACCTGCGTACGCGACAATCAACAGCAGAATGAACACGGACCGCATTTTCATGACCATGTCCCTGAGCAGATGATTGGAACGCCTGTTAAGACTCACGGCAGTTCCTCCTTCCCCGATAGATGAATGCCATGTAGCACAAAACGCTCATCGACCCGAAGGTCACCAGCGGATAAAGCAGCGCCTGCTGCCACGTTTCATAGTAATACATGGCAAACATTTGCCCTGAAAGCGAATACAGGTGAAGGTTGGGGGCAGCATAGTCCATCGCGTACAAAAAGAGAATGGGAAAAATGTAAATCGCATACGTGTTGTCCACCCATGCGGAGACAGTCAGGGCCAGAACGCCCCAAAAAACGCCGGAAATCCCGATGAGCAGCGTATAAAATCCGAAGTACGCAAACCAGTTTTCCGCCTGGGCGACAGTTTCCAGGAACGGCATGATGAGGCCGCCGATCTCTTCCAGCTCATAGGAAAGGACGGCGCGAGGGAAACACACGGGAATCAGGCCAAGAAACAGGAGCGTGCCCGCCGCCATGACGGCAAAACCGGAGACGGCGGTGCGGACAAACAGGGTGTTCAAATACCTGAAAACCGAGCACCGCTGCAAGATCATGTAGTCCAAATGGTTCTTTCTGTTTTCCCGGTATCGCAGGGCGTAGGGAAACGCGGCGCAAACCGGGAACAGATAGATGAAGGAGCTGAAAAGCGTGGACGCGCCGAACACATAGAGAAAGCTTTCCGCGCCCCACCAGACCAGATCGCCGAGAACATAGATCCCGCAGCACAGGAGCGCCCCCTCGGCAAAGCGCAGCGTCAGGAAGGTCTCTTTCAAAAACACGCAGATTCGATGCGGCACATTCCGCCGTGCCGACGCGGCCGCCGTTTTGGCCTTTTCACTTCGGTTCACCAGATCACTTCCGTTCCATCCAGCGCGTGAATCATCATCGCCGGTTGATCGCAGCTCCTCGCTGTGTAGATGCTCCAGACGGGGTAAAAATGATACGTCGGGGAAAACACGCCTGCCGTGTAGCGATGCCAGACATCGTACTCGAGCAGTATGCCGGTGATTTCCGTCATCCCCTCTTCGAGGACCAGCATCTGATTGAGGTGTTGCTCATACTGCGCCAGCGCCTGCTCCGGCGGGATGGGTTCGCCGCCCCGCTGCTCTTGCGGCGCCTTAAACCGGCAATAGCCCGTGTCGATCTCCATGATCTGCTGCTGCGTCATGCGCACGCGGATGGATGTCCGGCAATCGTTGAGGCTGGCGTCGCTGGTTCCCATGCTGGCCACCTTTAAGCGCATGCCGTTCAGATACGTGGGCATTTGAATTTCCAGTATCGCGTCCGCTTCCTCAAACGTATGGGGTTCTTGGTTGAACTGTAACCGGTCGTACTCACTTTGCATCGCAAAGACGTCCCAGTAGGCAACTGCCTCCGGCTCCCCGAACGCAATGCCCATGCTCTCCAGGATGGCAAACGCCTCCTCTACCCGTGCCCCAAAGTCCGTCTGCGCAATCAAGGGGATTTCCCGCCAAGGGAGTTGATATCCGCGATATACGTCTGTATATGTATCATGGAGCCCGGATATCCACGTGCCCGCCCGGTTGAACTGATCCAGCTTCTCCAGATCCGCCCCATAGCGCAAGCACGCAGGCGAAAAATGCACGTATTTTGTGCCAATGATGTACGAATGGGTGTCCTCCCTGTTGATGTGTTTTTCCTCCATCGCCTCGCCCGCGTGGCCCAACAGGGCATAGATCCGTTCGGCGTCCTCGCGCACACCGGTATATCCTTCGGCGGTCAGCTCATACACCGGCTCCCCGGAAACCGGGGAGACCACGGCCGTGCCCGCGTAGCGTGTGCCGTGCACATCCAGCGTGTAGTCAAAGGGCTGAACCTCCAAAGGAATGCACGATTGCGCCAAGCCGCAGGCGGACCCTGCCAGCAGGAGCAGGATCATCATCAGCCCTTTCGCCATGAATGTCATGAAATCGCGCCCCCTTTCCTGTGCAAAACGGAGCAGGACGGCTTGTCCTGCCCCATCCTTGTGTTACGGATTCCAGTTGCCCCTCACAGAGGCAGTGGAGACGGGAGAGTTCGAGCGATGAGCAATGCGGAGCACGTAATCATACCCGTTGCGAAGCAGCGCGTTTCCATATCCGTCCATGCGCGTGGGCAGGGTAAAACTGCCCGCTCCGGTAAACGGTCGGGTTTCAGACGCATTCACGCCATCCGGCTTGCGGACGGTTGCCTGGAAGATGGCGCGGCTGGAGGATGCATAGGTCGCGCTGCCACTGGCCGCTGACCCGGTTCCCGTGGTTTTCGTGGCGGAGCCGGCGTTAGCGCCAACACCCTGGTTCAGAGAAACTGTGGAGAAAGAAGCCGCCATTGCCGCGCCGCTCAGAGAGAACAGCATCGTTACAACGAGGAAAATACAAACCATCTTTTTCATGAATAATCCTCCCTGCTTTTGTTTTTTACTAAAACCATCCATCGTACGACAACGTTTTCAAAATTTGCGTCCGTTTTTGTGAGAAATCATTGCGGCATCGGAAAACCTTCTGCAAAGCGAACATGGTTCAAGGGAATCCCCTCCTTTGACTTATCACACCATGAATTCATCAATACACGCTGGAGCTACTGTAGCTCTTGACCGTATCGACCTTGTTTCCTTCGCTGTCATAAATCGTTGCAACGGCATAAGCGCGGTATTCCGTACCCTTTTGCGCTGTGCAGGAAGCGCTTGCTTCCCGGCCACCGCTTCCCGAAGCCTTGGTCGTCCATCCGCTCCCGCTCTTGGCCTGCACATAGACAGTTGTACTCGCGGTACATCCCACTTCGAGTTTCTTTACTCTACTTTCACCAATTACTTTTCCTCCCGAAAAACTCAGTACAGTCCGAACGGAATTTCCACTTTCAGCAAATGGCATGATTTCTTCTGAACAGGCAACAGACAAGCAGAGCGCTAGGAGCAAAGCCATACATAGGACACTTGCTGCGACTTGATGCATTTTCATGGGAAAAACCTCCTCAATTGCTTCTCACTATATAAGACAACTGAGGAAGCCAAAACGGGACAAACTTTTTTCATTTTTTGAGTATTTTTTTGACGCTGCGGGCGATTTTGATCGTTTCCTCCTTGGGTATCCCGCTGGTATCCACGCTGAACCACTTTTCCCCGTTGTCCCACGTGATACCGACATAGTAATCCGCTTCATTTTCCGGATGCTCGGTCTCAATCACGACAGCGGTCTGCCCGTTGATGTCCATATACGAGATGACCGCGCCTTCAATACCATAAACTCCTGTGGTATTCGAACTGGCTTCATCAAAACTGACCACCTGCATACCGGATTCAGACGTGTACTCAATACATGGATTTACAACGGAAGTGCTTCTCCACGTCACCTCAAGGCCCTCCGGCAGGTACGACGGGAAGTACTCGCCCGGCCAGTCCGCCGGCACGTTAAACGCGGCGCCCTCGTCTTCCACCAGATTCATCTGCATGACGCCCTCATCCCAGTCGATGCGGATGAGCAGCTTCATCACCGCTGAGCGGATGAATTCCACGTTCGCTATCGCAAAGGGTGTGGCCACAGCGACAGCCAGCACCACGCAGGCCGCAATTTCTACAACCCGCGGCACGATCCGCCGCAGGCGGACGCTCCGGCTTCTGCGCCGCGCAGCGCGTTCCTCCCGGTCAATCTGCGCCCGCATCCGCCTCAAAAGCCGCTCTGCCCGCTCCTGTTCCTGCGGCGTCTCTGGCGTTTCGCTCTGCGCCATCCATTCCTGTGCCCACAGCGCGGCCTCCTGCGCGAAGGCCAGGCGGATCATCTGATCCAGGTGCGCGTCCTGAATCTCCGGAAAATTCAAACGATTCTCATTCATCGTCCTTCTCCTCCTGATAGACCTTCTGCCGGATTCGCTCTCGCCCCCGATGGATGTACCGCCGGACGCTGTCCGCGCTGATGCCCATCAACTGCGCAATCTCCGCATCCGTCCTGTCCAGGTCAAACTTGAGCTGAATCGCTATGCGCTCGCGCTCGGGCAATTCGCGGATGGCCATGCGCACCCGATCCAGTTCCTCGGACAGGACGATCTTTCCTTCCGTGTTGTCCCTGCCGGGTACCTGGCAGATGACCGCGTCCGGCATGTGCAGGAACTGGCTGTTCATTCGCTGATGCTTTTTCAGGTAGTTGAGCGCTGTGTTTCGAACTGTCGAAACGATGTACAGACGCAGCGTATTTTTCTCCATGCCGCGCAGTTTATCGATCTTTTTGTATAAGGCGATGAGACTATCCGAGACGATCTCGTCCGCGTCCGCGCTTTGCGGCACGATGCCAAAGGCCGTCACCATCATCAGCCTATGATGCTCCACAAAGAGCCACTCCATATAATCCCGGTCCGCTCCCTCCGGCATGACCGCGATCACCAGCGGCAACATCATCCTGTTCGCCCTCCCGTTTTAACGTACATGCGCGGGCTCCCTTTCAAAAAGGAAGCGCACATTCGTCTGCCCGCAAATCCGTATCCATTGTTCCGGTCCAAACACAGCTTACGGCACAGCCTCCTTGCCTATATTTTATCATACTTTTTCCATATTACAAATCCTATTTTCCATTTGGTCGGGAGACTGCGTTTTGAAATGAACCCGCCTGGAAAGCGCCGATCCTGTCAGTACTTTCCAAGCACATGAATCGCCATACTTGATTGCCGTACCACCCCAGCCCCAAAATGTGTGTGACGGCTGTCCCTATAAGTGAGAATTTCCGCGATTCTCTGTGTACATACGTACAACCATACATGGGGATTGTACACATGTACGTATGTACGCAGGAAAATGCGGTAGTCTTTTCTGCCTTGTTTTTCTGAAAAAAAGAGAAAGCCAGCGCTTCTCCTTGCTTCACCATGAAAAAACGCTCACCAACTCCAACCAATACGACATTGAAAGGAATATGATTATGTGCTATGATATGAATGAGCGGAAGCTCGCGAACCTTGACAACTCGGATATCGCGTTACCATCTGTGCAGGTGTCTCGCGAAATGACTACGACCAACGGCTGTCACGTCTCCCTGCTGTTTCCCGGCACGGAGAATCTCCGCATCCATCACGAGATTGCCGGGATGCTGATTGCCGCCTTTGTAAAGAAAAGGAGCAGCGATCATGAAACGAGTGCTTTGCCTGTACAGAGTATCGACCAAAGGGCAGGTTGACCAGAATACAGATGACATCCCCATGCAGCGGCGCGAATGCCTGGCCTTCATCGACAGGATGGAGGACTGGGTCTTCTTCGACGAGCGTGTGGAGAAGGGCGTATCCGGCTACAAGGTATCCGCCGAGAATCGCGACGCCATTCTGGACATCCGTGCCCTTGCTGAGAAAAAGAAATTTGACGTTCTGCTGGTGTTCATGTTTGACCGGCTTGGCCGCCGCGAGGACGAAACACCCTTCCTCGTCGAGTGGTTCATCGACCACGGCATCGAGGTCTGGAGCACGCGCGAGGGCCAGCAGAAGATTGAAAGCCGCAGCGACAAGCTCATCAACTACATCCGCTTCTGGCAGGCCGGCGGTAAGAGCGAGAAAACCTCCATCCGCGTCAAGGCCGCGCATAGCCAGCGGATTCCCCGCAAGTATACGCAGCAGCGGCAGGCGGAGAACGCCGCCATGCCGGAGGATGCGCCGACCAAGACCAGCGTCTACGGTGCGTCGTTGCTGTCCGGTCTGCTCTACTGCGCGCACTGCGGGAAGAAGCTCGTCGGCGGCTACTGCACCAAGCAGCGCAAAGATGGCGCGTATCACCGGCCCATCTACCGCTGCTGCAACGGCAGCGTAAAGGCCAAGCTATGCGACGGGCAGGCGGTCTACTCAGCGGCGAAAATCGAATCCGCCGTGCTTGATGTAGTTCACCAGTACTTCCACAGCCTTTCCCGAACGGTGGATGACGTCTGGCAGGAGCAGGCGCGCCGCCAGCTGCGCAGCCGATTGGAGAGTCAGGTCAAGTCTGCGAAGGCCAATCTGGATCGCCTTCAGCAGCAGGACGCCCGGCTGCGTCAGGAAGTCATGCGCTCCCTGATGGGCGAAAGCTGCTTTGAGCCCGACCTGCTCAAGGAGATGCTGTCCAAAAACAAAGCGGAGCTGGCAGACGCCGAAGCCCGTCTTGCCTCGCTGGAAGCCGAGAAGGATGCCGAGGCCGCCCGTATCCGCACTCTCTCCTCGCAGATTCATCAGATTCACGACTGGGCCGGGGAATTCGATTCCGCCAACAACGACACGAAGAAGATGATTCTGGCGCGGATGATTGAGAAGATCACCGTTGACCGGCATTACAACATCATCATCCGCTTCTTCATCTCGCCGGAGAGCTTTGAGGGAAGCGTCGCCGCGACCAAAGAGCATCCCGACATGATGAAAGCAGGATAAACACACGAGCCAATAACTACCATCATGGAGGTGACTTTCCCTTGCTGCGTCCAACAGCGACGAAGGTTGTTCCCACGTCGGATTACCAGCTCATAGTAACCTTTGATAATGGAGAAAAGCGTCGCTTTGATGTAAAACCGTATATCAAAGGAAGCTGGTATGGCAACCTGAAAGATCCGGAGTACTTCAGCGCAGTGTCCGTCAACGGCTATACCGTGGAGTGGCCGGAAGGGCAGGATTTGTGCCCGGATGAGCTTTACTACAACAGTACAGCTTGCATGAATTGAGAAAGAATCAGGGCGAATGTAGGCGTGCTTCGTCAGCGCGCTACATTCGCATTGTAGAGGTCAGCGGTTCGAATCCGCTATGCTCCACCACAATTTGTCTGAAAACGTCAGTTTTCAGACTTTTTCTCGTCTATTTTGCACATATTTGCGTCCGAAAAGGGGAAACAAAGGGGAATTCATCCCCTATTTTTTTTGCTTTCTTGCGTTAAAGTGCGCGACAAGAGCGCCGACACCTAAAATGCGAATGGCGCGGCGTAAATTATAGGTGAGGAAACTAAGGGCAATTTCCGCGCTCACCATTTCCTTTCCTTTGCACAGGAAGTAGTGAGCGCCGTCATACCACTTAATCGTACCGAACGGATGCTCCACCAGTTCTTTGCGTCTCTGCATGTCGTCCAGATTGCGGTGAAGAATGAGCCGCACCCATTCGGGCTTCTGCGGTCTTCCGATGCTGTTGTGCGGGATGAAGCCCTCCGGAAGTTTTTGGAGCGGGTACCGGCGGCTGAACAGTCAGCGCAGCGTATTCCCCAGCGACATGGCGCTGCTGAAAGCACTCTATCTGGCGACATTTGAAGCCACGAAGAAATGGACGATGCCGATCCGTAACTGGGGCAGGGTTTACGGTGAGCTGGCCATCATGTATGATGGCAGACTGCCGGACTGATACCAGAATCCGTCAGATCCATCAAGGGTAAAATGAACGCCCGTCTCACGGACGTTCTTGACAAATCTGCCTGATTCTGGTAGAACAGTAGTCAAGAGCCGAACGGCTGAACCTGCCGTTCGATCCCATCTAACCTTGATCGTATCACGGAAGACCGATATTTACAGAAAGAATTTCACAGAGCCTCATACTACGAATCTCTTTTCAAACACAAAAAGCGGTGACAACGGTGAAGGAACCTTCATCCGCCATCACTGCTTGAAGATATTCAGTTGTCGTTTATGAAGCGGCAGTATGCGGAAGAACTCTTCTTCCTTTACATACTACATCCCATGATGATTTTCATAGGTCGTCATGCGTATCCCCCTTCCCTTTTGTGAAGAGCGGGAGGCAACCACCGGCAGCGCTCGTCTGCCCACAAAAGCATTATGGCATGTCATTTGCCCTCGGGCAAGAAATTCATTTTATTCTTTCAAAATTCAGCACATCGAAGGACAATCGCCATGGACAGAGAAGAACAAAACCGCCTGATTCTTGCCGAGCTGGCACGGCTATACCCCGACGCGCGGCCCGCGCTGCACTTCGCCAATCCGTTTGAACTGCTCGTCGCCGTGATACTCTCCGCCCAGTGCACGGACGCCAAGGTGAACATGGTCACGCCCGCGCTCTTTGCCGCCTATCCCGACGCGGCGGCGCTGGCGAAGGCTGAACCGGCGGAGATCGAGCCGATCATCAAGACCTGCGGCCTGTTCCACAACAAGGCCAAAAACCTCGTGCTGATGGCACGGGAGCTGACCGCCCGCTTCGGCGGCGAGGTGCCCGCTGACCACGACGCGCTGGAATCCCTGCCCGGCGTTGGGCGCAAGACGGCGAACGTCGTGATGAGCTGTGCGTTCGGCGCGGACGCCATCGCCGTGGATACGCACGTCTTCCGCGTCGCCAACCGGCTGGGGCTGGCCGATGCGCCCGACGTGCTCAAAACCGAGCATCAGCTCATGCAAAACATCCCGCAGAGCCAATGGAGCCGCGCGCACCACTGGCTGATCTATCATGGCCGCCGCGTGTGCGCCGCCCGAAAGCCTGCCTGCGAAAGCTGTACCCTGCGCGCATGGTGCGAATATGCCAACGGCAACCCAAAGGGGAAAAAATAAGCGGGCTGCGTCCGCCGCAGGGACTCGCCCCCCACATTCCAAAACCATTGCAAAACGCGAACCGCCCGACGTTTCATCCGTCGAAGGGTTCGCGTTTTTGGATTGGGTTTTTACTTTTTCTTCTTGCGCGCCAGCATCGCGGCCAGACCCACCGCGCACGCGCCAAACGCCGCGCACCAGAGCAGGATCGGGCTGTCATCGCCGGTCTTCGGCAGGCGGGAAGCATCCGGCACGGGCGATACCGTAATCTGCACGGAAACCGTCTGCCCCTCGTAACCATCGCCCTTGAGCTGCACATTCAGCGTATGTTCGCCGACAGAAAGCGTGTTGAGGAACGTCCTATCAATCGTGAGGATGATCGAGCCGTCCCGCACCTGATAGAACTTCGGGTCAATCGGCTTTCCATCCAGATCAGCGGATTTGAAGTTGGCCGCGCCGAAGTTCGGCACGCCCTCGCCGATGCGCACGATCACGTCCTCGGTCGCCATGCCGACGACGAGGCTCGCGCTGCTTTCCACCTTCAAAGTCGGCGTCGGCTTCTCTTCGGTCGTCCAGTTGGCCGTAAATTCGAGCTCCCCCGTCGTGCCCTGCTCGATCTTGACGGTGAGTTCCGGCGTTGTGCCGTTGCTGCCCGTCCAGCCCGTAAAGATATAGCCCTCGCGGGTCGGGTTGTTCAGCGTAAACGTCTCTGTCTCAACGGTATACGTCTCCGGGTTCATTTCGCCCGCTTTCAGCGCGCCGCCGCCCAGCTCATAGGCGATGGCGTATTCCACCGCGTTGGCGCTGGCCGTCAGCTCGATTTCTCTCCTTGCCGAATCCACGGTGTATACCGCGTTCATCCTGCCGTCGCTCCACTGCGCAAAGGCATAATTCTGCTGAAGGATGGGTTCGATTTCCAGCTTGTCCGCCAGCGCGACGGTCAAATCCGGCGAATAAACCGTGAAATCCGCCGCGTCGTTTACCTTGTAGTGGAAGCCTGAAACGCCTGTTCCGGCGGTCAGATTCACGGCGTAGCGAACCTCCGCTCGCTGCACCTCAAGCGGCATGGCCGGGTCGCCGCCCATGCGTAAGCTCGGGAGTCTGCCCGCCTCCGTGTTGCGCAGCTCCCAAACGCTTGCATCAAAACCCGGCCATGAGAAAATCTGCCCGTTTTTATCATACAGCAGTCCGCCGCTGGCAAGGATATCCTCGCCGTTCTCATTATCCGCCTGACCATCGGTCACAATCCGGCCGTTCGCCTTCATGCCCGACCATGCGTAGTTGTTTTTGAGCCCCTCAGAACCTCCCGCGCCAACAACGCGGTTGACATTGGTGGCATCCGACACCACTACGCCCAGCGCCACACAGTTTTCCGTTTTTCCATTGGCTATTCCCGCCACACCGCCGGCATTATTTCCGGTGCCCGTCACGCTGCCCGTCGCATAGCAGTTTCGAACCATGCTCATGCTAGTGTTGCAACCGACAATGCCGCCGACATACCAGTTTCCCTGCACAGACCCGCCGAGCATCGCGCAGTTTTGAACGATGCCATCATTTCTTCCGACAACCGTGCCGACAGCCGCATTGGGGTATGTAACCGAAATATTGGCGTTGCTGACCAAAACGTTCTGAATGATTCCATTTGCCCAGCCGAAAAGCCCCTGGTATTCCTGCGTTGCGTTTGTGATCGTCAGATTTCTGATCGTGTGGGAATTGCCTTCAAATGTGCCCCTAAAGGGGGTGTCCTCGCTGCCAATCGGCGTCCAATTACCGTATGCGGATAAATCCACGTCGGCGACCATTCGATAATGAGCCGCGCCATACGAGCCGTTCCCATCGTTATATGTCTTTTCAGCATTAACAAGTGTCGCCAGCTCTTTAAGCTGGTCAGCCGTGGCAATCAGAAAAGGATTATCGCCAGCAGCGCCAATTCCTCCAATTTTCGCCTGCTCCTCAAGCGACAACTCGGCTTGTTTTGACTCTCCTGCCGTCAACGCCTGTGCGTTATTTTGCGCCGAGGCGGCCGCAGAAACCGCCATCATCATCAGCAGCAGCGCAAAAACCCTCTTCATAATCTGTATTCCCCTCTTCCCTTTCTTTTGCCCGTTGGCATTGCATTTTATTATAACACATACAGTTCATGTTTTGTATCATATTTTTGCAAAATAAATTTTCCCCTTTTTCAAGGGAAACCGCCGCGCGCCGTCGAATCGAAGGACATTCGATTCATTTGAGAGGGGGATTTTGGGATGCTGGGCAGGGTTTGCCTCAAGCGGCTTCGCTTTGTGCTCTACGCCGTTTTGTTTTTCCTGCTGACGCTGGATATCACCAACCGGACGGGTGACGGTCTGATTGCGACCGTCTGCATCTGGCTGGCGCTCCCGCTGTCGTTTATCGCGATGATCTGGTGGATATACACCTGCGTCCGCGACACGGTGCGCCTTCTTCGGGATGGCGTCGCGCCGGAGGATGCGCCGACTTGGGCGGAGTATGCCGTCTGGTGGGTGCAGGATGAGCTCGCGGAAATCGCCGCGCTGGATGGGCACGGCAAAGCGCGCTTCTTCCTGTTCCGCGTCGGAGGCGTGCTGCTCAGCGCGCTGGGGCTGGTTTTGATCGTTCGGGATTCGGTCGTCCTCGGCACGCTGCTGCTCATCGCGGGGCTGACGCTGTGCATCACCGCCTCGCCGCAGAGCGTCAACCGCAACTGCCCGGATCAAAAGCAGCTCGCCTGCCCGCAGGGCGTGACCGTCGCTTCCCTCTATGCGGCCTTCGCCGCGGTCGATACCCCGCTGGGCAAGCCCTTTCTCGGGCGCATCAAGACCATCGGCAGCGATGCGATGATCTGGGGGCCGAACGCGCGGGATGAATACGTCTATCTTTACAGAAGCCGCAGCGGGCGCTGTCTGCATCTCAGCTCGAATGTCTTTCCGGAGTGGATCACCACGCCCATTCCGGCGGGCGAAAAGAAAGACGAGCCGCTGGATATGCCCGAGCTGCTCGCCGATCTATGCGATTGTATTGAAGATTATTTGAAGACGGGGAACGTCCGCCCGCTGTGACGGCGTTATGCCTTTTCCCACGGCCCGCGGCGGTAGAAGCCCACGGACATCACCATCGCGATGCTCCAGCCGATGGGCCACGCGCACCACACGCCGACCGCGCCCAGCGCCCTGGAGAGCACGACGGCCAGCCCGACGCGGAGGATGAGATCCGTGAACGTCGCGGCCATGAATTCCTTCATCAGCCCCGCGCCGCGCAGAACGCCGTCGGAGACCAGCTTGCAGGAGACCACGAAGTAGAACGGCGATACGATCCGCAGGAATTGCACGCCGGAGGCCATCGCGGCCTCGCTCGGCTCGTTCATAAAGATGTTCACCAGCATCCGCCCGCCGAGCAGATACAGCGCGACAATCGGCAGGCAGAGCATCCACACGAGTTTCAGCCCGGCCTTGAAGCCGCTGCGCACGCGCTCCATCTTGCCCGCGCCGATGTTCTGCGCCGTGAAGTTGGATATGCCGTTGCCCAGCGTCGTCAGCGAGGTAATCACGAGGTTGTTGAGCTTGACGGAGGCGGAATAGCCCGCCATCACGCCCGAGCCGAACGAATTGATAACGCCCTGAATGACGATGTTGCCGACGGAGATGAAGCTCTGCTGCAGGATGCTCGGCACGGCAATCGCCGCGATGCGGCAAAACAGCGGGAAGGAGAACAGCGCGCTTTTCTCGTCCGTCTCCACGCCCCGCAGGCGGCGGAGCACAAAGAGCATCGCCAGCACACAGCTCACGCCTTGGCAGAGGAACGTCGCCCACGCCACGCCCGCCACGCCCATCTTAAACGCGGTGACGAACAGGATATCCATGAAGATGTTGCTCGTCGAGGACGCGGCCAGAAAGATAAACGGCGTTTTGGAATCGCCCAGCGCGGAGAAGATGCCTGTCGCCACATTGTAAAAGAACACGAACGGCAGCCCGAGGATGTAGATATCCAGATAGAGCTTGGAATCCGCGAACACGTTTTCCGGCGTGTTGATGAGCCGCAGCAGGCCGTCGCAGCCCAGCGTGCCCGCGAGCATCAGCCCCGCGCAGACGACCGCGCTTGAGATGAACGTCGTATAGACCGCCGTTTTCATTTCGCCCAGCTTCCTCGCGCCGAAGAGCTGGGAGACGATGACTGAGCAGCCGATGTTGCAGCCGAAGGCGAACGCGATGAAGATCAGCGTGATCTCGTAGCTGTTGCCGACGGCGGCCAGCGCGTTTTCGCCGATGAACTTGCCCGCAACAAAGCTGTCCGCGATGTTGTAGAGCTGCTGAAAGATGATGCTGCCGAAAAGCGGCAGGCAGAATTTCCAAAGCACCTTGGCCGGATCGCCGACCGTCAAATCCTTATTCATGGCTGTTCCCCTTCATTTGCAGGCTTTTGCAGATCATCTCGACGCATCCATCCACGCCGTAATAGCTGCTGGAGAGCATTACGTCATAGCTTTCCGGGTCACCCCACTGCGTATCGGCGTAAAAATCAAAGTAACGCCTGCGCATGCGATCCGTCTTGCGCATTCTGGCGCGCGCCTGCGGCTCGTCAAGCCGGTTGCGGCTGGCGATCCGCGCGACGCGATCCGCTTCATCCGCGTAAATGAACACGGAGAGCACGTTCTTGCGATTCCTCAGCAGCGAAGAGGCGCAGCGGCCGATGATGACGCAGCCGCCCTTGTCCGCAGCGTCCAAAATGGCCTTCTTTTCCGCGTCATAGACGAGCTGGCTCTGAGAATAGAACGCGCCGCCGATGCTCGCGCTGTCCGCAAACACGTTGCCCGAGAGAAACGCGCTGGCGCTGACGGGCTTTTCATCCTGCCGCTCCACCTCGCCGAGCGAAACGCCGCCTTCTTTCGCCGCCTGCTTGAGCAGCAGCTTATCGTAACAGGTCACGCCCAGCCGCGCCGCCAGCTTTTCGCCGATTTCGCGGCCGCCGCTTCCGTATTGTCTGCCGATGCAAATAATCATATCGTTCATATGAATCCCTCCTCGTCCGAGCGCAGGGCTTGACAATGCCCAACGCTCCGACTATACTACAAATATGTCGATATGAAAAATATATAAATGATATTCTCTCTATATCAATACCGCATATCCACGCCATCCTAAAAAACTTCCCTCCGAAAAAAAGACCTTCCTCCTAGAGGAAGGTTGGCACGGCGAAGCCGTGACGGAAGGAGTTTCCCCAACGGAAGGAGCTGTCCTCATGCTCATCAGCTACGATGCCTATCGCGTTTTCTACACCGTCGCCCGGCTCGGCAGCTTCACCAAAGCCGCCGGGGCGCTGCTGTCCAGCCAGCCCAACCTCACCCGAACCATCCGCAATCTGGAATCGGCGCTCGGCTGTACGCTCTTTGTGCGCAGCAACCGCGGCGCGGTGCTCACGCCGGAGGGCGAAAAGCTGTTTGCGCGCGTCTCCGTCGCCTGCGAGCAGATTCAGGCGGGCGAGGAGGAGCTGGCCAGCGACCGCAGCCTGCAAAGCGGCGTGGTCTCCATCGGCGCGAGCGAAACGGCGCTGCACGGCTTTCTTCTGCCTGTGCTCGGCGCGTTCCACCGCGCCCATCCGGGGATTCGCCTGCGCATCGCCAACCATTCCACGCCGCAGGCGTTTTCCGCGCTGCGCAACGGCTTGGTGGATGTCGCCGTTGTCACCTCCCCCACAGCGGACACAAGCGGCCTGCACATCGAGCCGCTCGGCCAATTCGAGGAGGTGCCCGTCTGCGGCCCGTCGCTGATGCACCTGTGCGGCCAAAGACTGACGCTTGCCGATCTTTCGGCCTATCCCTTCATCAGCCTCGGACGCGAAACGGCGAGCTACGCCTTCGCGTATAACCTGTTCGCCGAAAACGGCGCGGCGTTCTCGCCGGATATCGAGGTCGCCACGTCTGACCAGATTCTCCCGCTCGTGCGGCTTGATCTCGGCGTGGCGTTCCTGCCGGAAGCCTTCGCCGCGCCCGCGCTGCAAAAGGGCGAAATCGGACGGCTGACGCTCGCGGAAACCATTCCGCCCCGCCAGCTTCTGATGGCGCGCCGAAGCGGGCAGGCGCTGAGCATCGCCGCCAAAGCGCTGGAAGCGATGATCCTGGGTTAACGGCAATCCGCGCCTCAGGCCTCCGCCGCGTCCCTTTCGCAAAACGCCATCAACAGCGCCATCGCCAGCAGATCCGCGCATCCGCCGGGGCTGATTCCCGCCGCGCTCATTTGTCCGTCCCAATCGGTCAGCTTTTCTTTGAACTGGCCGATTTTTTGTTTCATCTCGCCCGCTTCCAGCGCCGCCGCGATTTCGCCGTCCAGCGCCCGCGCCGTCTCGCGCATCGCCGCCGCGCCCGCCTC
>ERZ836441.1652-NODE-1652-length-20524-cov-3.053838_pt1 | contig 20524 bp, 17 predicted proteins | sample MGYA00519686_ERZ836441 | MGnify/ENA primary metagenome ERZ836441 (study PRJEB31850, sample SAMEA3708800) | human gut metagenome | biome: human gut; feature: human-associated habitat; material: faeces | place: China | collected 2014 ... | reverse complement strand
TCCACTGCCAGATCTCCGATTCCCGGAGTCTCACTATGTTTAGTCACTTGAATCGCTTCGATTTTATTGCTGTTAACTTTTACTTCCACAGATACATCGCCGTTGCGTCCAGTTGCCGTTCCTGTATATGTTCCGGGAGTCATAGCGGCAGCATATCCCGCTGTGCAAATTAAACTAATCGTCAAAGAAAGAGACTTGAGGGAAAAATTTTTCATGGATACTCCTAATTTTTAGAACTTCATTTGTTCGAATGTCTTCAACTCATTGCTGATGAAGAAAATTCTAAAAACCGCAGCCACTTTTGAAAATGAGATATTATTAGGAAACTCAATGTCAAAATTCGAAGCGACAACATGTCTGAAAATGAAGAAGTTTTCTCGGTGTTGCCTAGACACATCCGAGACATCGATGGAGAGGCGCTTTTCTTTTTCGTGTGCCTCTTTCATACAGCCACTATTCAAGAAGCCGCAGACAAGTGCGGAGTTAGCCTTTCTTCTGCTAATAGGCTTTTAGCAAAACTCAGAACGTACTTCAACGATCCCCTGTTCCAAAGATCCGGCAGCAAAATGAAGCCGACATCATTTGCCCAAAATCGACTAGGCGAAATCGAAAAAATTCTCAAAAGCCTTAAAACAATCCAAGAGCCGGAAGACATTGAACCGAGTCATCTTCAAAGAACGGTTCGAATCGCCACATACGATAACGCCTTGGCAATTCTGATATGTGGGATTTTGAATCCTCTCAGGAAACGCCTTCCTTTGGTCTTATTCAAAGCAGAACAGGCCAGCGAAGCTATGTTCGGTGATTTAGAGGAAAATCGATTAGACCTTATTTTTTACGCACGACAGGGTGTATTTCCGAATATTCACTCGGCGCCGATGCTGACTACACCTTACGTTTGCGTTGTCCGCAAAGGTCATAGACTTGAGAAAATCGTTAAAGAGCAAGGATATGTAGAAAAAGAAGATCTTTGGAACTGGCAACAAGTTCTTGTTAATTCTCAGCCGGATCGAAATCGCTCTCCTAACAGTCCGGCCAACGGTTACTTTAATCCGCCATCTGCACAACAGATTGCCTTGATATTGCCATTCTTCTTAGCCGTGCCGCTTGCAGTACAGAACACTGACTATTATTCCATTGTTCCAAAAGTAACGGCAGAAATGGCTTTTTCTCAAGACAAACTGTCGCTTTTACCTCTAGCTCCCAGCTCTCCCACCCTCACAACCAGAATGGCATGGCATGAGAGACTCCACACAGACCCAGGTTCCCAAATGATTCGATCGGTTCTAAAAGAAATAATTCGTGAACATTTTCCCGACTATCGACCTCAATCACTTTAACCTGCTAGATAGATTCCTGACAGAAGTAACGAAAGCAAGAGCGACTTCTTTTCCTTAACTTCTGTCACCGACAATTCTTTGAGAACCTTCGAAGAGTACTCATCTTAGAGGCTCTCTTTGATCAACTTGGAGCACTTATTTGCCTGCTCTTTTCTTCTGGTCAAAACTTCTTCAGCCGTCTGCCGGCGCCTCGGACTCCAAATAGAATCCGGAAATGCAGCGTCATCTTCATATCGTGCAATGAGATGCCAATGAAGATGAGGCACCATATTTCCGAGCTGAGCCCAGTTAACCTTGGTAGGCCTCATGTTCTCTAAAACAATTTTTTCTATCTTGCTTAAAACCGAAATAATGCGCATTTGTGCTTCAGGGCTAAGCTCTGACATTTCTTTAACGTGATCATTGGCGATCACACGGAAATATCCCGGATAGTCCGCGTCATTGACTTGAATGACCCGGAATAAATCATTTTTGAGAAGTACGTTCTCTCCCGTTGGAGAACAAAGAGGACAATTTGTCATAGAAGCACCTTTTCAATAAGTCCGTCCTTGACTTCAGACAGGACCTTATGCATCCAATTCTTACCGTGTTTGGCTTTCATCATTTCGACAATCAAGAATTCGCTGGTTGTCTTGACCGCATCTGAGTAACGGCTCATGCCTTGATAACATCCTGGACAAGTTGTCAGAATCTTAATTTCACCCCGGAAGTCATCTTTCTTCAATTTAGCCGAAGCTCCTTTGAGACTTTCCTCTTTGCTCTTGCGCACTTGGCTGGCAATATCAGGACGTCCGATTGCAAAAGTTCCGCTTTCCCCGCAGCACCTTTCAGAAAGTTCGATAGCAGAACCGTCAGCAGGTTTAAGAATCTGATTAACAGTCTTAATAGGAACGCCTTCTTTCAACGGAGTATGGCATGGGTCGTGGTAAATGTAGCGCGTGTTTTTAGCCCCGGGCAGTTCAATCCCTTTTTCCTTCAAGAAGTCATGAATGTCCATTACTCGGCAACCCGGGAAGATACTTTCAAAGTTGTATTCTTTGAGTTGATGCAGACACGTACCGCAGCTGACCAGCACGGTATTGATATCCTTGTAGTTCAAAGTATTGGCAATACGGTGGAAAAGCACTCGGTTTCGGGTGACAATTTCTTCGCTCTTCTGCTTCATGCCGTTGCCGGCCTGCGGATAGCCGCAGCATAAGTATCCCGGAGGAAGCACCGTTTGGATATCCAAATCATGGAGCATACCGATGACAGCTACGGAAACTTGAGAATACAGACGTTCACTTCCGCATCCCGGGAAATAAAACACCGTTTCTTTTTCGTTCCTTTCCTTATTTCTAATAATCGGAACATATGTTGTTTCTTCAATGTCCAACAACTTACGAGAAGTGGTAGGAATCTCTACCTTCGGAAGCTTGCGGTTTACCAAATGAATAACTTCTTCCTTCAAAGTCGGCTTCCCGGTTGTAAATCCGGGACGTCTGGCCGAGGGAGCCGCCGCCATTTTCAAGGTATCGGCCGCCATTCTTTGAGCCTTGAAGCCGTACTCAATCAAGCCCTTTCTAGCTGCACGAATAAGCATCGGCTTTTCAATCTCAAGGAACTTAAGACCGAAGTATTTCGCCGGAGACTTCTTCTCTTTATTCAGACGATGAAGCATGTCTCTCATCATCATCGTGACATGTCCGAAGTCAATCTTGACCGGACACGGCTTCTGACATTTTTGACAAATTGTGCAGTGGTCGGCTAAATCTGCGAACTCCACAAAGTGCTTCTGAGACAAACCGCGGCGGGTCTGCTCTTCATAGAGGAAAGCCTCAAGAAGCAGGGAGACCGCGATAATCTTATTTCTCGGCGAGTACAGGAGATTGGCATTGGGTACGTGAGTAGTACAGACCGGTTTGCATTTACCGCAGCGCAAGCAAGTCTTGATTTCATCAGAAATTTGCTTGGCTTCGCTGTTTTGCATAATGATCGATTCGTGACCAAGCAAATTAAAGCTGGGCGTGTAAGCCAAAGAAAGATTGGCCTCCGGTCTGAGCTTTCCTTTGTTGAAATGACCTTGCGGATCAACTCTGTCTAAGTACTCATAAAACTGATCAAACTCTCCCGGTTCAACGAACTCAATTTTTGTCATACCAATACCGTGTTCGCCGGAAATCGCTCCGCCGAGCTTCTTAGCCACACCCATCACATAGGCAACAGCTTCGTTAGCGATTCTGAGCATGTTGATGTCGTCGGAGTTCACCGGAATATTGGTATGAACGTTGCCGTCGCCTGCATGCATATGCAGTGCAATGAATACGCGGCCTCGCAGAACCTTGTCGTGAATTTTCTTAATCTGCTCTCTGACTGCTTCGAAGCTGTCGCCGGCAAAAATGTTGTACAACGGCGCGATAACTTCTTTCTTCCAAGAGATGCGGAGTAAGTGGTTTTGAACAAGACCCAAAAGCGTGGTGTACTTATCCTGAGATTTAACTGATTCATCGATGACTCGGCCTAGACCTTCAAGTGCGGCAACCGCTTCAACTGAGTTTTCATCTAAATGATTAAGAACATACTGCCACTGGGATTTAACTTTATTCAAAAGAGCAATTGCAGCAGGGATTCTTTCTTTCAGCAGTTCTTCCTTGCTCAGTCCCTGAGAAGACACTGCCAGCTTGCCTAAGGCGATTGGCCCGCGAAGATAAGCTTCAACGGCATCAATCATGTCTATCTTATTCTGGATGGAACAGCGGATATTAAAACGCTCGCAGGCATCGGTGTACTCGCCAATTTTGTCCAGCGGGATGACAACGTCTTCATTTAATTTAAAGGCGTTTGTGTGCTTGGAAATTGCTGAGGTCTTAGAGCGTTCCTGCCAGAATTGGTGACGTGCTTCAGGAGTCTTAGCAATAAAGGTTTCACCGTTGCCCTCAAGAGCAATTTCTTTGATTTTCTCTACTTGACGGTCAATAGCTTCTTCATTGTCCCCAATGACATCACCGACGATAACCATCTTCGGATATTCGGCGCGCACACTCTTCGGGGCATAGTTGATTGCGTGGAGATAGCGGTCGTCCAAATGTTCCAAACCGGCGAGCATCACACCCTCGGGATGAGAATCAAGCAGCTGAGAAATTGCATAAATAGCCGGACCGGCGTTGCTGGCAGCTCCGTAGAACTCTAAACACAGAGTTTGGGTGAACGGAGGCATCTTATACAAAACGAATTTGGCAGAGGTAATGATGCCGTCGGTGCCTTCTTTCTGAAGTCCCGGAACACCGCCGAGGAACTTGTTGGTTACGTCCTTTCCTAATCCCGGCTTTCTGATTGTGCTGCCGTCAATCTTAATAATTTCAGTACGGAGGACCTTGGCGTTTTCAGGATCTTTGGTACCTTCTTTGTATACAACCTCAAATTCAACTTCTTTTTGTTTATGAATCTTGCCGAGGTTATGGTTTAGCCGAGTAACTTCAATCCATTCGCCGTTGGGTCCAACCATACGGTACCAATAGACGCTGTCAACGGTTGTACCCCAAAGAACAGCCTTTTTACCGCCGGCGTTTTCAGCAATGTTGCCCCCGATGGAACAAGCGTAGTTAGAGTTTGGGTCAACGGCAAAAATCCAGCCGTCCTTGGCCGCCTTATCGGCCACTTGTTTATTTACGGCACCTGCCTGGGCATAAATCGTTGCGGTCGCATCGTCTCTGCCGCGCAAATGTACCATTTCCGGAGCGGAGATGGCATTGAGTTTTTCCGTATTGATAACTGCACTTTTCTCATGAAGCGGAACTGCGCCTCCGGTATAACCTGTACCTGCACCTCGAGGAACAATTGTCAATCCCAAAGAAATACAAGCTTGAACGAGACCTGGAATTTCGGATTCGCTGTCGGGGAACAAAACCACAAAAGGATAGTGGACGCGCCAGTCCGTGGCGTCTGTCACATGCATTGCACGAGAGAAACCGTCAAAACGGATATTTTCCGGCTTGGTATGTTTTTTCAGTTTCTTTATAACCAAACGGCGAAAATCCCAAGAGCGTTCGAAAGAGCTCTTAAATTTTTCAACGGTCACCAATGCTTTCTGAATCAGCTGAGAAATCAGCTCTTCGCGCCTAGAGGAACTTCTGCCGTCGATTCTCTTTTGGATGGCGTTAATACGGTGATAAAGCGCATCAACCAACAGATCCCTTCTCTTTTTGTTGAAGAGCATATCCTCTTGCAGATAAGGGTTGCGCTGAATGACCCAGATATCTCCCAGCACTTCGAACAACATACGTGCAGAACGGCCCGTTCTGCCCTTTTGAGCTCTCAGGGTTTCTAAAATATCCCACGCCTCTTTGCCAAGCAAGCGAATGACAATTTCGCGATCTGAATAAGAAGTGTAGTTATAAGGAATTTCCCTTTGTCTATGAGTCTCTTCTCGTTCGGTTTCTTTGGCTGTAATTCTTTCCTTTTCCACAGGCCTATCTCCAGGTCATTGTTTAGAAGAATCTTTTTTCTTTGGACTTTTATCAAAGTCAGTGGAAAACATTGTACCTTCTGACCTTGAAAATAGACTGATCTCAATAGATTTTTTCTCGACAAAACAAATTTTCACCGTTTCTAGTGGTATGTTTGAAAGTTCCTGTAATCAACTATTAACCGGTTAAATCAATGCTTGAACAAGAATATCTTCGCCGCGTTTTAACGGCAAATGTTTATGAGGTAGCTAAAGAAAGCCCTCTTCAAAAGGCCACTCTCCTTTCCGCCAGAACTGGTAATACCGTACTTCTAAAGAGAGAGGATCTTCAAAGCGTGTTCAGTTTCAAACTGCGCGGTGCTTTCAACAAGATGTCCAAACTTTCTGAAGAAGAAAGAGCACGAGGAGTTATTGCCGCTAGTGCCGGCAACCACGCACAAGGCGTCGCCTTAGCAGCCAGCAAGCTTGGCTGCAGAGCCGTTATCGTGATGCCGATTACCGCACCTGATTTAAAAGTTAATACAGTACGCCGCCTCGGCGGTGAAGCCGTCCTCTTCGGGGACTCATTCTCTGAGGCCGCTGCCTATGCCGAGGAGCTAAAAAATAGAGAAGGCCTAACTCCAGTTCATCCTTTTGATGACCCTGATGTGATTGCAGGACAGGGCACCATTGGTATGGAGATTATTCGTCAGGCCAACGGCAAAAAAATTGATGCAGTGTTTGCTCCGGTCGGTGGGGGCGGACTGCTTGCCGGTATTGCCGTTTACATTAAGGCCCTGTACCCTGAAATTAAAGTTTTTGGTGTTCAAACCGTTGATTCCGACGGCATGCGCCAATCTCTTGAAAAAGGTGAACGAGTTGAGCTCCAGGATGTCGGTCTTTTCTCTGACGGTACTGCCGTAAAACTCGTCGGTAAAGAAACTTTCAAGCTTTGTGAAAAATTCGTTGACGGCATCATCACCGTGACTACCGATGAAGTCTGCGCCGCCATCAAAGATGTCTTCCAAGATACCCGCAGCATCCTTGAACCGGCCGGTGCCCTTTCCGTGGCCGGCATTAAGAAATACGTTAAAACTAATCAAGTTAAGAACGAAACTTTAGTCGGCATCTTATCCGGTGCCAATATGAACTTCGACAGACTGCGTTTCGTCGCAGACCGAGCAGAAGTCGGTGAACATCGTGAAGTACTTTTCTCCGTCACTATTCCGGAAGAAAAAGGTTCTTTCAGGAGACTCATCTCTCTTCTCGGCAACCGCAACGTCACCGAATTCAATTACCGTATTTCCGATGCCAAGGACGCCCAGATTTTCGTCGGCATTCAGACTCAGCATAGAAGCGAAGCCGAGGGAATCGCTAAACTCTTTAAGGATAACGGATTCCCCTGCTTAGACATTACTGATAACGAAATGGCTAAGACCCATTTGAGATATATGGTCGGCGGTCACTCTGCATTGGCAACCAATGAGAAACTCTTCCGATTCGAATTCCCGGAAAGACCGGGAGCACTTGGCAAGTTCCTCTCCAGCGTCAATCCTGACTGGAATATTTCCTTGTTCCATTACAGAAACCAAGGCGCTGACTACGGCAAAGTCTTAGTCGGTTTGCAAGTTCCTGACAGCGACAGAGAAAAACTCAATGATGTCCTCAAGAATCTTGGTTATTCCTATGTTGAAGAAACTGACAATCCGGCTTATAAACTGTTCTTAGGATAATTAAGGACTGTTTTCATCATGGACCCGATCTCTGACAAAAGCGTAGAACAAGTAATGTCGAGGCTTCCTCCGCAAGCCAGAACCGCCCTGCATGTCATGTCTGAAATGCAGAACAGAGAACCGGAAGATGTCCTAAGAGATGAGATCAAAAAATATATCGAAGGACGCATCCCTGCTATTGACCTCGAAGGGATCGTCCACGGTATTAAAGACAAGGCATACACTGCAGGCTATCTAGTCGGCAGTCTTAGAAAATTTGCCAGAAACTGGAACTCAAGATAGTTCTGAAAAAATTGAGCCGAGAATTTGTCATAGTTCTCGGCTTTTTTGTATTTAGAAACAGGAATTCTGAACCTCTATTACGTCAATTCAAAACCACCAATAGAACGCTATGTGTACCAGTCCGAACCATGGTAAGTACAAGCTTCTCTATATCTGAGCAGTACACCATCAGCCAGTCATTTTGTATATGACACTATCGGACATTTCTATCCCGACGGAAATCCAGAAGCGAGTAATCTCGTTACTTTCGACCCAACGGTTTTTCGTTAATGAGGAGATTAATGACAACTTTCAATTCGCCTTTTAACAGCCTTCTTATAGCTTTTTTGAATTGAGAGCAATACTTAACCGCTAAGCATTTAACGAATCCATGACGTCATCGGCAGTGAAGAAAGGCCCAACAGTATCTTTCTCTTCTACCGCTTCCTCGATAGCCTTCATGGTTTCTTGAGATGGTTTTTCGATTTGCAAAACAAAAGGAAATCCGTTTTCCCTTATCATTGCTTTAGCAAACACATTTATGGCCGTTGAAGGAGACAGCCCAAGCTCTTCACAAACCTGAAAAAATTCAGCCTTAACTTCCGTATCCATGCGAGCGCTGACAGTACAGTAGGCCATACTTAATCCATATTTTTTATAAAAGTCTCCTGCATTGTATTACGAATGCGCAACACAGCTCTGCCTCAGTTTCTAAAGAACTGAGGCGATTTGAGGATCAAACTAGAAAAAGTATATTAACCAAGCAGTTTCTTAACTGTCTTGATATAAATATCCAGGCAGTTTCTAACTTGATATGGGTATCCATATTCATTGTCGCCGTGCATATTTCCGCCGGACGGACCGAAGGTCACGACAGGAATTCCCAACGACACAGCCAAAATATTGGAGTCGCAGACAGAAGGGTCGTAAGCGCACGGAAGCTTTTCTCCCGTTACTTCAGTAAAACTGTCTTGGAGAGCAAGCACAAGCTCATGATCTTCAGGAATAGCGAAAGACTTCATATATGGACTGCTTCTTGGTTTGAGACGCACCTCTACTTTGTCTTTCAGCCCAAGCTTATCAGCTGCTTCCGTAAGCTGTTTCAGACAGCTTTCTTCGTTCTCTCCGGGGACCACATAGCGGTCAAGGAAGAGCAGAACTGTATCCGGCACCGTCAAAGTCGCGGTAGTGCCCCCTTCAATGTAACGGACACACCAAGTCCCTTTTTCCAGTTTCGGATGAGTTGCGGTGGGGAGGGCTTCGATTGCTTCTGCCATCTTGCCTGCCAGAATAATGGCGTTTTCGCCGCTTTCCGGATATCGGCAAGTATGACCGGCTCGGCCGTGAACGATAACTTCAAAGCTTAGTCTGCCGCGGAATCCTACCGCCACATTGTCATAGCGGCATTCGGCCATAATGGCGTAATCGGCATGAATATTATCTTCATCAACCAATTGGTAAGTACCTTTGCTGAGGATTTCTTCGTCGGAAACAAAGCAACCCACCAACTTTCCGAAGAACTCATCCTTATGGTTTGCGAAGTACTCCAGCGTACAAAGGATATCGGCGAGTCCGCCTTTCATATCCATTGCACCTCGGCCGTAGACCTTATCACCTATTTCAGTCGGTTTAAAGGGGTTGGTATTCCAGTTCTTTAAGTTGACCGCCACTGTATCAATGTGACCTATCAGCAGCATGGTTTTACCCGGTTTCCCGCTATCGAGTTCGCACCAAACGGATGGACGCTGGCGTTCTTTATCATCGGGGAAATAACTGTAATGCGGTTCTATTCCCATTCCTCTCAGAACTTCAGCAACGTAATTAGCAGCGTTGATTTCATGACCGTCGACGGAGTCGATGCTGATGAGGTCGTACCATCTCTTAATAACTGTTTCCATCATTAATCCTTTGCTAAAGCTGCATTACCGGTTAAAACTTCTTCCTCAAGTTTGGCTTCGTCTTCTTCCATCTTGGCCAAACCGATGCCTGTTAAAGCGTAGACCGCAGAGAGAATGATAGAGAGCCAAAGCATCGGAGCAAATGCCATAAATGCAATATTGGCGACGCCTAGTGTGGAAGCCGTGTAAGAACCTGTTGTGGACCAAGGAACCAACGGAGCAAGACCGGTACCTGTATCCAACATCATGCGCATCAAATTCTTGCGGTGAAGTTTGTATTTCGGGAACATATCCTTAGTCATAGAGCCGACTACAGGATAGCTGACGTAGTAGGCGCCCGTAATCATAAAGAACAGAGTATGAAGGCACATCACACCGAAGCACATGACACGGCTGTTCTTTGCGAACTTCGTAACGTAATCCAATAAAACTTGGGCAACACCGGCAGTTCTCAAAGGAGCGCCGAAGATAGCTGCGGCCATCAGCAAACCGATTGTACTGAGCATGCTGGTAAAGCCGCCGCGGTTAAGCATCTTATCTACAAATGCCGAATCCGTATGGATAGAGAAACCGCTATACATGAAGTTCATGATGCTCTTAAGGGTGACGCCTTGAAGAAGCATAGCAATGAAAGCTGCAACGGCAATACCGGCAACGAAAGTTGGGATAGTCGGTTTCTTCCAAACGATAAGAGCGATAACTACCAATACAGGAAGCAAGGTAATTGGGCTCAGAACGAAACTCTTTTCAATAGTGTGAAGAATTTCAGAATAAGTGGCGCCTTCCATTGAGCCGGAGGTAAAGCTCAGGCCGTAAACAAAGAAGAAAATCAAGCTGATGATATAAGCCGGACCGGTTGAAATCAAAGAATGTTTGATGCCTTCAAGCAATGGAGTATCAGTTACGGTGGCTGTGATAACAGGAGAGTCGCTAAGCGGAGAAATCTTATCGCCGAAGAATGCACCGACGCAGACGGCACCGGCAGCTGCTTCAACCGGAACACCCAAACCTTCGGCCACACCCATACAGGCCACACCGACGGTAGCCAAAGTTCCCCAAGATGTACCTGCCAACGTACTCATTAAAGTACAAAGAATACAGGCAACCGGCAAGAAAAGTTCAGGAGTAATAACCTTCATGCCGTAGTAAATCATAACCGGGATGGTACCGGAAGCCATCCAAGCACCGATTAAGACGCCGACTGATAACAGAATTAACATTGCCACCAGCATTGAGGCAATCATATCTTTGATGCCTTTTTGGATCTCGTTATAGCCAATGCCGAAGGCACAAGCCATCAAGCACATAATGGCACCGTCGACCGCCAAAACAATTCTGGCGTTGACTTTAAGTGTCATCAGGCCAAAGAAAATTATTGCAATTCCAAGAAATAGCATTGACATAGCCTGCCAAGGGGCTAGTTGCTTGCTTTCAGAGTTAGCCATTTGTTCCTCCAGGGACACTAAATATTTATTTCACAGGGTTGAGCCTTCCGGTCTCAACATAGTTAATGTGTCTCTGCGAGTTAGGATGAGGTATATCTGTTGAGTTCCGGTAGCGCTCCACTAAAAAGTGACAGTCCGCAAAATATTCTCTTACGGCCCAGCGTCATTACCTCCGGAGCAGGCAATGAAACTTCGGCGGGTTTTCCTTTCTGCATCTCTCAATCCTCCGAGAAGAGATACATACTGATAAAAACCGCTCCTCTACCTTTACTGATAATCCTATTCCTAAAATGTAAGGAAAAATTATTTTCTAGGAACTATCGATCTACTTATTTTCCCGAACCTTTCTTTGGTTATAGGTCCTGAAGCTGTTGGGTGATTTGAAAATTGAATACAAATTCAAAAGGAGGACTTAACGAACTTACCTTTCTTTTGAATAGGTTAACTTTTGCGTCTTCTCCAAAACAGATAAGCTCCGCAGCCGATAAATAAGAACAGGAAACCGGCAGGAAGAACCCACAAAGCTATCGTGGAACCATTCATCTCCGGGGCGTAACGAATCTGTTGTCCGTACTTATCTGCAAAGATTTTTAGGATTTCTTCTTTTGTTTTACCTTCCTTTAGGAGCTGGAAAATCTCAGCCTTCATTCTTGAGGCTTGCGGCAATTCCGATTCATATAAATTCTGATTTATAGAATCAGGACAACGCAGTTCTTTAGAAATTTGGATCGCTTCCTGCGTAATGGAAGAGCCGCTTTGAGCCCAAGCTGCTGAGAGGACTGCACAGAAGAAAGCGCATCCAAGGAACCACTTTTTAAACATTTTTTCTCCTGCGGACAAAAAAGAAAATAGAAGACAACAGCATGAGGCATCCGCCAAGCCAAATCCAGCTGACAAGAGGCTTGATGCTTATTCTCACCAGATAATCCGTCGAGCTTAATTTATTTCCCATCGACACATACAAATCGCGGAAAAATCCGTGAGAAATACCTGCCGCCGTCATTTGCATGCCGTTACTCTTGAATGTTTGTCTCTGCGGGTAGAGCTCGGTCAGAACCTCTTCCTTATCATTAAGGACCATCACATGGCCTTCATCGGCATAGAAAGACGGGTAATCAACTTTAGCCGTACGATCGTAGACGAAGATTAAATCGCCTAACGGACGTCCGTATCCCGGGCCCATCCTCACGACAGCTTCTTGTTGGTATTGAGTATCCCCGACTACACCCAAGATGCTGACTGTAATACCTAAATGTGCAACCAAGGCGAACCAATTGATTTGGTTTTTGTATTGAATAATCCTGCAGATGCCTGAAAGCACGATGGCCGAAGCACTAAATACACCCAAAGCTGTATAAACGGGAGAATTGTTTGTCGTCATAAACCCGCAATAACAAGCGATAGCGATACTCCAGCACACAACACCGGCCCATATCGGCCAGCGTGAATATCTCAGTTGAGAAGCACTTATCAGAATGGCTGCCAACACAACCATCGGCACGAAAATGCTATTAAAGTACGGTGCGCCAATACTTAGCGATCCGTTCCAAATAGCTTGGTAAATCAACGGATAAAGAGTCCCGAAGAGAATACACAGGGAGCTGAAAACCAACAACAGAACAGCAAAAATAACGCTGATTTCAGCGATGGTAAACGAACTGTCTTTTGGCTCACTGACTTTATTGAATTTGGCCGCGAAGTAGAAAATCGCCGGGAGCACGATCAATGCCAAGATGCACAGCAGGAAATTTCCGCGATTAGGATCGGACGCGAAAGCGTGGACTGACTGAATTACTCCGGAACGCACGATAAACGTACCGATGAGACAGAACGCAAATCCAAAAATGGAACAGGCAATTACGGTTCTTAATAATTTTTGGTTATATCTCAAAAGAAGCAGCGCATGAAGTTGCCCGGTCATCAGCAGCCATGGAATGAAAGAAGAGTTCTCAACCGGATCCCAGAACCACCAGCCGCCCCAACCTAATTCGTTGTAGGCCCACCAGGATCCAAGCATATTACCTGCTGTCAGGAAAAGCCAAGTAATCACGGATACTGTTGTCAGAGAAGATACTTCCTGGCTTGAAAACTTTCCTTTGACCAATCCTGCGATACCAAGACAGAACACCAGAGCAAGCCCCGCGTAGCCAAGGAACAAAAGAGGCGGATGGAAGATCATGCCGATATCTTGAAGAATAGGATTCAGATCTTTACCGTCCAAAGGATAAAAAGGCAGATTTCTAGCAAAAGGATTCGATGTAAAAATTAAGAATAGGCCGAGTAAGCCAATGATGCCGAGGATGGCTGCAAAGACTTTAGATTTAAAGTTTGCATCATCTCTTGAGAAAATACCGTAACAAAGGCTCCAAGTGCAGATTGTCCAAATCCATAGAAGCATTGAGCCTTCATGACTTCCCCAAATCGCAGAGACTTTATAAAAATCAGGCAACGATCTATTGGAGTGATTTGCAACATAGGCTATTGAAAAATCATTGGTCAAAAAAGCATAACCGAGAAGCAGCAAAGCTGCCGTAAAACCGAAAAATGTCACCAGCATTGCCGGTTTCCAAAACCCGGTCCAGAACCGGTTCTGCTTTCCCGCTCCCACGGCAATGGGAATAAAACTAATCACCGCACAGAAAGAGGCGAGGACTAAAACAAAACTTCCTAACTCACCTATCACGTTACTCACCTTTTCTTGTCGACGTTGATTGAACTTGCTGCCCTTTCAGCCGCTGCTCTGCGTTAGCAATGGCAGTACGAATTAGTTTTTCCTGCATAGGAGCATTACCGGCTTCAAGGACACTCCTCCAGTAACCGATAGCTTTTTCATAATCTTTATTTCTGAAGGCATCTTCGGCCAAGAACATTTTGACTGACGGTTCTTTCGGATTGAGTCTCAAGGCGCTCTGTACTTCTTCTTCCACTTCCGGAGTCAGTTTTTTACCGTCGCGATAATAGAGAGCTTTGGCTTTCAGTGCATAAAGAGAAGGATCCTGCTTTCGGATTTCCAGCAAGGAATTAATATTCTTAATGGCCTCTCCGAACTGACCTGCCTCCATATACAAGGAGATAAGTTTTCTTCTCTCTACCATATCGTTGGGAGATTCTTGAAGAAGCTGTCGGGCTTCTGTAATTTTTGCGGCAAGCCGCGGATCTTGATCAACGTCTACTTGAGCAGTTTGCCAATCGTAGAATCTGCCGATTTTTAGATATGCTGCGCCGGAGGTTCCAACCAACGCAATAAGGAATAATAGAAAAGAAAGAGACAAGACGGCTTTATTCTTTTGAGTGCAAGCATAAAAAATAAAAATTGCCAACACAAAGGTGACGATGAACCCGATACTTAATACGAGCGGATTGAGCATAACTATTCAATGAACGATGCAGAGCTGCATCTTCTTAATCTGTTTCACACGAGAAAGCACAGGGCCTTCTCTCTCCAATTTTGTTCCGAATTCACCATTCTAAAGAACGAATCTTATTGAAATCTTTTAAAAATACCTCTTCCGGAGTAGTTACAACTTTTTCTAGCCTTTCTCTCCGAGCGAGCTTGTATTAATTTTTTTGATACCTCTCTATAAAGAATCTGAATTCCAATTGTCGAGAAATGGCTAATCGGCCACAATGGCTTCAACATTTACATCAACCTCAACTTAAGGAAAGAAATATGATTCAAGGAAACAACCGCGGAAAAATCAAACAGCCTCCAGCCGCTGAAGTAGTCAAGTACATGATTAATCCGACTATTAATGAAGAAGAACAAGTTCGTTCCTTCCAGAACTACGTTGAATGCAACAAGGCTCACGTTTTGATGCTAGAAAAGCAAGGAATCATCAAACCGGAAGTTGCTGCAAAAATTCTTGAAGTTGCCGAAGAAATGACAGCAATGGGACCCACACCTTCTTTTGAGCTTCGTCCGGAACTCGAAGAAATGTATTTCAATCTCGAAAACTACTTAATCGGCAAAGTCGGAATTGAAATCGGCGGTCAGCAGCACACAGCTCGTTCTCGTAATGACCTTTACGCAACCGTATGCCGTATGGATGTGCGCGTCTTGTATCTAGAAATCTGCAAGTTGTTCAACAAGATGAGAAGAACCATCCTTACAGTTGCACGTAACAACTTTGACGCAGTGATGGCTGGCTATACTCATTTGCAGCCTTCTGAACCGATTACATTTGCTCAGTATTGCTCAGCGATTCTCAATGCAATGGATAGAGACTACGCCAGAATTGAAACTGCTTGGAAGCAATTGAATATTTGTCCGCTTGGGGGCGGTTCCATGGGCTCAACAACTTGGCATATCGACAGAGAATTTACCGCTCGTCTGCTTGGTTTTGACGCACCAATCGACAACTCCATCGACAGCGTAGGATCCCGCGACTACATCTTGGAAATCTTAAGTGCCTTCGGCATCGCCGCAAACACTTTCACACGTATGTGCCAGGACCTGTATGTCTGGGCCACACCCGACTACGGATACGTTGAAGTAGCCGATGAAGTTGCAGTCTGCTCCTCCATCATGCCTCAGAAGAAGAATCCTTGGACTTTGGAACACATCAAAGGTAAAGCCTCAAATGTTGAAGGATGCTGCATCGCCACTTGGATGGTAATGAAGAACACGCCTTACACTCACAACAATGAGGCCAACGGTGAAGGCCCAACAATGATGTGGACAGCATTTGCCGAAATGAAGGCTTGTATTGAATTGTTGGCCGTTACGATGCGCGGCATCAAGCTCAACAAAGAGTTGATGGTCAAAACCGCTTCCAACAACTTCTGCACGATGGCTGAATTGGCAAATACACTCGTCCGTGCTGATCATATCTCTTTCAGAACAGCCCACGATATCGTTGCTCACGTTGTTAACCATATGTTGGAAAACAACAAGAAAGCAAGTGAAATTGACCGTTCAGTCATTGTCCCGATTGCAAAAGAACTCTTCAATATTGACTCTCAAGTCACTGATGAAGAAATACAGCTCGGATTGGATCCGGTTAAGAACGCCAACTCTAAGTCCAGTCAAGGCGGTTCAGCACCTGAGGAAGTGGCCCGTCAATTAGACAGACTCGAGAGACTCATTGAAGCAAGCGAAGTGAAAGTTGTCGAGAGAACACATCAACTTGCAGACGCTAAGGTAGAGACCGAAAGACTGATACAGTCACTTTTAGCTCGAGTGTAAACTAGACCGTAACAAAGCCGTCTCTATGGCGGCTTTTTTCTTCTAACTTCCTTTTAAGTTCACTGCATGGCAGAAATATCTAGTTTTTTATCCGACGTTGCTTCATCAGCCCCGGCTCCGGGAGGCGGATCCTGTTCCGCTATTGCACTGGCACAGGCAGCTGCGTTAATCAGCAAGGTAATGTCCTTAAGCATGAAGGATGCTTCCGAAAAGCAAAAAGAAAACTATGCTGAATCGCTAAAGACTCTGGAGAAAATGCGGGAGCTCCTAATAGGACTAGCCGACAAAGATTCCCAAATTTTCTTAGATTTAATTGTTGCATTTCGGCTTCCAAAAAATAGTCCCGCAGAAATCGAGAAGAGACGAATTGAAATTCGCACTAGGTACTCTGAAGCCGCTGAGTCGCCTCTCAACATGATTAAGGCCGCCTTCCCTCTCAGAACCGACATTATTGCTCTGATGCACGATGGAAATCAGAACGCCTTGTCTGACACACTCTGTGCGGCAAAACTTTTTGAAGCAGGCATACAAGGAGCTCTTTTTAATCTCAAAATTAACATTCCGCATCTCTCGAGTGAAGAGGAACAAACCAACCTGGAAAAAGTTTGTTCGGAGTATCAAAGCGGTTTAAATGAGTTTTCCGCGGAAGCAGAGGAATTTGCGAAACAACAAAATTATCTTTAAATCTTCTTCTCAAGGAGTACAAATGAACAAAATTATTGAATGCGAACATGTGACGAGATGTCTAAAGAAAAAAGGCTATATTGGGAATAATAAGATAGAAAAAATAGATGGCTTCACTTTATATCCAACGGAATATTTCTGCCCCAAAAATTATTATACTAATGAGATGAGAATGACGCGAAACACATGTTCAATTCATCACTATACCAGCTCGTGGAGTTCGGCTAAATTTACGAGGTTTCATGTATTCGAAACAAAGATTATGAAAATTTTTGGACCTAAGGTATCGGATTTTTTTATGGTAAAGCTTGCGAGAAATATATATTGCAATGGCTTGGCTGTAACCGTAAAAAAAGTCTTGCGTTTATACAAGAAGTAAGGATATACGGGTCTTAATTATATATCAAACGAGAAGGCTAAGTTGCTGAAGATGGAGATATAAATGCAAAAGTCTATGCTGAAGAATTCAGTGTTTAACATAATATACACAGCTTCGAATATATTATTTCCTTTTATTACATCAATATATGTGTCCAGAATTTTACTTCCAGTTGGTGTTGGGAAGGTTGCGAGTGCACAAAACATTGCTTCGTATTTCGTTACAGCAGCTGCCCTTGGGCTGCCATCCTATGGGGTTCGTGAATTTGCAAAAGTTAGGGAGGATACCGCAAAAAAGAACTCGTTGTTTACGGAATTGTTCATTATTAATTTGATTTCGACAACAATATCTTTGATTGCATACATATTTGTTTTGATCTTAAACAATGGCTTTAATGGGGAAGGGGCGTTATATATTTGCTGTGGTTTGGCCATCTTTTTTAATTATCTGAATATTGACTGGATATATCAAGGCCTAGAAGAATATGGATACATAACGGGTCGAAGCGTTGTAATCAAGTGTATATCTCTTGCGCTCTTGGTTGTTTTTGTTAAGACAAGAGAAGATTATGTGGCATATGCTTTACTAACAAGTTTGGCTTTAGGTGGAAACTACATTTTTAATGTTATCCATGCAAGAAAAATGGTTGGATTTACGTTGGTAAACCTCAAAATTCGAAAACATATAAAGCCAATTGTATTTATTGCTGGAATTATATTTATGTCCACAATTTATAATAAAATAGATATAACGATGCTAAGTGCGCTTTCGACAGATGAGGCTGTTGGGTATTATTCGTATGCTCAACGTACGGTGAATATTGTCTTAACAATGTGCTCGGCGGTTACAGCAATCTTTTTACCAAGATTGAGTTATTACTACGATAATGAAAAGGCGGTATTTTATAAACTGATGGACAAAGGATTTCAAATTCTTTGCCTAGGTGTAGTTCCTTTAGCTGTCGGACTTTTCTTGACGGCAAATCAAGCGGTTGTTTTGCTATATGGTGATAGTTTTACCCCTACAGGAACTACAATTAAATTAATGTGCCCACTTATCCTGATAAAAGGGTTTGGTGATTTGTTATGTTATCAGTTGGCATACAGTTCAAAGAATGAGTATATTCTTCTGCCAGGTTCTGCAATCGCATCTATCATAAATGTTATCACAAATTCAATTTTGATTCCCCTATATGCACAAAATGGAGCTGTGATTGCGTCTGTCATGAGTGAACTAACAACAAATATAATTCAATTTTTGTACTTGAAACGTAAAATTAAATACCATATAAGCAATACAGCACTAGTACTTTCATTGTTTTCAACGATGGTAATGGCGGCAGTAGTTTGCGCTATTATTAAAATGAATTTACCACTTGCAGTAGCGCTGGCTATGGAGATTTCAATTGGCGGAGCAATTTATTTGTTGATGAATATTGCCTTAAAAAATCGAATTCTATCCGAAATGTTGACAAAAGTGCTTAAAAAACATAACACGGGTTTCCAAGATTCATAGTTTTCCGGTAAACATGGTAATGCCAAAAGATGATTTGGATAAACGCAATTTAGAGCGTATCAAACTAGACTAAAAACGAAGGAGCGGAATACAGTGGCATGGATAAAAAAAGCAATTAAAACGTCTGGTAAAATACTGTTATCTTTTTGTAAAGGTTCAACATCTATGAATCTTGCTAATGTATTTGTCAAGAGTTTTTTTATAGATTTTCCGATTTTCTTTTGGAAAAAGGGCGCATTAAATTGAACCCACAGCAGTTGTGGATTTTTGAAAAAGCTATATAATGGAGTCAGTGGTTACTGTTGCTTGAGCGTTTCCATCGCTCTCGCGTAGTAGATGCGGAAAAGCTTGTTGACTCCGGCCATTTTAGCTACGTTATACGGTTTCCCTTCCTGTTCCTTTTTGAGCAGAAAAAGGTAGACAGGGTCATCTTGAGGTCGTGTAAGTTTGAGTGCCTGCATAACCTCAAAGCAATACTTTCTGAGAGCCGCATTCCCACGTTTTGATATGTGGCGATTGTGGCTCTCAAATGTTCCAGACTGATATGGAGGCGCATCGTTACCAGCATAAGCGTTGAGTGCTTTTCCACTGTGAAAGCGGCGGATGTCTCCAATTTCAGCAAGGATAAGGGGACCGAGTCGATCCCCAACACCAGCCATAGAGCGCAGAACAGCGTATTCGGGCAACGTTTCAGCTAATGTTTGCATTTTTAGAATAATTGAATCACGGCCTTTTGTGATTCACAGACAAGTTCAAGGCATTGATCTTGAGCCGCAAGAGTGTATTCGTTTTCTCCCCTTGTTGTGATATTGCGTAATGCAGCTTCGTAAATTGCCAACCCATATGTTTTGGTTTGGCGATTTCGAGATTTCCTTGCGATTTTTTCAAATGCGTCAAGAAAACGACTTTTTCCCATTTTCTTTATACGATCGTAGGATTTAAAACGATTGATAAAGAGAACGGAAAGACTGGTTTCTGACGTTCTGGTCGTTAGAGGCAGGATGTTGGTTATGCTAGGCATCGTTTCATCCAATAGATTAAGTAGAAATACTTTGTTGGTTTTCAGCGTAAGCATTCGCTGATTATACTGTCGTGCCAAAAATCTTAAATCTTCGTATTTCTGCTCCATAGATGTGTATGGAACCAGAGAATAACTCTTTTCCAATGCATATCTGGCAATCCGCACTGCATCTTTCTTGTCCGTTTTGGCCTTGCGAAGATCCATGTCTCCGAATTTCTTGATTTGATAGGCATTAACCATACAAACAGGGAGCCCGGCTTCCTGAAACGCTTTCAGAACAGGATAGTGGTAATGCCCGGTATTTTCCATTAAGATGGTTGCAGATTGCTTGCTATTCAAAATATACTTAATGAAAGCGTCTAGTTCAGGCTGCGTATGGTGGAATTCAAAAGGGCTTGTGTGCATTGATCCGTCTTGGTTTAAGATGGCTGCTACACTTTTTGACTTGGAAATATCGATTCCTACTGCGAGCATTGACATTCCTTCTTTCGTTTCGATTTATGGCTATCCAGCTTTTCCAAAGTACGCACATATTCAATCGTGAAACGGGAGCTATGTCCCAACTTGCTGAATCGAGCACAAAACAATGGAGGCTGGCTGACACATTTGTCTGCGGGCGTGATGTCCCAATCGGAAATTT
>ERZ836441.1643-NODE-1643-length-20554-cov-12.434314_pt1 | contig 20554 bp, 12 predicted proteins | sample MGYA00519686_ERZ836441 | MGnify/ENA primary metagenome ERZ836441 (study PRJEB31850, sample SAMEA3708800) | human gut metagenome | biome: human gut; feature: human-associated habitat; material: faeces | place: China | collected 2014 ... | reverse complement strand
CAAATTGGTGAAAATTAAACGATCCATTTTGGTGAATTTTATCTTGACATTATCACTTATTCAAAAAATACAAACGATGATCTTCTTTGTCACAATCGATGGCCTTATTTATCACATGTAGTTTAGTTTTTAAGTAACATATCTTTTCATAATAATTGTGTACACCAATGCACTATTAAAGTACGTAAAATAATATTAAATCACGAAAAATTGAAAATTACTTCATACATAATCACTACCAATTTTAAAACCTCTTGCATAATGTTGTTCGGTGCGGTATATAACTGTTATGAATTGCGATGGTCGTCTTCGGACAACGCCTTGAAGGAGCCTAATTAAACTGCTCCAAATTTGCAGAATAAACAAATGTAATTTTATTGATTTATACATGATTATTGCTATAATATAAGTGGAGATAGGAATATCTTCCATGTGAGGGGTTCGTCAACACACCTGGCTAATAAAAAGTTGAAGAAATTGCGAGGGGTTCGTCAACGCACCTGGCTAATAAAAAGTTGAAGAAATTAAGATGTAGGAGCCTTTATTTTAGGCTCTATTATTTTTATGGAGGATTTATGTCATTTGTTCTTTGCTTTATAAAAGAATCTTATTTTATAGACCATGCTTATTTTGTGAAAATGTTAGATTCTGGAAATACTAACAAGCAATCACAAAGGACACATTTATGTTTGAAATTTACTTATAATTCTAATACATTTTATATCCCATTGAGAAATAATTTAGGCCCTGAGATAAGAAAGTACGGAAGGATAGGTCATTCTTTACCTTCTCCAAGTAGACCTAACGCAGGATTAGATTTTCGATATGCATTAGTCATAAATAGTTTAGATTACATTGAACCACAAACTATTCAAAAAATACCCAACTCTCAATATAATAAACTTCAAGATGATATTTCCGATATAGAAAAGGAATTCAAAACATATTTGATGGGCTTTATAAAAGCTATAAAGAAAAATCGTATACATCGAGAACCTTTATTTAGAGAATCAAGTTTGATTAATTTTGTTAGTGAGCTAAACGACTCCCACTTGTAGAAGTTAGAGATTGCTTCATACAGTTTTTTGTATGTATTATGGTTCATTTGCTTTTTCTAGGTCCGTCCGCTTATTTTTTTCTTAGGAGTTGGCAAAGAATAAGTATCTAGTTATTATTCAACTACAAATAGATCTTTTTCCAGAGTGAGAAAGATATTATTATTTTCAAAGAAAAGAAGTTCACGATGAGCTTCTTTTCTTTTAACAATAATATAAAGCAACTCTAAACAAGATATCTAGAGTCGTAAAACTGCGGAAATACCATAATGGTATCTCCGCTACAGATTTTCAATTCTACTCTTCGTATATGTCTTTTTCCACCTCATTACATACCATTCTAACAACAAAATTAGCGTCTTGGTTGCATTTAGAAATAATATACTCTTTTGTTTCTTTAGAAATTCCGTTTATTTTATGAATGTGTCGCATAATCAAGTTTTTGATATATACACTATTAGAATCAATTAGATTCACCAACTGATGGTTTACAATGCCATAATTCTCCGGATTACGAGACATAGTAAGAAGAATGCGTGTGGCATTCCATCTGATATCTGCATATTCAGAATGAAGCCACTGTAATACATTCTGAAGGATAATTGCCTCTACTTTTGATGGAAACATAATATTATCTGAAATCTCCAAATACTCAACGATCAGGTGAGTTACTGCAATTGTTGTTGCAACATCACCCTGAATATACGGCATTAACTCAAGTATTTCTGCGCATACATCTTTACCCATAGCGGTATATAATATTTGCAACCCAATTTTTAAGGAAATGCTATCGATATTAGACGAAATAATCGAATTGTCGGTGACTTCAATAGTCTTCTGCTGCTCAAACAGTTTTTCATATACACCTTTATTTCGCATATAGTCTTCAGGATATTTAACTACAATGCAAATGAGAAGTGCTATTGCATCAAGTTTTGTAGAAATTCCTTCTTTGGAAACCATAAGGGTGTCTGAAACTGCAGAGATAAGCTTGTCCATGGTATCCACATCACATTTGAATTCTTTTCCTAACAAGATGGATCTAACTGTTGCAATCTCACGTGAGTAATTATCAAAATAAACACCATCCTTTCCCTGCGTTTCATTGCTTTTTTGAATACGTTCTACGTATTCTTTCACGAACACAGGCATATCTTGATTTTCATCTTCAGTTGTTTCTAATTTATAGGTACTTTCGTAAAAGCTTGATAAGTGTTCGGCTATCTTTTTATCCATTTTCTCTGTAAGGGCACGATTTTGCTTTCGGAGGACACACAAAAAGTAAGGATAATACTTTATTTGCTCTCGTTCCTTTTCACTGTCAAGTACACAATTAATATGTTCAACCAGCGCTGTTGCAGAATCTGTGCTCATTTTTCTAAGATCAATGTAATTAGCAATGAACTTAAACATATCCCTATACCAGCGTCTATACTGCCTATCAATGAATTGACAGCATATTTCACTAAGCATATCTTGTGACATACGATAAGCTACTCCAGAAAGACACTTGAATATATGCTGTCCTATAACCACAACAGGAGTATCACTATTCAACCATGATTTAATTTCTCCGATAATGTATTTTTCGCAAGATTTATAGGATTTATCATCCAAAAAATCCCCTACTGAACCGAACGCTAATAGTTGACTAGTTAATTTCTTATACTTTATTGGGTGATTTTGGCAAAAAGCCATAATTGATTCTGCTTCGGCAGCAGTTAATTGATTCAAAATCTCAGGATAAGTGTTCTGGATACCTTTGATTTCCTTTTCTTTTCCTGCAAAAATCGCAAGTTTGTACAAATTAAGTCTAAAAATCCAATCATCAAATTTGCAGTTCAGATAAAATATAAAATTTCTAAGTTTCTCATATATAAGCAGAATATGAGTCAATGAACCATTATACATAGATACAATAAGAGAACTTGCAAGCATTTGTCCATATTGATCTAAATTATTACCTATGGTAACTGAGTAAGGCGATTCTGTTTTCTTTTTGTACAGACCCTCTATGTATTTTTCATGTAACGATTCATGGATGCGATCAAGAATCGGATAATAGAGTTCTTCTCTACTTTCTGTTAATTCCTTTTGCGCCGTACTATCATAAAACTGGTTTTTTGCGGTGCAATATGTCCAATGCTGATTGCGCAAATCCACCAAAATATCTTTTATGACCCATGTAGGTTGTTTAGTTTCTTTTGCTAAACTTAAAGCTGTTTCAAGATGCCCTACACACTTTTCGATATCTCCAGAAAAATACGCCTGAATTGCTTGCCAGCGAATTTGAACCACTTGATAATGCCCATCGTCTTGTTGTGATTTTAATGTATCCAGATACATTGCAACATTGAAGTGTTTGATAGATTTACCTTCAAATAATATAGGAAGGAACTGAATGGCCCAATCATCAAATTCACTTGTTTTTTCATCTTCACCCAGGTATCTGTCTCTAGAATATCCAAGAACAAATTTCAAAAAGTAATCTTTACATTTATCCACATTTTTCAATGTGGATTTAGGAATAGTAGGAAACTGATACTTTTCACTACCAACAACGTCTACTGCTTGAATTTCATCAATTTCACCAGAGTTCAAAACTATTCTCCCAGTACAATAGTAGTGATATACAGCAACTATATCATCTATTAATGCCTTGGCACTGTCTTGACTTAATTCGCTAAAACTGTGAACAGTTTTACTCTTGGCAAAATGTGCTCCCATCAAGCTTTGTTCCAATGCAGATAATATGAAGTGACCTCCTATTGTCAATACGTGGATTACGACTCATAATTGAATTGATAAAAAACACTTATGGTGTCGATGCCATAACACAATAGGAGGTCACTATGAAAAGTATATTATCTGTTGGGATGGATGTCCACAAAAATTCGTTTAGTTTATGTGCTTATGATGGTTATACCGGAGAAATCGTTTCAGAATCCACATTTGCTTCTGATGTAAAACTAGTAATTAAGTTTATTGAAAAACTTAAAAGTCGTTATGAGAACGATGTAGAAATCAAATGTTGTTATGAAGCAGGTTGTCTTGGATATTCTCTTTATAAGTCGTTAACTTCAAGAGGAGTGGATTGTGTGATTTTGGCTCCTACAACTATGCAGGTTTCTGCAAAAAATTAGATGGTAAAGAATGATAGAATGGATGCTTTGAATATTGCAAAGAACTTGGCTAGTGGATCATATAAAGCTGTATATGTTCCAGATGAAGAAGATGTTGAAATAAAAGAATACATCCGTATGATTCATGATTTCAAAAAGGAATTAAAAAGAGTTAAGCAGGAAATCTACGCGTTTGTATTGCGTCATGGCTATCAATATGATGGTAAATCAAAACGGACAATTCGCTATATGAATTGGATCAGAGAATTGGAAATGTCAGAAATTCAACGAGAAACCTTAGATGAATATCTTGCAGAAATGGACAATATTAATGATAAAATTGAACGATTTATGAATCGTATTGATGAGATGTATCAAAGCGATAGATACAATGAAAAGGTATCTGAATTGAGATGCTTCAAAGGTATAGATACGTTTGCAGCTATGACTATACAGGTAGAAACAGCTGATTTTGAACGTTATCCAAACGCAAAAGCATATGCATCTTATACTGGTTTAACGACCGGGGAACATTCTAGTGGTGACAAAAACAACCGAATTGGTATTACAAAGCAAGGAAATACAGTGATTAGAAAAACACTAGTAGAATGTGCACAATCTTTGGTGAAAGGAAACGTATATACACCAAAATCAAAAAGGCCAAAAAGTCGTCAAAAAGGTATGGATGTAAATATTATTGCATATGCGGATAAGGCGACAGAACGTTTGAAGAAAAAATACCAAAAATTGATTGAACGAAATGTGCCTAGAAATAAGGCAATAGTCGCTGTAGCTAGAGAGTTAGCATGTTTTATTTGGGGAATGGAAACAGGAAATATCCATTAAAATAGAAAAAACAAACGAAAGGAGACATGAAGAAAGACTTTTAGAAAGACAAAGGATTGATGATATAGAGGAGCTTCGTAAATAATGAAACAGGTCTGGTTATTTGCGGTAAAACTCTTAAGGCAATAGCGGCGTAGGAATCAAGTCGCGAGGAGGACTGCGCAAAAAAGTTATTGATCCACGACATCTAGATTAACAAAACCTATTCGATGGACCATTAACCTTAGGTAACCAATCCACGAATCACAGAGTGGTTAACTGTCGATAGATTTGTTTAGGAGTTCCTGTATGTCATCAATCTAAAACTGAATATTTATGAAATATGAGTGTAATTTTGTCTTGACAAAGGTCACTTCATAACAGTTTTCTACTTCATTATAAATCTAGTCATACAATTAATCTGTCTGATCAACTGCATTTTTTCCTTACAAATTTTATTATTTCATGCTATATTATAAGTGGAGATAGAAATATCTTCAGTGAACAAGCACTTTAAGCTGAAGACAATAGGAAGTCGTTAAAACATCCTAATCGTGGTCACTATAAGTGATGGGGTGACAACCACCAGTAAAGTTGAAGACAATGGGAAGTCGTTAAAACATCCTAATCATTGTCGTTATAAGCGATGGGCTGGCAGCCAGCAGAAAACTTGTATTAGGATTATGAAGATGTCTTAGGACATCTTTTTTGTTTATGTATGGAAATAAAGTGTGAATTTAATATAAATATCATATATTAATTTTATTGATATTTAATACAGGATTTAATTCTCATTTAAGTATCATATTAGTCTTTTAAATTCATTTTATCTATAGTATAATCAAAGTCGAATAACAAATAATTTCATCCTTTACCATTTAGAAGAAAGAAGATACCCATCTATGTATAAACCTAATGAACGTGATAAAGAAATATTTAGACAAAGAATAATTAAAGGCGCTCAACTCTTTGATAAATATTTGTTACATAAAGAATTTATCATAATCACTATTGACTTTGAGATATACAAAGTCACATTTAAAAAGAAAGAATTTTTACACTTAACAGGATTGACTGTTAATGTTGGTGAAAATTTGTTTTACGACCTTTGTAAAAGTAGCAAAATCTCAAAAAACAACATTAACAATTTTCAAAGACATAACAAAAATACTTTGATGACTAAAACAGAAAATATTAACAAACTGATAAAATTTATTTATGCAGACGCCTCTACAAATTTAATTCTTAAAGATTTTATCATGAGTTCGGCTCCAAACAGACCATTTCCATGTGCTATAGAGAATTCTAAAGAAAATATGGTTCTTGCCTTTGCAAAGACAAACAACCTTGGTCTAAAAGCAAAAAGCTTAAGAAAGAAAACAAATAACGAAATATTTGCTTCTTCCCACTTAATACTTGCTATTTTCTTAAAGGAAGAAAACGATGCATTAGCAAACTCGATAGTATATATAAAAAACACGCGCAATTTACTTGAATGTCCTAATATTAATGAATATGTTTCGATTAAAATATTAAACAAGTTTATAGAGTTAAAATAAGCGTAGCCTAATTAAATCCTTTTTAAATAATGTTTACACTATACGAAAAAACTGGACTCCATCTCATTCAAGTTGAGGTAGGATTCCAGGGTGCGCATCTCACGCCTTCGTCAAGTTTATTGTACCACATATTTTTCTATGCTACAATCTATAAAATTACTTTCATACAATCCTACAATTAATTAAGACACATCTAATCTTTCGGTTTAGCATCCTTTAAGAAACTAATTGCAATCATGACAATAACTATACCTATTGGGAAGGCTGCAATGATACTCACACTTTGTAAGTTATTCATTGAACTTTGGGCAAACAATAATGCGATTGGAAGAAGAATCAATAAGATACACCACATCAATTGAAGTGTTTTGTGTGGCATTTCATCTTCTTTTAATTCGTGATAGCAATAACATGAAGCCGTTAGTGCAATAGAATCAAAGCTAGTCGCATAGAAGGCAATCATTGTAAATAATACGGCAACCATAACAAATGGTGCACAAGGAAGTGTTTTAATAATATCTACGATCATGCCATATAAATCACCAGTCTTGGCATATTGTGCCATGAAATCGGCAATGCCATGCATTTGAAGTCCCATGGAGTAGTTTCCTAGAACAATAAAACTAATCAGTGTAGATCCTACACCAAATATATATCCTCCAAGAATCGTTTGTCTAACGGTTCTTCCTCTTGAAATACTTCCAATGAAGAATGGAGCAGCAACACACCATACCATCCAATATGCCCAATAGTAAATGGTCCAGTTTTGTGGAAAGTTTGTATTTCGTAATGGATCTGTAAATGTCGATAGTCCAATGAAATTTTCTACCATCGTTCCAAGTGAATTTAATCCGGTTTCAATAATATAACGGGCTTGTCCACCAAATAATAAGACGAAGGCTAATAAACCAAAGAAGAAATAGATACAAAGATTAGCCAATCGACTAATTCCTTTAAAGCCATGAAGTAAAGAGTATGTATATACAATACATGTAATGATTAGAATTACAATATTAATGGCAGTTCGACTTACAGTTAAATGGAATAAGTCTTGAATAATTGTTGCCATTAAAGGAGTAGCTACACTAAATGTAGTAGCTGTTCCTGCAAGAAGAGCAAATACGGCCAATAAATCAATGATTCTTCCTGGCCATTTATCTGTATATTTACCAAGTAAGGGTCGACATGCTTCTGAATATTTTTGGCGATTTCTTTTTCTTACGTGAAGCATAAAACCAAAGGCTACGGCTAAGACTAAATAAAAGCTCCAAGGAATTAAACTCCAGTGAAATAATGGATAGACACCCGCCCATTGTTGAATGCTTCCCATTTCTTTAATGTGAGGGTCTGATGCATACATCACCCATTCTGAAAAAGAATAGAATAAAATATCAGCTGCAAGACCACAAGTAAACATCATAGAGCCCCACACAAAGAAAGAATATTTTGGCTTTTCTCCTTTTTCACCTAAGACAATATCGCCATATTTAGAAAAGGCAATATAAATAGATAGTAAGAAAATTCCTAGTCCTATAATCAAATAATAACTTCCAAATGTATCTCCAAAAAAGAAACGAATTTGGCTTAATACTACATTAGATTGTTCTGGAGCTACAAAGAAAACAAAACATAATACTAAAATTAGACATAATGGTAATAGTGTAATCATCCAATCCATTTTATTTTTCATTTCTTGTACCCCCTATAACTTGAATCCATTTCAATCAATTCATCCAATCCATCAATTTCTACTACATCCTCTTTTTTCATTGGCATAACACCCAATTGGTAGTGTTCTGGATGACAAAACATAGCTACATCATCCCAATAGATTTGACGATTTTTTTTCGTATCAAATTCATATTCCAAATCTTGTTTTAATTGTTTTCCATCTTGACTATTCCATCTTGAAATACTATAAAGTTGCCAACCCTTTAAACCACCCGTACGACTACAAGAAGTGACAATACCATTCTCTACTTGTTGTAGCCATTCGTCAGTACCATTTTCAACATACACACTGTTATAGCCTGAACGCTCAAATTCTGGTTTTAAGATTTCTGGATTAAAAATAATTTGATCCCCATCCAAAATAATGGCATTTTCTATATGATCTCTAGCTACATATAATGAGGCAATGTTGTTACAAGTATCAAAATAAGGATTATCAATCACTTTTAAACCGGCATATTCCTTTTCTAAACCATAGAATTTTTCTTTTAAATATCCCACCACAACATAGATTTCATAAATACCATTCTTATGAAGTGCATCAATGACAGTATCAATCATTCTTACACCATTCACTTTGACTAATGGTTTTGGTGTTTCAAGCGTTAAAGGACTCATACGAGAACCAAACCCAGCCGCCATAATAATGGCTCTTTCTACTTTGTACATAAACTCATTCCTCTTTCTTCTAACATTTCTTTAACGATTCGATAATATTCTTTGGCATAACGATATTGTTTTAATGAATATTCACCAAACTCAACGCCTAAGTTACGCTTATATTCACACCAATTGCTCCATAATAAGCCACAAATGGCAATATAGGCATAAATCTTAATTCGAACCATATCATCACAGTCTTTGTCAAAATATAAATCGATCAATGTTTCCACATCATTAAGATCATACATGGAATAAATCGCAAACATCGCAATATCAATATGCTGATCTTGCATACCCGCATATTCCCAATCAATTAAATACAATTCATCTTTTGAGAATAAAAAATTATCCGGTACTGAATCAATATGAGATAAACCCCACTCTTTAGGTTGTCCATCCACAAATTCCTTTAATTCATAAATATGTTTCTTTGTTTCTTTATAATCCCTATAAATACTAGGAGCACCCTGCCAATACGATTCATACTTTTCTAATTCTTCAAATACTTCAAAAGTATGATTCACTTTTAATTTTTTATTATGGAAAGCACGAAGCTTTTTCATACAATCACGAACATCTCCAAAATAAGTTGGATCACAAGCATGTGCATCCTCAATATATTCTGTAATCTTATATCCATTATCTGGATTCATATAAATAACGGGATCACAAATATGTTCATCTTTGATCACTTGATATACATCATACTCATGTCTTCGATTAATTAACTTATCCGTACCTTCACCTGGAACACGCATAATATATCGTTTTGAATTCACCTCAAAACTAAAAGAACGATTGGTCATACCCTTCTTTAATGGATAAATCGATTGAATGTCACTCAATTCACAATGAAGTGTATCACTAATAATCTGCATTAAATGCGAATTTAAGGTTTCCGTATCCTCATCCAAATCCCTTAATTGTTCATAAGTATTCACTTCATAAGCCTTATTAAAGACATAAGGAGAAACGATCATCTTATCCTTGACATATAAAGCATCTTCCCAAAAAGCATGTTCATACTCTCTTTGACAAGACATAGAAGAAATACGCTTACGAATAATTGGAGCATCCATAAATGAAATATAAGAAATACCAATCATTGTATCCCCCACTTCATTCATCTTAGTTTTAACGAGTTCAAATTTTTTATTTAAACGAACCGAAGTATTCAATGTTTCCTCATTTTTAATCATGTACCAAGAATACAATTCACAAGCACTGAACGGATTTTCTTCACACCAAATATCACAAGGAACAATATACGTATTCTCTAAATTTGAATTCACAAGATCTAATGAATACATATTATTCTTTCTTGCATATTCCATGTTACAAACCAAACTCACATTATAATCATCAATCAGGAATTCAAACTCTTCCTTCATAAATCCAACAACAACACAAATGTCATACACACCCACTTCATGAAGTTGACAAATCAAACGTTCAATTAATGTTTGTCCTTGTACTTTTAATAAAGCCTTAGGCACCTCCGTATTAATAGGAACCATACGCATACCTAAACCAGCCGCTAAAATAATAGCTTTTTTAGGCTTATAGGATTTAATCAAAACTTGACTCTTATCTGTGAGATTCCAATTCGAATCTATATACTCATTATTTTGAAGAAATTGAATCGACTGGTTGATTTTTCCTAAAGAATAACCACATACATCCGCCAAATGACGCTGACTCACCTTTCCAAGCTCATATATTTTCTTTAAAACACTTTTATCGACAATGTTCATATAATTGTTTTCTCCTTATTACGTGAACATTGTAGTACAAAAAGAAAAGGAATGCAAATAAAATTACATTCCTCAATAAAAAAACACAATTTATTATTTGGCTACAAAGTAATCCATGATGGATAAAGCAGGGTTTGCGAATGCAAGTATAGGCATAAGCCTTAGAATTCTCTAGCTCCTTGGATTCCTTTTTTTGTTTTATTCTCAACTACAAGACTATTTTAATTACTCGCATAGATTTGTAGTGCTTGAGAAATATTTTCAACACGAGCCACTAAAGTCTCTTCTCCTTCTTCACCATCCAAGGTCCAAGCTAATTTTTCTTGAGATTCAATGATGATGGATTTAGCTTGATATCTCTCTACATATTTCATATTTAATTCTGGATGTAAAACACCCAAAGGATAATTATATAATTCTAAAGGATTAGGCGTATGTTCCACTAAAATTATGTCAAACAAACCATCTTTAAATGTATTGTCCGCTTGTTCTACCATTTCAAAACCTGCAACACGATTGCCATTAATAATTAAGCCAAACATTAAATCCTTTTCTAAAATTTTACCATCCAAATTCATCTTAACATGATAGGGATGTAAATTTGGAATTTCATGTAATGCTTTAATAATATAGGCAAGGTTGCCAATTTGTTTCTTTAATTCTTGTTTTGTTTCATAACTTACGTTACAAAAAGCTCCAAATCCGGCTACATAATTAAAATAACGTGAGTTCATCTTGCCTACATCAAAAGATTCAATATGACCAGCACATGCAATGTTTGCGCATTGTTTCATATCGTTTGTAAGGCCGAAATTTGTTCCAAAATCATTCATTGTGCCTGTAGGAAAATAGGAAATTACAGGTTTATGTTTTAATTTCATCAATCCATTTGTAGCCTCATTTAAAGTACCATCTCCACCAAATACGGCTACCACATCAAATCTTTCGCCATTTTCTTCAATATAACGAGTTACATCCATTGGTTTTTGTGACAAATAAATTTCCATTTGGTAATTGTTGGCAGAAAATACATTTAAGGCATCTAATACAGATTCTTTTGAATTTTTTTTACCCGAATTTGGATTAATCAATACAAGAACTTTTTTTCGATTCATTTACTCTTTACTCTTTCCATACAATATATACTTATCATAATAATTTGAATGCATCATTGTTTGCTTATTCAATTTTTTATATCCAATCTCTTCAACGACTGTAGGCGTATCTGTAAATAAATTTGTACCCAAACCTAATCGTGGAGAATCATAAGTTATTCCTAAACTAGCTACAGTTGTAGGATACAAATCATAAGTTGAAACAGTACGCGAATTTTGTGTGGCAGGACTAATAGCCGGATTTACAATCGTATAATACACCTTACGATCATAACCACTATCTTCTATAGCCTTAAACCAATCATTATCCATACTCTTATGATCTCCTGCAAGTACGATGGTAGTATTGGCATACCAATCTTGTTGTTGAATCCATTCTACTAATGCAGTTACATGTTTACTTGAACAGCGAATAACATTTGAATAATTGTCTCCATAAAGATCTTCACATTCCTCACATGGATAACCACCTACAAAATGCGTATCAGCTGTCAACATATTAAAATTAAATGGTTGTCCACTTGCAGCTAAATTGGTTAGTTCATATTTTGCATATTCAAACAATTTCAAATCTTCATAACCCCACCAAACATAATAATCCTTATCAATCCAACCATTCTCAACAGCCGAATAATAATCGACAATCTTATAATTTCCATGAAGATTGAAATAATACGCTCTTCCTCCAAATTTTGCATCCGACCCCAACAAAATTTCATTTTGATATCCATTATCCTCTAACAAATCACCTAAAGTATAGGCACCTGGTAAAAAGGACTTATCCGATAAATAAGAGTTTGCTCCTGCAGGCGTGTTTAAAGGTAACCCACTCGTTTGTCCAACTAAAGCAGCTGCCGTCCATCCAGACATTGCTGGTGCATAAAAACCATTGTTACTATAATCGCCATTGGTAAATGTTAGATTATTTTCCGATAGTTCGGTTAATTCTGGAATCAAAGATTCTTCAAAATAACCACCATGCGCCGTATCTTCATACGTTGTTTCCATAGACTCCATAAAAATATAAACTAAATTACGTTTTGTTTCAGGAAATGTATAGTTCACACTTGAAGGATCCACATAATACTTTTCATAAATATTCGATGGATGCATGACATTATACCAATACTCATCAATTCCAACGGCATAAATGCAATCTGTAATTCCAAAAACATATACAATTAAACAACAAATAGATGAAATAACAATTAATATACAATTTGTTTTATGTTGAAGCTCACCATTCTTAATATCTACACTTGTTTTCCAATCACTAATCATTAATAGTAGTAACAAAATACATGAAACGATAATAGGCATTGGTAAACATTCAGATACAAAAGAATCTAATACGGCAGAATCTGCACCATCCATCGGTACCATTATGTGAAATAATACTTGTTCAAACGGAATATCACCAAACGCTTCTGGTACCCATTTAGCTACTTGAAATAATAATAAACCTATAAAAACTAATATTACTGTTAAAACTGAAATCATTCTTCTTTTTTTCATTGATATCACCCTAATGTAAAAAACAAGTAAATTTTAACACAAAAAAAGAACATTCGAAATGAATATTCTTTTTAAAATGTATTTATTTTAAAGCTTTGGCTACATAGATTCCGTTTGAATCGACATAATAACGATCATGATCAACCCAAGATGACTTCACATATTTTCCATCACTTCCACACCAATAGTTACCTACCCATGCATTTGTAACTTTAATACCTGAACCATTTAGATAGTAGTCACCAATCCATCTGTTTTTAAGATAAGCTCCATCACCACCTACATAGTAGCCATCTGGTGTAAATGTATTTGTATACATTACTCCATCATTACCTAAATAATAAGCTCCTTGCCAAGCATTCTTTTTAGTTAGACCACTTACTTCCATGTAGTAGTATTTTCCATCAACTTTAATCCAAGAATTTCTTACATAAACACCACGCGCATCTACATAATAACGATTATTATCTACCCAACTCGACTTCACATACTTACCATCTTCACCACACCAGTAGTCACCTACCCAATGGTTTTTAACAACATTACCATTCATATCAATAAAGTAATCTCCAACCCACTGGTTTTTAGCTATAGTACCCGAAGCATTCAAATAATAATCTTTACCATCTACAGTAATCTTTTGATTTCTTAAATAGACACCATTCTTATTTACATAATATCCATCTGGTGTAAAGGCATTTGTGTACATAACACCATCACTACCTAGATAATATGCACCAATCCAAGTATTCTTAACCATAAATCCTAGACCATTTGTATAGTAGTATTTTCCATCATTTAGAATCCAACGATTTGTATAATAAGCTCCATCACTTCCTACATAATATCCATCTGGTGTAAAGGTATTTGTGTACATAACACCATCAATACCTAAATAGTAAGCACCTACCCATACATTTTTAAGCACTTTTCCATATGCATTCACATAATAATACTTACCTTGATTCTTAAACCAACGATTTGTAATATAAGCACCATCACTACCTACATAATATCCATCTGGTGTAAAGGCATTCACTAACATTTTACCTTCAGAATTTAAGTAATAATTTCCTTGCCAACTCGAAGTTTTCATAATACCAGAAGCATTAAAGAAATAGTAAGTTCCATCGATTTGAATCCATCCCGTAACCATTTTTCCATTCGAATCAAAATAATATGTATTTTGATTAATTGTAGTAAATCCTGTAGCTACACTTCCTTCAGAATCAAAATAATAGTATGAGCCATCAATTTGAATCAATTGATTTGTCACAAAAGAATGAGTCTTATTTGAATAATACTTTTTCTTGCCATCAACCGTTTTCCATTCATAAGCATGTAAAGAAGGTACCCAAAGACCATTTTCATCTACATAACAATCACCAATCCATTGATCTATTGCGAGTTTTCCATTACTTAATACATAACTATTACCAATCCAGCAACTTGTCAATTTTTTACCAGAACCATCAAAATAATATTGTGCATCATCAATAGTTTGCCATCCACTAAGCATGATACCATCTTCATTTAAATAATACGTATTATCTAAAATCCAACCCTTCTGCATAGCACCATTCGCATCAAAATAATACCAATTTCCTGAAATAAATGTCCAACCAATAGACATACGACCCCATTTATTAAAATAATACCATTTATCATCGATTGTTTGCCAACCATATAATGGATTACCATTTTCATCATAATAATACCAGTTACCATTTATATTATTAAACCCACTTTGGCAGCTAACAACAACATCAACATTGTTTACACGACCAAATAAAACTTCAGCCTTACCACCATACATATTCTTTACATCATGAACATAACCATATCCAATCGAATCTCCGGCATTAAACATAATACCATTTCCACAATAAATTCCTACATGTGAAATATAATCAATAGCTTCATAAGTACCTTTAAAAAACACTAAATCTCCAGGCTGAGCATCACTTTCACTCACTGGTGTACAATGACTTGTATATAACATAGCTGCATTTGTATTGATTAAATCAAAACTTGTACCACAAATTTTATTATAAACATACATACACAATCCAGCACAATCAAATCCACCTTGTGAAGGATAACGCCCACCCCATACATATGGTAATCCTTCATATTTTGTAGCTTCACACATAATATCCGCAAAAGTAACACGAGATCGAATATTTGGATTTTCTGATTTTAATTCTGCAGTCTCAATTTCATCTTCCGTTAAAAATTTATCTAATGAAAAATGATAAACAGGAGCTATATTTGATGATTTTGGAAGTTCTGATTTAGATTCTGAACTTTCTTCATCCCCATTCTCATTTTCCATTTGTATTTCTTCTTGTGCATAAATATTTGTCGGCAATAAAGAACCGCTTAACATACCACTTAAACAAAAAATAAAAAATAATTTCATTCCATATTTCATTTGTAGAACCCTCTCTTGGCTTCATAAATTATAGTAAAAATCAAACTACTTGACAAATAAAATTTTTTAGCATTCTAACTTTCAAACTCAAAAAAGGAGTTAGACTCAAAATCTAACTCCAATTCTATTGTTATTTCATATAACCATTACTGTCAAATGTATAAGCCTTACCACCAATATTTAATGTAATATCTTTCGCATATACACTTCCAGCATAATAACACCAACGACTTCCATATGCCACCCATCTTCCCGGCACATAAACACCATTAGCTCCAACATAATACTGGTTATTGTCTACCCATGATGATTTAACATACTTACCATCACTTCCACACCAGTAGTTACCTACCCATGCATTTTTAGTGACTAAACCAGCACCATTCAAATAGTAATCGCCAATCCATTGGTTTGTGACATAAACACCATTTGGCCCAACATAATATCTACCATCATCAACCCAACTAGATTTAACATATCTTCCATCGGCACCACACCAATAGTTTCCTGCCCAATGATTTTTAACAACATTACCATTCATATCAATAAAGTAATCTCCAACCCATTGATTTTTAGCTACTTTACCAACCGCATTTAAGTAGTATTCTTTACCATCTACTTCAATCTTTTGGTTTCTTAAATAAGCACCATCAGCTCCTACATAATATCCATCTGGAGTAAAGGCATTTGTAAGCATTACACCATCAGATCCTAAATAGTAATTTCCTTGCCAAGAAGATTTTAACATTGCACCAGAAGCATTAAAGAAATACCAGTTAGATTTGATTTGTTTCCAACCTGTTACCATATAGCCACTTGCATCAAAGTAATATGTTTGTCCAGAAATTGTTTCAAAATCATTTGTAGTATAAGTACCATCACCATGTCTATACCACCATTGATTTCCATTTTGAATCCATTTATTTTCAATCCATAAACCATCACTTCCAACATAGAAATTATCAATCCATTTATTTGTGGCCATCTTACCATCACTTTCTAAGTAATAGTTTCCTTGCCATTTATTAGTAACTAAATGACCATTTGAATCTACAAAGTACCAGTCATTATCTAATTTATGCCATCCAGGAGTACCTGTTACTTTTAAATAAGCATCTAGTTCATCCTGAGCCTTTTTCAATTCAGCCTTAGCCTTATCATAATTCTCTGTTGCAATATCTAATTCTTTTTTATTCTCATTATTGATAGCATCTGCTTTATTAAATCCATCAACTGCTTTTAAATATGCATTATAAGCTTCCTTCATAGAATTCAATTTGGCATACAAGCCATTAATAATTTCATCATCACTACTTACTACATCCAAAACTCCATTTGGATTTGCGCATAGCTTATCATATGCATCCATTACTTTTTGAATTTCAGCTATTCTAGCCTTCATTGAAGCATCTTCATTCTCTAATTGTTTAATAGATGCATCTAATTTAGAAATAGCTTCCTTAAATGATTGAATATCCTTTTGATAACTATCTATTACAGATTTTTTACTAACAATATCTTGTTTTAATGTATTAACCGAACTCTGCTTTTGGATAGCACTATCATATGCATTCTGTGCATTTGCTAAATCCTTTTCCTTTGTAGAAACATTATTTTTATCTGTTTCTAAATCCTTATTTAATTCAGAAAGTTTTGCATTTAAACGATCCAAACTATTCTTACTAGAATCATACAAGCCCTTTTTACTAGATTCATCCGATTTAGTTGTTTTTAAAACATTTGTCTTTTCATCCAAATTCTTTTTGGCAACCTCTAGATTTGACTGAGCCAACTCTACACCCTTATTTGATTCGGCCAAAACCTTTTTCTTTGAATCTAAATTTGACTTTGCATCATTCACCAATGCCGTTTTATCTACAACATTTTGATCAGCAATCATTTTCTCTTTTTGAGCAGCTGATAAAACCTTTTGAGCATTTACCAAATCATTTGTTTCTGCATTTTTTTTAGATGCCTTTAAAGAATTGATTTCATTTAATAAACCTGATGCAGCACTGTCTTTCATCAATTGATCAAGACGAGCCTGTTTTGTATCTACCTTAGATTGAGCGGCCGTAACTGCATTTTGTGCTGAAGTTGCTTGATCAGTTGCAGTTTGAACATTTGTTTGTGCACTTGATTGAGTTGCTTGTTTAGTTGCGAACAAAGCCTTTTGTTTTTCTAAATCCGCTTTCAAACCATCTAATTTAGTTTGATTCTCACTTAAAACACTATCTGCATTCATAAGCTTGTTATAGTATTCATTGAACTTGGCTTCAAACTCATCGATCGTCATTGTATTTGCAATCGTTATGTAAGAAGAGTGTTGAACAAAATCAAACACTTGTCCTGCATTGCATTCCCATCCATCTGGTGCTGTATCTTTTGAATAAATATAAGCTGTACCTGTAGTTGTATAGTCCTTATTGATAATATTAGTGTAATGGCCTACCTGAGGATATTTTTGATTTAAAGCCTGTTGAACTTCTTTATATTTAGCTGCATCATTGTACAAATCATCTTCTGTCCAACCTTTGGCAGTAATATAATCATATACTTGTTTTTCTTCTGTATACCAACCGTTAAATAACAATTCATCATTACTTTTATAAGTAGCAGCCGCTATGTTTTCTCCAACACGATAAAGTTGAGAATGTCCAAATATTTTCCCATTGGCTGTCGCATTAAGTTGTACCTGTGAAATCGCAAATAATGTTGGATTGACCGTTAAATCACTTAATCCCGGTACATTTGCATCCGTTGTTCTTAATTTATTTCCATAACGAACCATACTTAATGCACGCTTGAAATTTTCTAAACTCGTCGCATCATTTTCTGCACCAATATTTGTATATCCACCATTTAAAGTACTCTGTTTTTCTAAGATTTTTAATGCATCTGTGTATCCATAAGCTTCAAAGAATCCTTTAGAACCTTGGGCAATCTTAGTCTGTGCCTGCTCTTTATCTGTTCTTAATTGATCTACAAGTTTTTGTTGATTTGTCACTGCATCTTGTGCTTCATTGACCTTTGTTTGTTGAGCGGTTACTTCTTTTTTAGCACTCTCTAAAACCTGTTTTGCATTTTCTAAAGCTGTATCCTTATTTGTTTTATCTTGTTTTGCGGATTCAAGTTCTTTTTTTGCACTCTCCAATTCTTGTTGAGCAACACTAATATTTTTATCTAAGCCATCCAATTCTTTTTGCTTAGAATCAATTTGTGATTGTAAAAATTGAATATTTGTATTCACTTGATTTAAATTTATTTGAGCCTTATTTACTGCATTTTCTTTAGCACTCTGCTCATCAGTAGCACTCTTTAAATTATTTTGAGCCGTAACCAAATCTTTTTCAGCCTGAACTACATCTGCTTCATATTGAGCTTTTAAAGTAGGATCACTCGCACTATCATAAATAGCCTTCTTTTCATTATAATTTGAAGTTGCACTATCTAAATCCTTTTGAGCCTGTAAAGTTACACTCTGTGCTTTTTCATAAGCTGCTTTGGCATTCTCATAACTCTTTGTAGCATCAACAATACTTGCTTCAACACTAGCCTTTTGTGCACTTAAATCATCCACCGTCTTTTGTGCATCAGCCAAATCTTTTTGTGCTTTTTCTAAAGCTAACTTTTTAGCTTCCACATCCTTTGACAAAGCTTCTTCACTACTACCATTCAATAAAGCATCATACTCTTTTTGCGCCTTATCCAATTGAGTTTGTGCTTCAATTAATTTGTTAGAAGCATCATCCAATTTAGATGACAATTCCTTTTTCTTATCATTTGCCAAAGTTAATTCTTTCTGATTTGCCTCTAAATTTGAAATTTGTTGTTCTAAAGCCTTTAAAATTTCATTTTGAGTTTCAAGTGAAACTATATCATAATCATTCTTTTTCGATAATTGATACGCATTTAAAACATCATACGTCGAAGTTTTATAATTTTCATACTTCGATCTTGCATCACTCTCAACCTTTTTAGCTTCTTCTGCTTTTTTAGAAGCATCCAAAAGCTGTTCTTCTAATAATTCTTTTTTTGTTTTCTTTGCATTTGTATTCTCAAAAACTAAATGATTTTCTGTAGAATCCATTGCTGCACCTTTTGCGAAAACATGCAACTGACCAGCTTGAGTTATAACCATACTGGCAGTCGCAAAACCCGTTAGTAATTTTGATTTACTCTTCATAGTACCCTGGTATATTGTAATTGACCCATCTAACCGGTCATCTACAATATACTTCTCCTTTCTTTCAACCTTTAATAACCGTGGTTGAAGACGGTTTTGTTAATTTGTAAAATTGAATATGTGAATGTGGATTTGTATATTTATACCCTGTAGCTTGACTACTTTATGGAGGTTCTTACCACACCTTATTCCAAAACAGTGATTAGTTAGATGAGTCTTTGAATTCGTATTTTGAACCAGGTTTTGTGGTCTAAGTGTTGTGGATAACCATTTTCACAAATTTTTATCAAGAAAGGATGTTTATTTATGAAATTAGTTGGTATCGATGTTGGAAAGAACAGTCATCACTTCTGTGTCATGGACAAAGAAAATGGTGAATTCAATGTTACACCTACTTCTTTTTCTAACAACAAAGAAGGATTTGACTTTCTGATCAACTCTCTTAAACCGTATTCTAAAAAATCAATTCTATTAGGTATGGAAGACACTGGGCATTACCATGTTGCTCTTCTAAAATTTCTTCTTAGCAACGGATATACTGTTGCCTTGATCAACCCTAAAACCACAGATCTTACACGTAAGATGGAAGGTGGCA
>ERZ836441.1640-NODE-1640-length-20558-cov-50.579427_pt1 | contig 20558 bp, 17 predicted proteins | sample MGYA00519686_ERZ836441 | MGnify/ENA primary metagenome ERZ836441 (study PRJEB31850, sample SAMEA3708800) | human gut metagenome | biome: human gut; feature: human-associated habitat; material: faeces | place: China | collected 2014 ... | reverse complement strand
CTCTACGACACGCTGGAAAATGTAATTGTTACTACAAACGAAGAAATCATATAAGCCTCAAAAGAGCCTCTTGTTGATTTTACAGGATGCCCTACAGCAAATGTAAAAATAATTTATCACGTAGTATGACGCTGAAAATAAAGAATAAAAAATAACCTGCACTAGAATTCTCTAGTGTAGGTATTTTGATTAACACAATTTCAGTGATATGTCATTGGCAAGTATAAGTGATATAAAAGACAGATAGGAGTAGCAAAATGAATTATACAAAGAATTTGAGGCTAAACAAACCCGAATATGATGAAGTTGTAGATATTGAGAAATTGAATGACAACTTCGATGCAATAGACGCAAAACTCATTCAAAAAGCAACTCAATCTGCGGATGGGTTGCTGTCAGCAACTGATAAAAAGAAACTGGATAACATTGAAGACTATGCGAATAAAATAATCGTAGATACTGAACTTTCTTCAAGTTCGACAAATCCCGTGCAGAACAAGGTCGTGAAAAGCTACGTGGAGCAGACGGCTTCGCAGGTGCAGGACGCGATCAAAAGCGCGATCACCGGGGTGTACACGCCGAAGGGGTCGATCGCTTTCTCGGCACTGCCGACGGCCGCGGCCGGAAACAAGGGCTGGGTGTACAACGTCGCCGATGCCTTCACCACGACGGCGGCGTTCGTCGAGGGCGCGGGGCATAGCTATGGTGCGGGCACGAACGTCGTGTGTGTGGACGCTGGCAGCGGCAGCTACAAATGGGACGTGCTTGCAGGCATCATCGACCTGACGGAGCTATCTGCGGACGAGGTGCAGACGCTCTGGGACTCCATCTGACAGGGGGGGGGACTGACTTATGCAAACAAGCGGAAGTGTAGCGATTAAAAAGCTGATCCAGCTCGTCAAGGCGTCGCTGTCAGGCAAGATGGATAAGTCCGGCGGTACTTTTACGGGCAATGTCTCCGGCCAATGCTTTACCGGCACGTTACTGCAATCCACGGCGGCTACTGATTTGGGCAAAACGCCAGGCAAGATTGCCGTGCTGGATGATGCAGGCCGGGTGCACTACCGGACACCGGAGGAGCTGCTGGATGACATCGGCGCAAGCGGCGGAGGCGCAGACTATGTAACCGAGCAAGGCTTGACCGGCAAGTGGATGTGGCGCAAATGGGCATCCGGCATCGCTGAGATGTGGGCTACTTTCGACTCACCGTCGCTTGACATGACAACGCAGACATGGGGCACGCTGTATACCGCATCGTGGATGGGCCTCGAGGTAAACAAGAAAGCGCGCGAGTATCCGTTTGCGTTTATTGAGAACCCTGTCGTGTCTGCGACGCCAACGGTTACAAACGGCAATATCTGGATTGCCACGAACACCGAAAATGATATCGGCACAAGATTGACGCACGCCCCGGCATATCAGTGCGTGCGAGCATCCGATGCGACGGTTAATAGCCCGCAGATCAGCTACTACGTCGTGGGTAGGTACAAGTAAAGGAGGCAACGCATGGCGAAGAAAAACTACAACGGTATCGAGTTTGACGACAGCGTGGATTATGCCGCGCTGATGGATAAGGCGGCGGCGTGGGAGGCGGTGAGCTGATGGAATTTGTTTCTTGCAATCTGTCAAATTTCCGCGCCGGGCGCACGCAGCCGGTGCGGTACATTGTGATGCACTACACGGCAAACAACGGTGACACCGCGCGCAACAACTGCGACTACTACCACCGCGTGGGCGGCCTGCAGGCCAGCGCGCACTATTTTTGCGACGAGCACGGCGCGATGCAGTCCGTGCGCGAGGGCGACACGGCGTGGCACTGCGGCGCGCGGGCGTACTGGCATCCCGAGTGCCGCAACTCAAACAGTATCGGCATTGAAATGTGCAGCAGGAAATACGCTAATGGGCATTACTATATCAAACCTGAAACGGTAAACAACGCACTTGCTCTTGCAAAGGATATCATGCGTCGCTATGGCATTGATGCAGATCATGTTGTGCGGCATTACGATGTGACTGGGAAGCGCTGCCCTATGCCGTGGGTCGATGATCCGCAGCAGTGGTACAACTTCAAAGCAAGATTGACAGAAAACAAGCATGAAGAAAATGACGAGGAGGAAGAAGACGTGGTAAGATACAAGAATATCAACGAAGTTCCTAAATGGTACAGAAGCGAGGTTCAGGAGTTAATTGACGCTGGCGCTCTGAAAGGCACCGGGAATGGCGATCTTGATATCTCCGAGGACGTTGTGCGTGGCGCAATTATTGGTATGCGTTACGTCGAAGCTAAAAATCCGCATTATCATGCTGTTGATGATATGCCGGAGTATTATCGCAAGGATGCGCAGAAACTCATCGACCGTGGTGCGCTTCGTGGTGTTGGTAAAAATGATCTGAACGTCAGTGCAGATTCGTTGCGCTCCATGATTGTTTGCCAGCGAATGATTGATGAAGCCAAAGAATGGGGCGAACTTAATGGAAAGAAGAAGCAGGATTGATGTCTTGCTTCAATTATTTTTAAGGAGGGAAATGCAATGAAAATCAACTGGACGGTTCGACTGAAGAATCCTATTTGGTGGGTGCAAATTGTGCTTGCAATGTTCACACCGATTCTGGCCTACGCTGGGATCACCGCTGCTGACGTCACCACGTGGAAAGCTCTCGGCGATTTGTTGCTTGGCGCTATCAGCAATCCGTATGTTTTGAGCCTTGTCGTTGTTGCAGCTTGGAATGCAATTAACGATCCGACTACTGCTGGCGGTTCTGACAGCGCTCAGGCGTTGTCGTATAAAACGCCGAAGGAGGGATGACTCATGGACGTCATCGCTTCTTCAAGTGATGAGCATTGCACTTCCGTGAACACGGAGGTGCTTTTTTGATGACTGCTGAAGTTATTTGTGCGTTAATTGCTGGCATAAGCTCTATTGTCGCTGCCGCTATTGGATGGAGGGTAAAGCGGTCAAACGATAGAGCAGAAGCCCATTCTCAACTTAGAAGAAAAGAGAGCCTGCTGTCGCTGCGTATGCTGGATGCGACATTGCAACTTTCTGTTGTAGCAAGTAACGCATTGACAAACGGGCACAACAATGGTAACGTTGAGCGTGCTCGAAAAGCAGCAAAAGACGCTGCGGATGCATATGAGAACTTCATGATAGAAGTTGCTGCTACAGAAATCAGCAAATAATGTCACGAAAAACTATACAATATTCGTGACAAATATATTTTTTAGAGGGTTTACGCCAAACGGCGTAAACCCTCTTTTTTTTGCCATTCAATATGTAATATGTGCTTTGCCTGCCTAATGCTTAAATAATTTGTAATATGGAACGCCTACACCAACCTCGGACGCGGCTTCCATCTTGAAGCGGTTCATCGCCTCACGCGCATTGGGGTTGACAAGGTTGTTGCTGTTGGAAGTAGCCATTTCGTTTTCCATCTCCTTTTCGTGTTTTGGGTTTCTTGACCCGCTACTATTTTCTGCGGACAGAATGGAAGTATGCAGAGCAGAAAAATGCAATTTTTGCAAGCTTTTTTGTCGCTGTTTGCCTTTCTTGCCGGCTGTTTCCGGCGCGCGGGGATGTGCGCCATCCGGTTGCGATGATTGCATTTTCCATTCTGCCTTGGCGGACGGCCCGCGGCAACGGGGACCGCGGTCTATGCAGTGTTCACAAAGCGCAACTTGACACGAACGGGATATCGGTATAATATTTAGAATGCTATTTTGGCATTTTGTACGTATTTGCACAATGTCGGCATAGAATTGCGATAACGATGATTTTTCAAAATAATAAGGAGAACTGACTATGTGTGGAATCGTTGGATACGTCGGCGCGCAGCAGGCTGCGCCGATCCTTCTCGAAGGGCTGCAGAAGCTCGAATACCGCGGTTATGACTCGGCCGGCATCGCCGTGCTCGACGGCAGCACGATCGAGCTTGCCAAGGCCTGCGGCGAGATCAAGAATCTGCTGGCCAAAACGCATGACGGTAGCGATCTTCACGGCTATATCGGCCTCTGCCATACGCGCTGGGCAACGCATGGCGCGCCGACGGAGGCGAACGCCCATCCGCACGTGAGCAACGACGGCAAGTTCGCCATCGTGCAAAACGGCATCATCGAAAACTTCATGGAGCTGCGCGAGATGCTGCAGGCCAAGGGGTTCCGGTTCCATAGTGAGACGGACACGGAGGTCATCGTCCATCTGCTGGATATGTATTATACCGGCGACGGCAATCTCAAGGACACTGTGCTCAAAACGCTCGGCCGTCTGGAGGGCAGCTATGCGATCGGCATTCTGTGCGCCGACTGCCCGGAGCAGATGTTCCTCGCGCGCAACGGCTGTCCGCTGATCATCGGCGTCGGCGCGGGTGAGAACTTCTTCGCCTCCGACGTGACGGCGCTTGTGTCGCACACGAAAAATGTGGTCTATCTTGACGACGGCGAGCTCGCCGAGGTGCGTGCCGACAGCTACACGGTCTTTGACTGCACCGGCAAACCGATCGAAAAGCCCGTTTCCCGCGTCGCGTGGGATATTGAGGCTGCCGAAAAGGGCGGCTATGAGCACTTCATGCTCAAAGAGATCATGGAGCAGCCGCGTGCCATCAAGTCCACGCTCGACCCGCGTGTGAAGGATCACCGCGTTGTGTTTGACGAGCTGAAGATGACCGATGCGCAGCTCATTGGCTTCAACAAGATCATGATCACGGCCTGCGGCTCGGCGTTTTATGCCGGTCAGGCGGGCAAATATGCGCTCGAAAAGCTCACGCACATTCCGGTCGATGCTGACCTTGCGAGTGAGTTCCGCTACCGTGACCCGATCGTCGACGAGCACACGCTCATGATCATCATTTCGCAGTCCGGCGAGACGGCGGACACCATCGCCGCCATCCGCGAGGCGCAGTCCAAGGGCGCGTATGTGCTCTCGATCGTCAACGTCGTCGGCAGTACGATCGCCCGCATCTCGGACGATGTCATCTACACCTGGGCAGGCCCGGAGATCGCCGTTGCGACCACGAAGGGCTACACCACGCAGGTGTCGGTGCTGTATCTGCTGGCGCTCTATCTGGGCGAGAAGCGCGGCTGCCTGAGCAGGGAAGAGGCTGCCAAGCTCACGGATGACCTCATGATCCTGCCGCAGATGGTGCAGCGCGCCATCGACCTCAATCCGCAGATCGCGCAGCTTGCCGAGCGCTATAAGAATAACCCGTCGCTGTTTTTCATCGGCCGCAATGTGGACTACGCCGTCTGCATGGAGGGTTCTTTGAAGCTCAAGGAGATCTCCTACCTGCACTCGGAGGCCTATGCTGCGGGCGAGCTCAAGCATGGCACGATCGCGCTCATTGAGGAGAACCGTCTCGTCATCGCCGTCGCGTGCTACGAGCCGCTGTTTGACAAGACCATGAGCAACGTCAAAGAGGTCAAGGCGCGCGGTGCGCGCGTGCTTGGTGTGGCGCTCGAGGGCAATCGCGCCATCTATTCCGAGGCGGACGATGTGATCCTTGTGCCGCGCATGGACGACCTGTTCGTCGTCCCGGCGGAGATCGTGCCGCTGCAGCTCTTTGCATATTATGTCGCAAAAGCCAACGGCTGCGCGATCGATAAGCCGAAAAATCTTGCCAAATCCGTTACCGTCGAATAAGGAGAGCGTCATCCATGCCGAATCAGTCTGTCATCGTCCTCGATTTCGGAGGACAGTATAACCAGCTTATTGCGCGCCGCGTGCGCGAGTGCAATGTCTATTGCGAAGTCAAGCCGAACACCATGACCGTGGATGAGATCCGCGCCTTTGACCCCATCGGCATCATCTTCACCGGCGGCCCGCAGAGCGTGTACGCCGAAGGTTCGCCGCAGGTTGATCCGGAGATCTTTCGGCTCGGCATCCCCATCCTCGGTATTTGCTACGGCTGCCAGCTCATGGCGCAGTATCTCGGCGGGGAAGTAACCGCCGCCGGCAAAGACACCGCGCGTGAGTACGGCAAGACGGAGACATGGTTTGACACCGATTGCCGTCTGTTCCGCGGCCTGCCGGAGCAGAGCATCACGTGGATGAGCCACGGCGACTATATGGCCAAGGTGCCGGAGTCGTTCCGGCTCGTGGCGCATTCGGATGCCTGCCCGACGGTCGGTATCTGCGACGAGGCGCGCGGCTTCTACGGCGTGCAGTTCCACCCCGAGGTCAACCACACCGAGTACGGACAGGCCATGCTGCGCAACTTCCTGTATGAGGTCTGCGGCGCGACCGGCGACTGGACGATGGGCGACTTCATGCGCAAGTCCATTGAGGACATCCGCGCCAAGGTCGGCGACGGCAAGGTGCTGCTGGCGCTTTCCGGCGGCGTGGACTCCTCCGTTGCGGCGGCGCTGCTGGCTGAGGCCGTCGGCAATCAGCTCACGTGCATTTTTGTCGATCACGGCCTGCTGCGCAAGAACGAGGGCGACGAAGTCGAGGCCGCGTTCCAGAATTGGGACATCAACTTCGTGCGCGTCAACGCGGAAGAGCGTTTCCTCACGCGCCTGAAGGACGTCTCCGATCCGGAGACGAAGCGCAAGATCATCGGCGAGGAGTTCATCCGCGTCTTTGAGGAAGAGGGCAAGAAGATCGGCTCGGTCGACTATCTGGCTCAGGGTACGATCTATCCCGACGTGATTGAATCCGGCACAAATGTCGCTGCCGTCATCAAGAGCCACCACAACGTCGGCGGTCTGCCGGACTTTGTGGACTTCAAGGAGATTATTGAGCCGCTGCGTCTGCTGTTTAAGGACGAGGTGCGCGCGCTCGGCCGCGAGCTCGGCCTGCCGGAGTATCTGGTCATGCGCCAGCCGTTCCCGGGGCCGGGTCTGGCCATCCGCTGCCTCGGCGCGGTGTCCAAGGACAAGCTGGACATCCTGCGCGACGCGGACTTCATCTTCCGCGACGAGATTGCCAAGGCGCACCTGGAGCAGACGATGAATCAGTACTTCGCGGTGCTGACGAATATGCGCTCTGTCGGTGTTATGGGCGACGGCCGCACGTATGACTATACGCTCGCGCTGCGCAGCGTCACGACGACGGACTTCATGACCGCCAACTGGACGCGCATCCCGTATGATGTGCTCGACCGTGTCTCCGTGCGCATCGTCAACGAGGTCAAGGGCATCAACCGCATCGTCTATGATATTACGTCCAAACCGCCCGCCACGATCGAGTGGGAATAATTTCAGAGGTCGAAAAAAGCCTGTAAATACTGGACTTTTTAAGCCTTGAAGCCCCTCGCGGCAGCGATTTGGCAACAGAATTTTATGATTCATAAGAAAAGAGCTATCTGACTTCATTTGAAATCAGATAGCTCTTTTTTGTTATACGCCAATGACAATGAATTCTTCGTTCTCTCAGATTTCGCCTGTGACCCAACGGTCTATAGCAGATATCGTTTCCTTAGCATCACTTACAAATTCGGGGAGAACGGTTTCTGGAATGTTCAGCTGCATCATTTTTCGCCATTCTCCTCTTGTAACACTAGTATCTTCAAACATATCGAATGACACAAAGACTTTTTGAAATGCACTTTCCAGGAAAAAGTAAAACGCGTTGTCCAGTACATACAGTGAATCTTGTCGAAGAATCTTCCTGCCAGCACCAGAATTTCCCTTTCTGAATTCGAGGTAATCACTGCCGCTGAATTCTCCGAGCTTATAAACATATTTATTCATGTATCATTTCCTCAAGCAGCAGATTGTTCAGTCCCTGTGGCGGCGTGATTTTACGTCACTGACTGAAAGCGCCATGGTATTGCATGCACAGATTCAGGCGGCGGCCGTGTGCTGCAAGTCACAGAGCATCCCGCTGTTCGGCCGGCATGCGGTATTCCGGTTTGACGTGGTAGGCGACCTCGGCATACTGCCGCGCACGTGCGCGCAGCGAGAAGTTACCCTTCTGACTGCACCAGACGTAGAGTTCGTGGCAGACCAGATCCGTCGCGATGCGCGACAGCAGATCCGGCGGCTCCTCCGTGTCGATAATGCCCGCCTTGGCGCAGTTATTGGCCAGCGTTGCAAACAGATCGTCCAGCGCATGGATGGCCGTGCGGATGCCTTCGGGCGACTCGAACTGCATGATGAAGAGTGTGCTCGTCAGTTCGGGGCCGAAGTCATAAGCGATCGTGATGAACCGGTCGAACAGCTGCCAGATGCGCTCAAAGTCATTGTCCGCGTGCGCAAACTTCATGAAGCTCATGTCGTCATTGTGCTGCGGTTTTTCCACCATGTATTCGAGGATGCTGCGTTTGCCGTTGAAAGAGGAGTAGAACACGGAGCGGGAGATGCCGCACGCTTTGCAGATATCATTGACGGTCACGTTGTTATATCCGCCGCGCTTAAAGAGGGAAATGGCTGTTTCCGCGACTTCCTCTTTGAATTTCCAGGAAGAATCTTGCACTTCAAACACCCCTGACGAAAAATGTTTGCGTTATTCAAACATTATACGACTTTTGTTTCTGTGATTCAACACACATAAGATTTTATTCGCAATTCTTTTACAGCTTTTTTGTGACTTGTTTCAAAAATGCCCTGGAGGCCTTGACATTGCAGGGTTAATAAATTAACATGGCGACGCTGGAAGCTGTTCAAGTGTCCGAACGGTCAGTCGTTATTTGGATGTAAACTATCAGAGAAGGAAGCGAGAACATGACAAAAGACGAGAAGATTGCAAAGCTCGGCAAAGAAATCACGGATCGCGCAACGGTCCTGCTCGGCAAGGACAAGATCACGCCGGATGCCCCGGAGTATCTGGGCATCAACTCCGCCCTGAAGTTCACGGCGGTGAAGTATGATGAGAAGATGGCGGACGATATCCTCGACATCGCCCTGACGATGAAAAAGCGTGTGCCGCTCACGATCGAGCAGCTCGCAAAGAAAAACCCGCAGTTCGACAGAGCCTATCTGGAAAAAGCGATGCAGGCTATCAGCGAGAGTGGTCTGGTCGAGTTCCACTGGGAGAACCTCGACGGCAAGAACCCGAACCATGAGAAGCGCTGGGTGCTGGACATGTTCGTCCCCGGCAGTGCCGAGATCATGATGATCAATCCCGAGCAGTCGGATATGTTCCCGGAGACGGCAGACTTCTTCGAGCGCATGGCGTATCTGCCGCTGGCGGGCATCACCGAGATGGTGCCTCCCGGAGGTGCCGGCATCGGCATGCATGTTATCCCGGTCGAGAAGGCCATCCCGGCCGAGAGCAAGTCTCTGCCGATCGAGCACCTGTCCCACTGGCTGAAGAAGTACGAGGGCCACATCGGCGTGTCCGTGTGCTCCTGCCGCAAGCAGCAGCGCATCCGCGGCGAGGGCTCCGGCGACGTGGAAGGCGAGTGGTGCATCGGCGTCGGTGATTTTGCCGACTACTGCCGTGAGACGAACCATGGCCACGACATCACCTATGAAGAGGCCATGGAGATCCTCCAGAAGGCCGAGGACCGCGGCTATGTCCACCAGATCACGAACATCGACGGTGAGAACAAGATCTTCGGCATCTGCAACTGCGCCGTCGGCGTCTGCAACGCGCTGCGCACTTCGCAGCTGTTCAACACGCCAAACCTGTCCGCCTCCGCCTACGTGGCCGAGAGCGACCCGGAAAAGTGCGTTGCCTGCGGCAAGTGCGTAGAGACCTGCCCGGCTGGTGCTGTCCGCCTCGGTCAGAAGCTCTGCACGAAGGAAGGCCCCATCCAGTATCCGCACCATGAGCTGCCGGATGACACCAAGTGGGGCGAGGATCACTGGAACAAGAATTACCGCAACGAGAACGGATGCATCCAGACCTGGCCGACCGGCACGGCGCCCTGCAAGGCTGCCTGCCCGGCGCACATCGCCATCCAGGGCTACATCAAGATGGCGGGCGACGGCCGCTATGCTGACGCGCTCAAGCTCATCAAGAAGGATAACCCGTTCCCGGCTGTCTGCGGTAGCATCTGCAGAAAGTACTGCGAGGATGCCTGCACCCGCGGCACCGTCGACGAGCCGCTGGCCATCGACGAGATCAAGAAGTTCATTGCCGAGCAGGACATGAAGGCCGAGCACCGCTACGTGCCGCCCATGAACTCCTGTACGCATGAGAAGTTTGACCAGAAGGTCGCCATCATCGGCGGCGGCCCGGCCGGTATGTCCTGCGCCTACTTCCTGGTCATCGAGGGCTACAGCCCGGTAGTGTTCGAGAAGGAAGCCGTGCCCGGCGGCATGCTCGTCAACGGCATTCCAAGCTTCCGCATCGGCAAGGACGTGGTCAAGTCCGAGATCGATGTGCTGCGCGAGATGGGCGTGGAGTTCAAATGCGGCGTCGAAGTCGGCAAGGACATCACCATCCAGCAGCTGCGCGAAGAGGGCTACCAGGCGTTCTACGTCGCGGTCGGCCTGCAGCAGGCGTCGAAGCTCAACATCGCCGGCGAGGATCTCAAAGGCGTCAAGAGCGGTCTCGACTTCCTGCGTGAAGTCAACGCCGGCAAGCTCAAGAAGCTCACGGGCGATGTGGTCGTCATCGGCGGCGGCAACGCGGCCATCGACGTGGCGCGCGCGGCCCTGCGTCTGACCAAGGGCAGCGTGAACATGTACTGCCTCGAGAAGGACGAAGAGATGCCCACCGTTCCGGACGAGAAGAACGCCGGCATCGCCGACGGCGTCGTCATCAACAACTCCTGGGCGCCGAAGGCCATCCTCGGCGAGGGCGGCAAGGTCACCGGCATCGAGCTGATGCGCTGCGTGTCCGTCCGCGACGCGAGCGGCAAGTTCGCCCCGGTCTATGACGAGAATGAGACCATCACCGTCCCGTGCTCCAACGTTCTGGTCGCCATCGGCCAGCGCTCGGTCTACGGCGACGTTCTGGCCGGCACCGCGGCGGAGACGGCTGACGGCCGCCTGATCGCACACGACGCCGTGACGTTCCAGTCCAATGAGCCCGATATCTTCGTCGGCGGCGACTGCGCCACTGGCCCGAAGTACACGATCGACGCGATCGCGACCGGCCGCGAGGGCGCGGTGTCCATCCACCGCTTCGTCAACAAGGGCCAGACCCTGACGATCCACCGCAACACCCGCGAGTTCAAGGAGCTCAACAAGGACGATATCGTTCTGCCGACCGAGAAGATCAAAAAGCCCGCGCGTGCCGCCGTTGCCATCGACAGCAAGAAGGTGCGCACCATGCAGGACGACCGCGTGACGTTCACCGAAGAGCAGATCCGCTCCGAGGCGTCCCGCTGCCTGAGCTGCGGCCGCAGCGTCGTCGATCCGAACAAGTGCATCGGCTGCGGCATCTGCACGACCAAGTGCGAGTTTGACGCCATCCACCTCAAGCGCGTGCGTCCGCAAAACAGCAAGATGATCCCGGCCGAGGACAAGTTCAAGGCCATCGGCCCCTACGCTGCCAAGCGTCAGGTGAAGATCATCAAGAAGTCTCTGGCGGAAAAGAAAAAGTAATCCATCATTATGAGGCGGGCACAGAACCCTTCCCGCTGTGCCCGCCTGCTTGAAAGGAGCCCCCATGCACGAGCTGAGTATCGTTACTTATGTTGTCAAGCAGGTGCAGGAGATTGCCAAGGAAAACAACCTCACCGAGATCGAGTCGGTCACGCTCGAATTCGGTGAGGTCTCCGGCATTGTGCCGGAATATCTTGAAGATTGCTGGAACTGGTATACCAAGAAGGAGCCGATCATTCAGGGCACGAAATTCCTGTATGAGATCATTCCGGCCGTCACCTGGTGCGACGACTGTAAGACCACTTACCCGACCGTACAATACGGCAAGACCTGCCCGCACTGCGGCAACGGCAACACCTGGCTGCAGCAGGGCAATGAGATCAATATCAAACAGATCGAGGCGCGTTGATTCCGGCACGCCTCCCTGCCTATGGGCAGCAAAAGAGACAGAAGCGGTCGCGCAGCCGCTTTTGATAGAAACACGAACGAAGAGGGAGTGAACCATGAAAGACCTGAAACATCTTTTGTACTTCGAAAACCTTTTGCAGGAAGCGCACAATGACCTGATTGCTCAGGCGCAGAACGAGGGGAAGATCTGCGTTGCCTATGCCTGCGAAAACACGCCCGAGCCGCTGCTGAACCTGCCCGGCGCGTTCTCAACGCGCCTGCGCGCGCCGCGCACCGGCTCTATGGAAATGGCCACATATTATATGACCAGCTTCCTGTGCGAGTACAGCCGCGCGCTGCTCGAGCGCGCCATTGAAGGCGGCTACAACTTTGCCGACTGCATGATTACGCCGGACGGCTGCTCGATGATGAACCGCGCCGTGGAGAACATGGAGCTGCTCAAGACCATGGGCAAGGACAAGCCGAAGTTCTTCTTCGAGTACATGGAGATCCCGATGAAGGCGGACGACAACGGCCTGAACCTGTACGTCCTGCAGTGCCGCAACCATATCCTCACGCCGCTGCACGATGTCTATGGCATCGACGTCTCGGATGAGGCCATCCGCAAGTCTGTCGCCGAGCACAACCGCGTGTGCGAGCTCATCCGCGCCATCGGCGAGTACCGCAAGGGCCCCAATCCGCGCATCACGGGCTACGAATTCCACGTCATCACGCTTGCGACCTATGTCGCGCCGAAGTATCTGCTCATCGACAAACTCGAGGAGACGCTCAAGGAGCTCAAGACCCGCCGCCCGGACAAGAAGACCCCCTACCGCGCGCGTGTGGTCGTCGTCGGCTCTGAGGTCGATGACATTGACTTCATCAAGCTCGTCGAGGAGACCGGCGCGTACGTCTGCGCCGACCGCTTCTGCTACGGCTCGTTCCCGGGCCGCGACCCGATCGTGCTGACGGACGATGAGGACGCACTGACCCAGATCTGCCGCCAGTACATGAACCGCGCCCAGTGTCCGCGCTACATGAACATGCCCAAGATGATCGGCCGCCGCGAATACGTCAATCAGCTCGCCAAGGAGTACGAGGCCGACGGCATCATTTACGAGCAGATCAAGTTCTGCGATCCGTGGGCGTATGAGCGCATGCTCGGCTCGCACATCCTCAACGATGACTACGGCTATCCCGTTTTGTCCGTTGACCGCCCGTATAACATCGCTTCCTCCGGCCAGATGCGCACCCGTGTGCAGGCATTCGTGGAAAGCATGGAGATCAAGAAGATTCAAGGGGGGAAACAGTGATGTCCAACAAGAGAATCGGCTGTGAAAACTTCGGTAAGTTCTATACCGAGGGCAAGGTCCGCAACCGCCGCGAGTGGCGCGGCGTGACCGACACGCTCTATGATTATTCCCGCTGGCTGCACAACTGGATCACCATGGCGAAGATGGTCTCCAAGCCGCGCAACATCAAGGCCATGTTCCGCTATCGCTGGATGGCCAACTATCTGGCCGTGCCCATGATGGTCGACCGCCACACCCAGGGCCTGCGCGATGAATATCTGCGCATCTGCCACCTGGAGCAGGATCTTATCATCGAGGACGTGGCAAAGCTGCTCGACGGCCTCTTCCGCGGCGACCGCCGCATCGGCAAGGACAAGAAATTCTCCGACAAGGTCGTGCTCGTGGACGAAAACGAGATGACCGCCGTCATGATGGGCTTCCCGACGCTCAAGGGCCTGAGCCGTGAGACGCCGTCGACCTATGTCTCCGTGCTGCTCAACCAGCACGCAGCCGAGCATTATATCGACGTCGCGCAGGAGTACGGCCTCGCGGGCGATGTCTGCCCGATGCCGGAGGCGGAGGCCGGTGTGTCCATCGACGACGACGCGCCGGTGCTCGGCGCGTGCGCCGTGCAGTGCAACACGACGTGCGACGGCTCTCTGCTCGGAAACGGCGTCATTTCCAAGCGCCTCGAGCTTGAGGACGGCATTCCGGTGTTCCAGCTGGCAGCGCCCCTGCGCCACCGCGAGGACGACGTGCAGGATTACGCCGCGCAGGAGATCAAAAATGCCATCGCCTTCATCGAGGAGCACACCGGCGAGAAGTGGGACTGGAAGGCGTACTTCGAGTGCGCCGAGCGCGTGAACTACGCCACCAAGTGCCGCCTCGAGTGGCTGGAGATGAACAAGACCGACTATCCGCAGGTCTTTGGCTCCAACCTCGCGCTGTACACGGAGACGAACTACATGGCCATCTGCGGCAAGGTCCCGGCATTCCGCGAGGTCGACCGCAAGATCACCCAGCTCGCCGAGCGTGCCTACCGCAAGCAGAAGAAGGCCGCCAACGAGTACCGCCACCGCGCCATCGTCTGGGGCGTGCAATCGCACTTTTATATGGACTTCCTCGTCTGGCTGCTCAACTGCTGGGGCATCGTGCCGCTGACGGATATGCTCTCCATGGTCTCGACACGCGAGCTCGCCACGACTGACACGCCCGAAAACCGTGAGCAGGCGTATTACGATATGGCATGGCTGACCGAAAACATGATCATGCGCAACCGCACGCACGGCGGCTACAAGGTGCTGCTTGATGAGCTGTGGGAGTTCTGCGAGCAGTTCAATGCCGACATGGTCATTCTCTGGGAGCACATGAGCTGCAAGGCACTCGACGGCATGCACGGTCTGTTTGAAGAGCGCGCCCGCGAGCACGGCATCCATCTCGTCTGGGTCACGCACGATCTGTTCGACCCGCGTGTCATCTCGCGGCAGGGCGTGCGTCAGCAGGTCAATGACTATATGCGCACCGTCATGCAGGAAGAGCCTGTGGATCCGAGCCTGGAGATCCTGAAGGACGAGAAGTCCTGGTAATCAGAGAGGAGATCGAACATGAACAATTTGAAATGCAAGCTGCTCAAGGCCCTTGCGGGTGTGTCGCTCGGCGCACTCGGCGCGTTCGTGGTCACGTTTGTCATCTATTTCTGGAACCTGGACATGAAGCTGACTTCCGTCATGGAGGGTATCCTGCTCAAGCACTACGACAAGATCGACCGCGACCAGCACCTGTAATCTTTTTCTGTACAGCCCGTCTGCTTCGGCAGGCGGGCTTTTTTCGCATGTAAACAATTTGTGACGCCTCTTGACGATTCGGATAAATGCCCTTATAATGCGTAGCGTGCTACATATTCGGAGGTGCATCATGGAGCAATATCCAATCGGATGTCTATTAAAAATGATTACGGACAAGATCAAAATACAGGCCGACGCCAACCTTGCGCAGCATGACCTGACGCTGACGCAAAGCCGCGTGCTCGGCTATCTGGAGCAAAACGGCGGCATAGCGACGCAAAAGGAGATCGAGGGCTTCCTGCAGGTGTCGCACCCGACCGTAGCGGGCGTCATCGGGCGCATGGAGCAAAAGGGCTTCGTGTCCTGCCGCGCAGACCCTGCGGATAAGCGCAGCAAGCTCGTCTGCCAGACACCGCGCGCCGCCGAGATCGCACACGAAATGCAGGCGACCATTGCGGCCGCGGAGCAGCAGATGCTCCGCTCACTGACCCCGAAGCAGATCGCGGCGCTGGAAGCTTCGCTGCGCACGATCTATGCTGACCTCGGCTGAGCTGCCCGCAAACCCGGAAGGAGGAAACCCATGCTTCATACATTGACCCGCAGTCTGCGGGAGAACAAAGGCCCGGCGCTCGTGACGGTTCTGCTCTCGGCGCTGGAGGTGGTGTTCGAGATCGTGATCCCGCTGTTCATGTCCAACCTCATCGACTTCGGCATCGAGGGCGGCAGTATGGCGGCGGTCTGGAAATTCGGCGCGTTTTTGCTGCTGCTGGCGGCGTTCCAGCTGGCGACCGGCGTGCTCGCCGCGCGCATTGCCGCGCGCGCGTCCGTCGGCTTTGCGGCAAACCTGCGCGAGGATATGTACGACAATGTGCAGACGTTCGCTTTTTCGAACATCGACAAGTTTTCCACCGCATCCATCGTCACACGCCTGACGACGGACACCACAAACGTGCAAAACGCATTCCAGATGCTCATGCGTATGGCGATCCGCGCGCCGGTCATGCTGATCTTTTCCATGATCGTGTCGTTTCGCATCAGCCGCGATATCTCGATGACGTTTCTCATCATTCTGCCGATCCTGGCGCTGGCGCTCTTTTTCATCATTCGCAGCGTGTTCCCGGTCTTTACGCGCGTGTTCCGCACGTATGACGAGCTCAACAACGTCGTGCAGGAGAATGTGCGCGGCATCCGCGTCGTGAAGTCGTTCAACCAGGAGCAGCACGAGATCGGCAAGTTTGACGCGATCTCCGCGCGCATTTATCAGGACTTTTCCAAAGGTGAGCGGCTCATCACGCTCAACGCACCGCTGATGCAGTTTTGCATCTATACGTGCATGATCCTGATCTCGTGGCTCGGCGCCAAGGCCATCATCGCCAGCGGCAATGACCCGGCACTCGGCCTCACGACCGGCAATCTCACCGCGCTCATCACCTATGCCATGCAGATCCTCTCGAGCCTGATGATGCTCTCGATGGTCTTTGCCATGCTGACGATCTCGCTCTCGTCCGCGCGGCGCATCGCCGAGGTGCTCGAGGAGCGGACGGATATCCGCCAGCCGGAGCACCCGGTCATGACCGTGCGCGACGGTGCGGTCGACTTTGACCACGTGAGCTTTGTCTACGCCTCCAAGGCGGACAAAAAGGTGCTCGATGACATTGATCTGCACATCCGTTCCGGCGAGACGATCGGCGTCATCGGCGGCACGGGCGCGTCCAAGTCCTCGCTCGTGCAGCTCATCCCGCGTTTGTACGATGTCACCGGCGGCAGGCTGACGCTCGGCGGCGTGGACGTGCGCGATTATGATCTGGAGACGCTGCGCAACGCCGTTGCCATGGTGCTGCAGAAAAACGAGCTGTTTTCTGGTACGATCGCCGAAAATCTCCGCTGGGGCAACGAAAACGCCACGGACGAGGAGCTCCGTCACGCCTGCGTGCTCGCGTGTGCGGATGAATTCATTTCCGCCATGCCGGACGGCTATGACACCTATATCGAGCAGGGCGGCACGAACGTCTCCGGCGGCCAGAAGCAGCGCCTGTGCATCGCCCGCGCGCTGCTGAAAAAGCCGAAGGTGCTTATTCTCGATGACTCGACGAGCGCCGTCGACACGCGCACGGATGCGCAGATCCAGCAGGCCCTTTCCGCCTATATCCCGGAGACGACGAAGATCATCATCGCGCAGCGCATCAGCTCCGTGCAGAACGCGGACCGTATCGTCGTGCTCGATGACGGGCGTATTGACGCCGTCGGCTGCCACGATGAGCTGCTGCGCACGTGCGAAATTTACCGCGAGGTCTATGAGTCCCAGCAGAAGGGAGGCGAGGACGATGCGTGAACGCCCGAAATTTGACAGCCGGACGCTCAAGCGCCTGCTGTCGTATATGCGCGCCTATAAGGGCACGCTCGTGCTCGTGACCATCTGCATTTTACTCAGCGCGGTCGCAGGCGCGGCCTCGTCCATGTTCCTGCAAAAGCTGATCGACGGCTATATCGTGCCCATGCTCGGCACAGCGTCGCCGGACTATTCCGGCCTGATCCGTGCGCTGATCACCATCGGCTGCGTATATCTTGTCGGTACGCTGGCCACATGGCTGTATAACCGCCGCATGGTCACGATCGCGCAGGGCACGCTCAAGCGCATCCGCGACGAGATGTTTGAGAAGATGCAGAGCCTGCCCATCCGCTACTTTGACACGCATACGCACGGCGACATCATGAGCCTGTACACAAACGATACCGATACGCTGCGCCAGATGATCGCGCAGTCCATGGCCCAGCTCGTGTCGTCCGTGTTTACGCTGACGGTCGTGTTCTTCTGCATGCTGTATATCAGCGTCTGGCTGACGCTGATCGTGTGCGCCGTTATGGCGCTCATTCTCGTGTTCGTGCGCAAGCTCACCGGCCGCATCGGCGGCTACTTCATGGCGCAGCAGACGGCGCTGGCGGATCTCAACGGCTATGTCGAAGAGATGGTCAACGGCCAGAAGGTCGTCAAGGTCTTCTGCCACGAGGGGCAGAGCAAGGCGGAGCTGCACCGCCGCAACCGCGTCTGGGCGGAAAACGCCGCGCGCGCCAGCGGCATGGCCAACAGCATGATGCCGATGATGAACGCCGTAGGTTATCTGCAGTATGTCATCATCGCCGTCATCGGCGGCACGATGGCGATTGCCGGCACGCCGAACCTCGGCCTGACGGGCATGAACACGCTCACGCTCGGTATGATCGCATCCTTCCTCACGCTCTCGCGCGGGTTTACAAACCCGATCTCGCAGATCTCCAACCAGTTCAACTCCATCGTCACAGCACTGGCCGGCGCATCGCGCATTTTCGCGTTCATGGATGCCGAGCCGGAGACGGACGACGGCTATGTGACGCTTGTCAACGCCAAGGAGGAAAACGGCATGCTCGCCGAGACCGACCACCACACGGGCCTCTGGGCATGGAAGCACCCGCACGGCGACGGCACGGTCACATACACGAAGCTTGCCGGGCGCGTCGTGTTCGATCACGTGGACTTCGGTTATACGCCGGACAAAGAGGTCCTGCATGACATCACGCTCTACGCCGAGCCCGGCCAGAAGGTCGCCTTCGTCGGTGCGACCGGCGCCGGAAAAACGACGATCACAAACCTCATCAACCGCTTTTACGACATTGCCGACGGCAAGATCCGCTACGATGGCATCAACATCAATAAGATCCGCAAGGCAGATCTGCGCCGCAGCCTCGGCATCGTGCTCCAGGACGTGAACCTCTTCACCGGCACCGTCATGGAGAACATCCGCTACGGCAATCCGGACGCGACGGATGACGAATGTATCGCGGCGGCGAAGCTTGCCAATGCCGACCATTTCATCCGCATGCTGCCCGACGGCTACAACACCGTGCTCAAAGGCGACGGCAGCGGCCTGAGCCAGGGCCAGCGGCAGCTGCTGAGCATCGCACGCGCGGCTGTGTCCGATCCGCCGGTCATGATCCTCGACGAGGCGACCAGCTCCATCGACACCCGCACGGAGGCGCTCGTGCAGAGCGGCATGGATAAGCTCATGGAGGGGCGCACGGTGTTCGTCATCGCGCACCGGCTCTCGACGGTCAAGAATGCGGACGTCATCATGGTGCTTGACCATGGCCGCATCATCGAGCGCGGCAACCATGCAAAGCTCATCGCCGAAAAGGGCGTGTACTACCAGCTCTATACCGGCGCGTTCGAGCTCGAATAATTTCCTGCGCCCCCCTTGCGGCCGGCAGGGGGGCGCGGTATAATTGCGGTAACGAAGCAAAGGAGGAGAACCATGGAGTATCGAAGATTTGGAAACACCATCGTCGCCCGCATCGACCGTGGGGAAGAAGTGCTTGAGCAGGTTGCGGCCATCGCGCAGGCCGAGCAGATCAAGCTCGCGAGCGTGCAGGCGCTCGGCGCGGTCGGTGAATTCACGGTCGGCGTGTTCCACACGGCCGAAAAGCAGTACCACGCCAATTCGTTCGCGGGCGATTTCGAGATCGTCTCGCTGACCGGCACCATCAACACGATGGACGGCGCGTTTTACACGCACCTGCATATGAGCGCCGGCAATGAGAAGGGCGAGGTGTTCGGCGGTCATCTGAACCGCGCCGTTATCAGCGCCACCTGTGAGATGGTCATCACGGTTATCGACGGAAGAGTGGATCGTTTTCACAGTGAGGAGATCGGCCTGAACCTGTTCCAATTCTGAGCATCTGTGTCAAAAGCACGCACGGCTATTGAGTCGCGCGTGCTTTTTTTGCTGCCTTGATCCAATATTCCTATTGACAACATAGGAATATGGGCATATAATTCACATCGATGAGGTAGGATTTTGCACCGGACCATCCTGAGCCTCTCTGAATTCGTGTATACGTATGCAGCCGTGCCGTCAGGCACGGTTTGCCATTGGGAACGGAGGATACATATATGAACAGCAACCTGCTTGAAGTCAGCGGCCTGCACGTGAGTGCGGGCGAGAAAGAGATCCTGCACGGCGTGGACCTGACCGTCGGCAAGGATGAGACGCATGTGCTCATGGGACCGAACGGCACCGGTAAGTCCACGCTTGGCTATGCGATCACCGGCAATCCGGAGTACACGGTCACGGCCGGAAAGATCGTCTTTGACGGCGAGGATATCACACGGCTGCCGGTCAACGAGCGCGCGAAGAAGGGTGTTTTTCTGTCGTTTCAGAATCCGCTCGAGGTGCCCGGCGTGACACTCAGCGCGTTTATCCGCAGTGCGCTCGAGCAGAAGACCGGCAAGCGCATCCGCCTCTGGGACTTCAAGAAGAAGCTTGCCGAGACGATGCAGCTGCTGGCGATGGACGCTTCCTATGCTGAGCGCGACCTGAATGTGGGCTTTTCCGGCGGTGAGAAAAAGAAAGCGGAGATCCTGCAGATGCTCATGCTCGAGCCGAAGCTTGCCATCCTCGACGAGACGGACTCCGGTCTGGACGTCGACGCGGTGCGCACGGTCTCCAAGGGCGTGCAGCTCTATCGTGAGCGCGTGCACGGCTCGTTGCTCATCATCACGCACAGCACCCGCATTCTCGAGGCGCTGACGGTGGACGCCGCGCACATCATGGAGCAGGGCGTCATTGTGAAAAACGGCGATGCATCGCTTGTAGATACCATCAATGAAAACGGCTTTGGCGGCATCCGGGC
>ERZ836441.1633-NODE-1633-length-20645-cov-3.092909_pt1 | contig 20645 bp, 19 predicted proteins | sample MGYA00519686_ERZ836441 | MGnify/ENA primary metagenome ERZ836441 (study PRJEB31850, sample SAMEA3708800) | human gut metagenome | biome: human gut; feature: human-associated habitat; material: faeces | place: China | collected 2014 ... | reverse complement strand
ATTTTCCTGATATTTTCATTTTTTTTGAAATCACTAGCAGAAGTGTTAGTGATTATCTGAAATATGTCCGTATAATAATAATTACAGATAGTATTTGCAGAAAAATCTGACAACATTTTATTCCAAAGATGAAAGGAGAATCAGGTATGAGTAAAAAAATGAAAATCTTTACAGCGGGTGCGTTAGGAATTATGATGGCAGGTCTTGTTTGTACAAATGTTTACGCATTAGACAACAAAGATGTAGTTGGTACATGGTACGCAAACAGTCTTTCTATGGACGGTATGAATGAATTTCATCCAAATGCGATCATGATGGAAATGTCAATGGAAATCAGTGAAGACGGAAAAGGTAAAGTAACAACATCTTCTGAATCAGAAGAAGCAGACGTTGACGATTTTGAATGGAAGATAGACGGAGATAACATTGTCATAACTGCTTCAGATGATGAAGTTATGGAAGGCACCTATGAAGATGGAAAAATCACAATCAGCATGGATGGAATGACCGTAACTCTTGGACAGGAAAAAGAAGAATATAAACCTTATGAACCTGGAAAAGCACTCACAGACACCAAACTTGAAGATTTTGATGGTGAATGGAGCAGTTCCATAATGTCTGCGTTTGGAATGCAGGTTCCAACCGGAACACTCTTTGATATGCAGTTTAATCTTACAATCGATGGCGGTAAAGCAACACTTGTAACAATTGAAAGCGGAACGGAAACCACCACTGAACTTGAAGGCGATCTGGACACAAATGCCCTAGTATTAAAATCAACAGAAGAAAAAACCGAAGAAGACGCCGAAGACTATTCAATAGTCGACACAGATACCATGAGATTATATCTTCTTGATGATGGCAAATTATGTTTCACCTCTGCTGACAGTATGGATGATGCAGAAGAAACAGAAGAAGCTGCAGACGGTGAAGACAGTGAAGATTCCATGGATTGGACTGTAAAAGTATTCTTTGACAAATTGGAGAAAAAATAACATAAATTCTCTTACTCTTTGAAGGAGGTTTAAATAATGGGATTATTTGATAAAAAGAACTGTGATATCTGCGGTGAAAAAATCGGGCTTTTAGGAAACCGCAAACTGGATGATGGAAATCTGTGTAAGAACTGTGCCAGCAAGCTTTCTCCTTGGTTTGAAGAAAGACGCCACAGCACCGTAGAAGATATCAAAAGACAGCTGGAATACAGAGAAAAAAACAAAAATGCTGTTCGCAGTTTCAGTATCACTCGTGAATTTTCTGCAGACAGATATCATGTGTTTATCGACGATAACAAAGGATTGTTCGCCGTAGCATTTAATATGAGCGAACAGGATAATCCGGATATCGTACCTCTGTCTGCAATAACCTCCTGTCGTTTAGACATCGATGAACAGCGAGTAGAAGAAGAATACAAAGATCAGGATGGTGAATCCAGATCTTATGTGCCACCAAGATACAACTATTCTTATGATTACAAGATAAAACTTGGCGTTAACACACCTTGGTTTGATGATATGGACTTTAAGCTTAATACCTTCTCTGTAAAAGATCACGAACGAGCTAAAATGATGAATTATGAACAACTTGCAAATCAGATCATAACTGCACTTACCGGCGCACCGGCACCCGCACCGGTTTATAGCAATGGCATGATGAACCAGTGTTACCCGCAGCAGGGCAACATGATGAACCAGGGCTACCCACAGCAGGGCAATATGATGAACCAGGGTTATCCGCAGCAGGGCGGCATGATGAATCAGGGCTACCCACAGCAGGGCGGCATGATAAACCAGGGCTATCCGCAGCAGGGCAATATGATGAACCAGGGTTACCAGCAGCAGGGTGGCATGATGAACCAGAATACACCTCAGCAGGCTTCTGGTGATACATGGGTATGCGCCTGCGGTGCCACAAACACAGGTGCTTTTTGTGAATACTGCGGATCACCAAAACCGTGATACTAAATTAAAAGGGGGAATACGGAATATGTCTGATGTTATAGAATATAAGTGTCCATCCTGTAATGCCTCGATGGTATTTGATTCTAAATCTCAGCACATGAAATGTCCGTACTGCGATACGGAAATGACGGTCGAAGAGTTTCAGCGCACGCAGAAATCCGAAGATACACAGACGACCGGAAAATCAATTTCAAACGACAACTGGTACTCAATGAGCACCGGTCAGTGGCAGAATGATGAACTGAACGGCATGCGCGTCTACAGCTGCCAGTCCTGTGGAAGTGAGATCGTAGCTGAGGAAACAACAGGAGCAACGACCTGTCCGTTCTGCAATAATAAAATAACTATGAAAGGTCAGTTTTCAGGTGACCTGAAACCAGATTATATCATCCCATTTAAACTGGATAAAAAAGCTGCCAAAGAAAACTATTATAAGCATCTGAAAGGTAAAAAATATCTTCCCAAAGTATTCAAGAAAGAAAACCATGTGGACGAAATCAAAGGCGTATATATCCCATTTTGGCTGTTTGATGTAGATGCAGATGCTCAGATTACATATGAGGCAGAAAAAGTCCACTCTCATACATCTGGTGATACGGAATATACAACACGTGAAATCTATAGTGTCTATCGTGAAGGAAGCATAAGCTTCGATCATGTTCCCGCAGATGGTTCCAGAAAAATGGATGATACACTGATGGAAGCCATTGAACCATATAATTTCCAGGAAGCAGTACCGTTTCAGCAGGCTTATCTGGCAGGTTACCTGGCTGACCGTTATGATGTCAACGTAGATGAACGTATAGACAGAGCCCGTGACAGAATTCGTGTATGTACTGAGAGAGCTTTTCGTAAAACCGTCAGAGGTTATAACGGTGGTGCCTCAGTTAAAGACAGTAATGTACAGATTCATAATGCCAGTTACTGGTATGCCATGTATCCGGTATGGCTTTTAAACACCACCTGGCACGGTCAGAAATTCACATTTGCTATGAACGGTCAGACCGGAAAAATGGTTGGAGATCTTCCGATTGACAAATCAAAATTCTGGAAATCCGTAGGAATTCGCACCGTCCTTATCTGGGGAGTGCTGTACGGTCTGAAATGTTTATTTTTAATGTAGCAGGAAGGAACAGATAATATGAAGATAAAAAAGAAAATATGGGGCTGCCTGCTTTCTCTTCTCTGTATATTTATGCTGGTACTTCCGGTAATGGCTTCTGAAAGCCCGGAAACAGATTCTGAGGTTTCTGCAGTGACTTCCGAAGAGTCTGCAGTACCTACTGAGATTCCTGCAATTCCGGAAGAACGTCAGAAACCACTTCTTGTGGATGATGCTGGTCTTTTAACCGAAGAAGAGAGCAGTGCATTATTAAATAAACTTGAGGACATCAGCCAGAAATATGAAAATGAGGTCGGCATCGTTACCGTCAACTCTCTGGAAGGTAAAACAGCCGAGGCATATGCTGATGACTACTATGATTACAATGGCTACGGATATGGAGAAAACGATGATGGTCTGCTTCTTCTGATCAGCATGGGCGAAAGAGAATGGGCAATCTCTACTTATGGATATAGTCATACTGTAGCTTTTACAGATGCTGGTCTTGAATTCATCAGCGGTGAATTCAAGAGCAAGCTTTCCAGCGGAAACTATGCAGATGCATTCAATTGTTTTGCTGATCAGTGTGATGATTTTCTGAGACAGGCAGCAACCGGAGAACCATATGATGTTGACAATATGCCTTCAAAAGGGAAGGTTCATCCTTTCTGGCTCGTTGCCGATTTAGTTGTCGCTTTTCTGATTTCTTTTGGACTCGTTAAATCAAAATCAAAGAATCTTAAATCTGTAAAAAAACAAGAATCAGCAGAAGCTTATGAACGTAAAGGTTCCATGTCGCTTCGAAGATCTACTGACAGTTTTGTCAACAGGATCGTCACTCAAAGAACTATCAGAAATGAAAAAGACAGCTCTTCCAGTTCCTCTGGCGGAAGCTCATCACATACAAGTTCTTCCGGCCGTTCCCACGGCGGAGCCAGTGGCAAATTCTGAGATAACAACAATTCCGAAATGACAAATAGAAAAACTTTGTCATTGCTCAATATTCAGGCATTATAGTATAATGTAGTTAACAGGTTACCGCTCAATATCCGACCGGTAACCTGCATACTTTAGATACTTTTTTCTGGAAAGGGATCGTAATGCCATATCATAAGAAAAGGTTTTTATCATATACGATTGTTATATTATGCTTTTTGACAGCGTATACATGCAGGCTAATTCACACCAATAATTCTTTAATACAAGCTTTAGTTGATCAGAGCCGTACCAGTATTTATCTTGGAATGTATTGTGCATGGGTCATTTATCTGAACAAACATGTTGTATATAAAAGAATGCGTCAGTGCCTGACGGTCATTGGCTGTTTAATGGTATTCTGGTTTTTTCTGCGCACTGTAAAATACCATATTTTTCAGGATCCTCTTAGCACACACATTTGTTGGTATCTGTATTATTTTCCAATGATCCTGATTCCCACTTTAGGTTTAAATGCTTCCTTTCTTTTGGAAGAAGAACATGACAAAGTAAAAAAGAGAAGTATCTTCTTACTATTCTCGGCTATGTTGCTGATCATATCCGTATTTACAAATGATCTGCATCAACAGGTCTTTCATTTTTATCTGAATCCACCTTATTCAGACAAAAATTACAGCTATGGATTTCTCTTTTTTGTAATACAGGGATGGATTATATTTTGTCTCATTGCAATGGACATAATACTTATTCACAAAAGCAAAATCTCCGGCAAAAAACGTTTCTGGCTTCCGGTAATACCTGGTATTATACTTCTGGCATGGAACATTGCAAATATTCTCCGGGTGCCTATAATCAGCACCATTGCAGGCGATCTGACTGCAATCTGCTGTCTTTGTATAGCTGCCATCTTCCAAAGCTGCATCCTTTGTGGTCTGATTCCTACCAACAGCCGCTACTTTGAATTATTCCAGTCAAATGGCAGTCTGGATGCAGAGATTACAGATAACACTTTTCATCGATATTATTATTCCGGAAACTTTCCAAAACTTACCGAGGAATTGCGTGAATGTGTGATTGCCAATTCTTCAATACAAGAGAATGGAGTTTTGATCAAACATATTCCTGTTAAAGGCGGGCATTTATTCTGGACAGAAGATATTTCTGTACTTCTGGATCAGTACCAGGATATTGAAGAACAGCAGGAAGAATTAACCGAACGAAACCAGCTTTTACAGATGACTTATCAAAAAGAAGCTGCGAGAAAAAAACTAGAAGAACAGAACCGACTTTTAAATATGATTCAGGATCAGACATACAAACAGTATGAGCTGCTTTCCTCATATATGAAAAAGCTTGAACAAACTGAATCCAGAGAAGAATATGATATGCTCCTGAGTAAGATTGTAGTCGTAGGAACCTATTTGAAAAGAAGAAAAAATCTTGTACTTACCAGATACAGTTCACAAGGAGATTCTCTTACTATGGCCGATCTGAAGCAGAGTCTTGCAGAATCCTGCGAAAATCTGAAACTATGCAGGATCCGTGCAGCTTATTATGTACAGGATAAAGAAAAGCAGCTTCAAGCAGATGATATTCTGAACTGCTATGACTTTTTTGAATGGCTGATTGAACAGCTTTTTGATGTTATAAATTCAGTCTTTTTCCGTGTAACCCAGATTGACGAAAAACTACAGATTTCTGTCCATGTTATGAGTTCAACAGATATTCATAATTTTCTGAAAGAACGACCTGAACTTTTAATACAGCAGGAGGAGGAACAGGAATGGTTTATTCGATGTCCGCTCTCATAAATGATACCATAAAATTACAAAATGTTCTTATGATCCTTATGGAAATATGTCTGATTCTTGAATTTATCCTACTATTTTCAAGAATTATGCGTGCTGTTGAAAAATGGAAGATAACTGTTTCCGCATCATGGCTGATCATTTCTTTTCTTATTATGGCCGGACTTTTGAATGACCATCGACACAGACTGGATAAACCTCCGCATAAACCTATCTTTTATTCATTTCCGGCATATGCATTGGTGATCATAATTGTTCTGCTGACTGTTTATCTTATTCTGGCAATTTGCAAAGAACTTAAGGAATACCATAATACATTGTCTCCCTGGTCTGTTTATGAAGCGGTAAACAATGTTCCCTGCGGTGTCTGCTTTTCAGATTCTCTCGGACGTATTATCTTAAGCAACTCCAAAATGCAGGAGTTGTGCAGAATGCTTACTGGAAACTATCTTCAGAATTTTGATTCTTTCCGTTATGCCATAAATTCCGAGCCAGTACAGGATAATGTAATCAAATTAAACTCTGATAACAATGTATTCTATTTTCAGGATGGTTCCGTCTGGATGTTTCAGGAATATCACCTTACAGAACCCTCACTGAAAGGCTATGTACAAACTGTCGCACTCGATGTTTCCGAAATATATTACAACAGTGAAGAGATTAAGAGGAACAATGAAAAACTGACAAAACTAAATCAAAAGCTGGAAGAAATGTATGAACGAATCGGTGATGAAATACGCGAACAGGAAACTCTGTCCATGAAAATGCAGGTACATGATAACTTCGGAAGGAGCCTTCTCTCTATACGAAAAATCTTAGGAGACAAAGAATCACCAGAAAATATGAAGGAACAGTTGGAAACTTTAAAGCAACAGGTTTATATCCTTACCAATACAACCGTCGCTAATAAAGAAAACCAATATGAAGATACCGAAAGACATGCAGAAGAACTTGGTATTTCCATTCAGATCCAGGGCAGCTATCCAGATACTCCCGCATACCGGTGCCTTACAGATCGCGCTATTCGTGAATGCGTAACAAACTGTGCCCGACATGCACATGGAAATACTGTTTTTGTTATTATGAAAAGGAAACGCAACGAATATCAGATTCAGATCACCAATGATGGTGAATTGCCGTCAAAGGATGCCAAAGAGGGTGGTGGACTGTCTGCTCTGCGAAAAGCAGTTGAAGCAGAGGGTGGCTCTATGAACACTTTTTTCGAACCTGCTTTTTATCTGTTGCTGAATTTACCTCTGTTTGATGAAGAATACTAATTCAATTTTGGAAGGAAATGATTCTATGGCACGCATACTCATTGTAGAAGATCAGAAGATCATGCAGAAATATTTCGAGTTTATTATTTTACAGGATCCGGATTTAAAGCTCGTAGATACTATTTCAGATGCCCATGAAGCCGTAAAGATCTGCAATTATTCTGTCATCGATCTGGTTCTGATGGATGTGCAGACCTTCCATAACCATGACGGCCTGTCTGCCGGAAAGGCAATCAGAGAAGAGCATCCTGGAACCAAAGTACTCATTGTAACTTCTCTGATCGATCCTAAAGTTCTGGAAAGAGCTAAGACCGGATGCGCAGACAGTCTCTGGTACAAAGATCATGGTGAAGATGAAATACGTGATGTGATACACAGGACTCTTAATGGAGAACATGTTTTTCCGGATGTGACCCCGGACGTAGAACTGAACTGGATCACCAGCGGTGAGATCAGTCCACGACAGTTAGAAATGCTCCGGCTATATATCTGTGGTATGTCCTATTCCGAAATTGCAAAAGAAATGAACTGTACCACTTCCGGAGTACGCTGGAACTTTCAGGAAATGATTGCAAAAGCCGGATACAACTGTAAAGAGGATCTGATTGCTGCTGCATTAGAAAGTAAATTAATAGTTACCACGCTAAAATAAACCAAAGAGAGGAGATGACATCATGAAGAAAAAATTAATTGCAATATGCCTCAGTGCTTTGATGCTTACTTCTGTTACCTCCGTAAACTGTATGGCGGAAAATCCATACCCTGATGAAGAATCTTACAGCGAATCCAGTTTTGCTATTTTACAGGATATTCTTCGAGAAAATGACTGTCAGACAGGAATCGCTTTTCTGGGGTATATCGGATACGATGCCACAACCGAAGAAATTCTGGATTATACAAACCAAGAGGATTATGTCGCATCTTATCCGTTTCTTAAAAATGGTACCATCGTGGATGCGGGTGGTTATGAAGTCTTTGCGATCGTTCCGGCTTCGGACTGGTCGATCAGCGTATACTCCTCTGAGATGACCGAAGATGCCGTCTACAAAGATTATCTGGATTTCCCGTTATATGAGGGTTCACCTGATGAAGTGATCATTCTCCGATGCAACCTGAGTGAGATTTATTCAAACACAATGGTCACATCCAAAGAAGGCAATATGAGCGTTTCCTACCGTCCTTCCATTTCTTTGAAAGACGGCCACCTGGCAGAAGAACAGCGTTGCTACGATTTTTCAATCTACTATGATTTCGACTATGGACATAATGGTTCTGACAACTGTATGGAAAGCAATCTTCCTGAAGATTATTATGAGGATTATTACAGTGATACAGTACAAAACGCTTATGAACTTCTCTGTTCAACTGATGAGGTCAGCTACTATCTGGGGCTGGGATTCTTTGTATGGTATACCGGAAACAAAGATATGATCGATGACAAAGAATGCAGAGTATTCGTTCTCGGAAAAGACCTGGACGATCATATCGAAGTCAAAAATCATTACGCAGTCAGTGATAATCAGGTATATTACCTTGATGTGATTGAAAATACCTGGAATATTCTTGGATCCGGATAATGTAATTCCTACTTCACAATACCATAATGCTTCCTGATTCTTGAGTTTATACATTCTTGAGTTTGTACCCTTTTTGGCTTGAATTCCTTTTGTAAAGCATATATAATAGGAATACTGTGAAGAAATGTCGCTGCGATAAATTTTGTTGCGAAATTTTCTTCATGTAACCAGTTATATAACAACCTTCGAAAGGAAAACTATGAGAAAATTAGCATTGCGCGATGAAATACTTCTGCAGATTGACAAAGCTGCCCGTTACATCGGTGGTGAAGTCAATGCAGTTATGAAAAACAAAGAGGATGTCGATATCCGTTTTGCAATGGCATTCCCGGATGTCTATGAGATTGGTATGTCCAACCTCGGAATGATGATCTTATATGATATGTTCAACAAAAGAGACGACGTATGGTGCGAGCGTCTCTTTTCACCGTGGACAGACCTTGATAAGATCATGCGTGAAGAGCACATTCCATTATTTACTCTGGAATCTCAGGATCCGGTAAAGGAATTTGATTTCCTTGGTATCACTCTCGGATATGAAATGTGCTATACAAACGTTCTCCAGTTACTGGATCTCAGTGGAATCCCACTTCTTGCAAAAGAACGTACAGAGGATGATCCGCTGGTGATCGGCGGAGGCGCGTGTGCATACAATCCTGAGCCACTTGCACCGTTCTTTGACCTTTTCTATATCGGAGAGGGTGAAATGGTCTATGGAGCCCTTTTTGACGCTTACAAGGCAAACCAGAAGGCCGGTGGCAGCAGACAGGATTTCCTTCTGAAAGCAGCACAGATTCCTGGTATTTATGTACCTTCTCTCTATGAAGTTACCTATAAAGAAGATGGTACCATTAAATCCTTCCAGCCTAAATATGAAAATGTACCGGAAAAGGTTGAAAAACAGCTCGTTATCGATATGGATAAAGATTACAATAAACTGGAAGCTCCGGTCGTTCCTCATATCAAGGCAACACAGGATCGTGTTACTCTGGAAATCCAACGTGGCTGTATCCGCGGATGCCGTTTCTGCCAGGCTGGCATGATCTACCGTCCGACTAGAGAACGTGATATCGAGACATTAAAAGAATCTGCAAGAATCATGCTTCAGAAGACAGGACATGAAGAAATCTCTTTAAGTTCATTAAGTTCCAGTGATTACAGTCACCTGAAAGAGATCGTGAACTTCCTGATTGATGAATTCCGTGATGAGGCAGTCAATATTTCTCTTCCTTCTCTTAGAATCGATGCTTTTGCTCTCGATGTTATGAGTAAAGTTCAGGATGTCAAAAAAAGCAGCCTCACTTTTGCTCCGGAAGCAGGTTCTCAGCGTCTTCGTAATGTTATTAATAAAGGACTTACGGAAGAAGATATCCTGCACGGCGCCGGTGAAGCTTTCAAGGGCGGATGGAATCAGGTTAAGCTTTATTTCATGCTTGGACTTCCTACTGAAACAGAAGATGATATGAAGGGCATCGCGCATCTTGCCCAGAAGATTGCCGAGACCTATTATGAAGTTGTTCCAAAGGAGCAGCGTAAAGGAAAAGTACAGATCAATGTCAGCACTTCTTTCTTTGTGCCAAAACCGTTCACCCCGTTCCAGTGGGCACCTATGTTCCGAGAAGAGGACTTTATTGAAAAAGCCAAAGTTGTTAAAAATGAGATCCGTTCTCAGTTGAACCAGCGAAGCATCCGTTACAACTGGCACGAACCTGATGTGACCGTACTGGAAGGTTTCCTTGCACGAGGTGACCGCCGTTGTGCAGATGTCATCCTCAAAGCATATGAAAAAGGTGCTCTTTATGATGCATGGTCTGAAAGCTTCCACTATGACATCTGGAAAGAAGCCTTTAAAGAAACCGGTGTGGATATTGAGTTCTATACACTCCGTGAACGCAGCACGGATGAGATTCTTCCATGGGATTTCATTGATGCAGGTGTTACCAAAAAATTCCTGATCCGTGAATGGGAACAGGCGAAAGCAGAAACTGTTACACCAAACTGCCGTCAGAAATGCTCCGGCTGTGGTGTACTTAAATACAAAGGAGGTGTGTGCTGTGAAAGTAAGAATTAAGTTTGCCAAAACCGGGCATATGAAATTTGTCGGCCATCTGGACACTATGCGTTATTTCCAGAAAGCTATCCGCCGTGCTGAACTTCCGGTTGCATTCTCCGGTGGCTACAGCCCGCATATGATCATGTCTTTTGCGGCACCTCTTGGTGTTGGTACAACCAGTCTTGGTGAGTACTTCGATATGGAGCTTACTGAAACTGTTCCAACAAAAGAGATTGAAGACCGTCTCAATGCCGTTATGGCAGAGGGTGTGTCCATTTGCTCTGCGCGTCAGGTAGAAGACGGTAAGGCAAGTACCGCTATGGCTCTGGTAGCTGCTGCCGATTATTTTATACAGTTCCGCGAAGGAAAAGAACCTGCTGCAGACTGGCGTGCCGGACTGGATGATTTTCTTTCCCAGAAAGAGATCATTGTAACCAAGAAAACTAAACGCAGTGAAAAAACGGTAGACATCCGTCCATATATTTATGAAATGCATTTAGACGGTGAAGGTGTTTTCATGCAGCTTGCTTCTGCAAGTTCCAACTACACCAAACCGGAACTTGTCATGGACACTTTCCTTCGTTGGATGGATGAGGAACCGCTTCCATTTGCATACATGATCGAACGTCGTGAGATTTATGCCAACAAAGGTGATGAAGAACATCTGAAACTCGTTTCTATGGAATCATTAGGTGAAGAAGTTGAATAAGCTGATCATTACAGAAATGCTTCTTAACGAAGTTCCCTGTACCGTCTGTGCAATCGTCCAGGACCAGAAGGTAATTGAACTTCGTCTGGAGCCTTCCGGGAAAAAAAATACTCTTAACAATATTTATGTAGGACAAGTTGAAAACATTGCCGCCAATATTCAGGCGGCTTTTGTCCGTTTAAGCGATTCCGTAAATGGCTATCTGCCTCTGAATCAGTGTACGAATGCCATTTACACAGATGGTCGAAAAACAGATCAGCCCCTGCGTCCTGGAGACCAGCTTCTGGTTCAGATCAACCGTGAAGCCATGAAAGGGAAACTTCCTGCACTGACCGCTAATCTGAATTTTTCGGGAAAATATCTTGTTCTGACTACAGGAAATCGAAAAATAGGTTTTTCCAACAAACTTTCCAAGGAAGAGAGCAGTTTTCTGAATAAATGGCTGGAAGAAGAACGTAGCCTGCCGGAACGTGAGTATGGCATCATTGCCCGTACAAATGCTGCAGAAGCTTCCAAAGAAGAATTTTTTCATGAATTGGAAATGCTGAAAAAACAATATGAAAAAGTTGCCGTTCATGGACGGAACCGTACCTGTTACAGTCTTCTATATGAAGCAGAACCATTTTATCTGGCAGCAGTTCGCGATGTCTATACCAGAGATCTGGATGAGATTGTTACTGATATTCCTGAAATACATGAAAAGATCTTCGCTTATCTCAGCGAATTTCAGCCGGATAAACTGAAAATTCTTAAGCTGTATCAGGATAAATTACTTCCACTATATAAGCTTTACAGTCTGGAGGGTGCGATCGATGAAGTATGCCATGAAAAGATCTGGCTGAAAAGTGGAGGTTTTCTTGTTATCCAGCAGACGGAAGCGTTTGTTTCCATTGATGTCAACAGTGGCAAATATACTGGAAAGAAAAAAGCAGAAGAGACTTACCGTAAAATAAATCTCGAAGCCGCTGCTGAAATTGCCCGTCAGATTCGACTTCGAAATCTCTCCGGGATCATTCTGGTTGATTTTATCAATATGGAAAACCCGGATCATCAGGATGAACTTTTTCATGTTCTTCAGAAATATCTCCGCAAAGACCCGGTCAAATGCAAAGCAATTGATATCACGCCACTTCATATCCTTGAAATGACCCGTCAAAAGGTTCGGCGCCCATTGATTGAAGATCTGAGGGAATTAAGTGCGAAATAAATTAGATATAATCTTAACTATTTTTTAACACTAGTTTCATTGACTTTTGGTCATATTTGAGGTTATAATGTTTGTCGGCTAAGTAATTGACTAATAAAGAGCCATTACATTGATTTAAAAATTATAGTATAAAGGCAGGTGAACAGAATGGATAATTGTGATTCTCACGGGCGAAGTTGTCGCACAGGACGAAAGAGCTGCATAGGATGTGATGGAATCATTTTTTATCACATTCTGTTTTAATTTGTCTATTTTTCTTTTCTATTTCTTATAGATCTGATTTTTATTCAGATACTCTTTTATCCTGTTAACAGATCCCATGAACACAATTAATAAAACCCAATATGACATGTTGTTTTTAACTTAAAAAGGCATGCCTTATTTGTGTTCGGATAAATAAAAGAACAGGAGGGATACTGCATGGAAAAAAGAGTGCAGGACTACACCAGTGAGATTCTGGAAGTAGTAAAAAGCAATGCGTCACCGGCAGTTCTGTGTCAGCGTCTTCAGGATTATCATGAAAATGATATTGCTGATATATTAGAAAAGCTGAGCCCGGCAGAACGCTGCAAGTTATATAGAATTCTGGATATGGATACTATTTCCGATATTTTTGAATATACGGAAGAAGCAGATGTTGTTAAATATCTGGAGGAAATGAATATCCGAAAAGCCGCTGCAATTTTATCAAAAATGGATACAAATGTATTATCCGATGTTTTGCAGCAGTTTGATCGTTCAAAACGAAAGATCTTCATTGAATTACTGGATGACGAAGTTCGTCACGACATCGAAATGATCAATTCTTTCGATGAAGATGAAATCGGTAGCCGTATGACAACAAATTATATTGTCATCCACGAGAATCTTACTGTCAAAGAAGCCATGACTGAACTGGTTTCTCAGGCTGCTAAGAATGACAATATTTCTACTATTTTTGTTATTACTGCATCTGAAGAGTTTTATGGTGCCATTGATCTGAAAGATCTGATCATTGCCCGACGCGATCATCCACTTGAAGAACTGATCGTTACTTCTTACCCTTACGTATATGGTACGGATCTGATTGATGAATGTATCGAGGATCTGAAAGATTATTCCGAAGATTCTATCCCGGTACTCGACAACGACAATCGTCTTCTTGGTGTTATCACCTCTGCTAACATCGTAGATCTTGTCGATGATGAAATGGGAGATGACTACGCAAAGCTGGCTGGTCTGACAGCGGAAGAGGATCTTAATGAACCGCTCAGGGAAAGTATGAAAAAAAGAATGCCATGGCTGGTCATTCTTCTTGCTCTCGGTATGATCGTATCTTCAGTTGTTGGTATATTTGAAAAGGTTGTTACCAATCTGCCGATCATCATGTGTTTCCAGTCTCTGATCCTGGATATGGCCGGTAACGTTGGTACTCAGTCCCTGGCGGTAACGATCCGTGTTCTTATGGACGAATCCCTGACAGCCAAACAGAAATTTGAACTTGTATTTAAAGAAATGAAGATTGGTCTCTGCAATGGTGGTGTACTTGGTTTAATGTCATTTGCACTGATCGGTCTGTACATTTATATTATCAAAGGCAAAACCCTTATATTTGCATATGCAGTATCTGGATGCATTGGTTTATCCCTGCTTCTCGCAATGCTGATTTCCAGCGCCGTAGGTACCTGCATTCCATTGTTTTTCAAAAAAATCCATATTGACCCGGCAGTTGCTTCCGGTCCGCTGATCACAACCATCAATGACCTTGTAGCTGTAATTTCCTATTATGGATTAAGCTGGATCTTCCTGATCGAAGTCCTTCATCTTGCCGGATAAACCACATTGGGGACGGAGTTAGTGGCTTTAAAGAGCCACTAACTCCGTCCCCAATCTTTATTCTTCTCTTAATTTAACTGCGGTTGCCGCCTGACGCCGTCTGGCGTCGTCTAAGGCTGCGTAATGCTTCTTAGTAGTATTGACATCCTTATGTCCCAGAACGTCCGCTACAAGGTAAATATCGCCCGTTTCCTGGTACAGTGCGGTACCATAGGTGCTTCGAAGCTTATGCGGCGTAATTTTCTTAGTGGTTGTAATCTGCCTGGAATATTTTTTTACCATATTCTCAACAGCCTGCACGCCAATTCGTTTGCGCTGGGCAGAATAGAAGAGAGCGTGCTCATGACCGGCAAGAGGAGTGATTCCCTCACGGACCTCCAGGTATCTTTTGAGTGCTTTTTCTACCTCAGGCCCAAAATAAACAACCATTTCATTTCCACCTTTTCGAGTGACTTTGATTCCATTATTCTTAAAATCTACATCTTCAATATCCAGTCCGACACATTCGGAAACACGGATTCCGGTTCCAAGAAGCAATGTAACGATTGCCAGATCGCGTTCTTTTGTTTTTTCATAAAACACACGTTTCTGGCCGGTAAGTGTATCGCCACAGTGTTCTATATAATCCAAAAGCATGGCAACTTCATCAGTATCCAGACGAATAATGCTTTTTTCATGGATTTTCGGTACATCAATAAGCACTGTAGGATTCGTATGGATCATTTCACGTTTGTAATAATAGGCATAAAAACTCCTCAAAGCGGAGATTTTTCTTTTCAGGCCACGTTCACCATTTGTTTCTGTTTTATCACCTGACTGATATAATTTCAGATATTCCTGGTATTCCTCAAGATCGACAGCTTTAATCTGATCGAGAACATCAACCGTAAAATCAGTCATGGCATGATCTTTGAATGCAGGATTTTCATCCAAAAGAAACTGGAAAAAAATTCGAATGTCATATGCATAAGAAATTCTTGTTTTGGCAGTCGTGGTCGTGTCAATTGCCCGGAAATAATCTTTACAGAATGGAGGCAGCGTTGCCAGAACCTGACGAAGCTTTAATGTATTTTCCATATCTGTATGTTCACGGTAAGTTGTTTTTTTATCGCTCATAAAATTAAATTTCCCCTTCAATATAAAAGAAACTATAAGAACTATAAAAATGGATTTACAAAGGGATTAATTATAGCATTTATCGAAAGAGCCCTTCTCATCTATATGAAAAACTCGGGTTTGTCGTATAGATATAGATAACTCTTTCAAAGGCCATATTCAGGGATTTTTCTGATTTTTCCATATCTGACATTTGTAAAACATTTTCGTTTATAATTTTCAGTTCTTTTATTCCTCAAATTCCGCTGTTACAATAAATCCTCTTGGCGTATGTTCGATATTTTTTATGATTCCATGTGTTGACTTGATTCGTTCTGAATTTTTATAACATCCTGACATGGCTACAGCCGGTTCGATAATATAACTGTAATTCATATATGATTGAAACTCCGAGATTTCAACTTCATCACCAATATGAATCAGTCCCTGGCGTTCCATTTTAAACTTTTCCTGACGCATTAAAATTCTTCTTTCTGTCTAATTATTTTAACTGAAAAATTTATAATATTTTTTCATCCAATATAATCGTAAAAGGTCCATCATTGATCAATGATACCTTCATGTCTGCTCCAAAAATCCCATGTTCTACAACAGGTACTGATTTTTTCGCCTCCTGAATCATATATTCATATAATTCCTCTGCCATATGTGGTTCACCCGCTTCAATAAAACTTGGTCTGTTTCCCTTCTTGCAGTTTGCATACAGCGTAAATTGTGAAACCATCAAAAGTTCTCCATTTACATCTTTTAAGGACAGATTAGTCTTTCCATTTTCATCTTCAAAAATACGCAGTCCAAGCAGTTTTTTTAAGTATTTATCCGCCACCTCTCTGGAATCTTCATGACCTGCTCCCACAAAGACAAGCAAACCTTTATTTATCTTTCCTACCGTATTTTCATTTACCTGTACCTCTGCCTGAAGTACACGTTGTATTACAAGACGCATTTTCTTCCTCCCGGATCTATTATTTATATATCTGTTTTATTTTTATTATACCATGTGCAAACAGCTAAGAAAAGCCCTGTACAGGACAGCTCATTTCTGTAGAACTCCTGTAACAGGGCTTAAAATATCCTGTTTATTATTTGGATATTTTGGTTCTGTCAAAAATTTTAATGGATTCAATTATTGCCTCAGTTGCATAATCAATACCAAGCTTACCGCTGTCTATGCAAAGATTATAGCTCCGTGCAGCTCCCCATTTCTTATTGGTATAGTAATTATAATAACTGGCTCTGCTCTTGTCAGTTTTTGTAATCATATCTTTTGCTTCTTTTGGAGTTTTTCCATGTTTGGATGCAATTCTGTTGATTCTCCAGTCAAGATCCGCATGCACAAAAATACTGAAACAATCATTCCAGTCTGCCAGTGCATAATCTGCACAACGTCCTACCATTACACAAGGTCCCTCACCTGCCAGTTTCTTAATTGCATCAAACTGTGCCAGAAAAATTTTGTGATTCATTGGCATATCTGAGAATCCTGATGAAGAATATCCAAAAGAATAAGTATCCATTACAAGAGAATACAGAAAACTATTGGTTGGTTTTTCATCATGATGCTCAAACAGCTCTTTGCAGATTCCGCTGTCATTTGCAGCGTGTTCCAGAAGTTCCTTATCATAACATTTAATTCCGAAATATTTAGCAACCTCCTGTCCAATCTGTCTTCCGCCGCTTCCATATTCACGTCCGATTGTAATAATTGAGCTTGTACTGTTCATAATATACACTCCCTTCTGCAAAAATCATGTTACTATTATACAATATTTTCAAAAGAATTCCAACTATTTTCTCAATTTATCCAAAAGTTTTGAAAAATATTCCGGAATCGGAGCCTCAAACTCCATATATTCTTCAGTTACCGGATGTATAAATCCAAGAATCATTGCATGAAGTGCCTGTCCCTGAAGATGATAAGGATTTTTAGAAGATCCATAGACTGTATCTCCCAGGAGTGGATGTCCCAGGCTTGCCATATGTACACGAATCTGATGCGTGCGACCTGTTTCCAGACGACATTCAATATATGTGGCCTGACCGAAACGCTCCAGGACTTTATAATGTGTAACTGCCTCTTTTCCATTTTTATGGTTGATCGCCATCTTCTTACGATCGATCGGATGACGCCCGATCGGTGCGTCTACAGTCCCTTCATCTTCTTTGATATTTCCCTGAACAATTGCGCGATATCGTCTTTTAATACTGTGTTCCTTAAGCTGTTCTGCAAGGTTTCTGTGCACCATATCATCCTTACAGATCAAAAGAGCCCCCGTAGTGTCTTTATCGATACGATGAACGATACCAGGACGCATAACTCCATTGATTCCGGAGAGATTATCTCCACAATGTGCCATTACAGCATTAACCAGCGTTCCCTCCATATGTCCTGCACTTGGATGTACGACCATGTCTTTAGGCTTATTTACAACCATAAGCCATTGATCCTCATACAGAATATCCAACGGAATGTTCTCCGGCTTTATATCCGGTGTCTGCAGATCCGGGATATTTAAAATAACATGATCTCCTGGCTGTGTTTTATAATTTGCCTTAACAATATGGGTATTCACAGAAACCGCTCCATCTTTCAGCAGCTTCTGCAGATAAGAACGCGAAAGATCCGGACAGCACTCTGCCAGATACTTATCGATTCTGACGCTTTTTTCTGAAGAATCTATATTAAATTCTAGTTTTTCCATAAGTCATCCTTTATTTTTTAATAAAATCAAAATCCTCATCTCTGTAGTGGAAAAGAACGAGTATCACCAATGCAATGCCTCCACATACAACATAGATATCTGCAAGATTAAATATCGGAAAATCGATCAAAGAAACATAAATAAAATCTACAACATATCCTCGAAATGCCCGGTCAATAAAATTTCCTGCCGCACCTCCTGTCAGAATACCACCTGCCAGAATCAGTGGAATGTAATATCCTGTTTTGGGAATTCTGAAGAAAAGCCACAACATTACAGCACAAAAAGCTATGCACAGTACAAGAAAAAGCATCTGACGTCCCTGAAGCATGCCAAATGCCATTCCTCTGTTTTCCAGATACTGCAACTCCAGCACACCCGTAATAAGCGTCATCCCGGATGTGCCCTTTAATTTTGATACTGCCCAGTATTTTGCTGCCTGATCTGCCACTATGAGTAATATAATTCCAGTAAACCACACCAAAAAACAGATAAAAGAAGCTTTCTTTTTATTCATCGAAGAATCTCCTGAATTCCCTCCAGCAATTCCTGATCTGTCACGGTACGATCAATAAAACTGCCTCCAAGGCCCTTCATAAGAACAAATTTAATCTGTCCCTGTTCCATTTTCTTGTCCTTTTTAGTCGCATCAAGAATATCTCCCGCACGCAATCCCTCGATGTACGTTGGAAGCCGATAAGCCTCACAGCCCTGTACGATCTGCTGATATTCTTTTTCTGTAAGCAGTCCTCTATTCAGAGAAATCTTTGCAGCTGCAATAAGCCCAATCGCAACACACTGACCATGCAGGAGTTTAAAATCCATGAGTTTTTCTACTGCATGCCCAATCGTATGACCGAGATTAAGCAATGCACGTTCTCCCTGCTCTTTTGGATCACGTTCTACAACACCTGCTTTGATCTCACAGCAGCGACGAATCATTTTCTTCAGAAGTGCTATATCCAACTGCTGTATTTTTTCCTGCTCCGCACACACAAACTGATAAAAGTCTCCGTCGCAGATAAGCCCTGTCTTCAAGACTTCTCCCATGCCACAGGCAAACTGTTCTGCCGGAAGAGAACGCAATGTGTGAAGGTTCATATAAACAAGACGAGGCTGATGGAAAGCACCTACCATGTTTTTATACTGCTCCAGATCTACTCCGGTCTTACCTCCAACACTGCTGTCCACCTGAGAAAGAAGTGTTGTAGGAACCTGAATAAAATCGATACCGCGAAGATATGTTGCCGCACCAAATCCTGCAAGATCACCTACCACACCGCCTCCAAGCGCAATGATCAGACTCTTACGGTCCAGTTTTTCCTCGATCAGTACTTTATAAAGCTGTTGTATTGTATTCAGATTTTTGCTTTTTTCACCTGCTTCAAATGTAAACACAGATATTTTGGAAGCTACTGGTGAAAGAACTTTCTGTACCTCTGCCGCATAAAGCGGTGCCACATTCGTATCTGTTACAATACAAAAATTTCTGTTCTCCAGTCCCTCTGTCCGAATTGCGTCTGCAAGTTTCTCAAACCCATCCTCAAAATAGATCGGATAGTAAAAATCTCCGTTTCTTCTGACCTGTAATGCATCTGTGCCCATATCCTAGTCCTCCTGATCCTTACTGATAACGCAGCAGTTTCACACTGTTCCGTCCTTTTTTTGTCTGTCTGGAAACGCCCTCATACCGAAATCGCCCCTTACCACGTACCGAAATAATATCTCCATCTTTTGGCTCATATCCATTCGATGTAATTAATTTTCCATTTACAAATACCTGACCGCCTTCTATGAAAGGAACCATACTGTTTCTTGAAGTCTGAAAAGCCAGTCCAATCAGTGCATCCAGACGTACGGAAGCACATGTGCCATTGATCTCCTGAAATTCCGGCTCCGGTATATGTTCCGGATTATCCACCATAGAAAGTTTCATAGTCGTATGGCGTACTCTGGTCAGATTTTCTATGATATAATCTGCAATTTTTTCGTGACAGAATATCCATGCAGTATGCTTCTGTACAAGAATATCTCCTATCACAGCACGCTCGATTCCCAAATTGAGAACTGCTCCCAGAAAATCACGATGCGTCAGGTCCTCTGAAAATTTCGCAGCAAGTGGTTCTGCCTTCAGACATTTAATAGGATACTTCCATGGAAATAAAAGAGCATCAGGATGAAATGCTACCATCTGACGCTCTGCCTGTTCGTAACCGCCAAAACATTCCATAACTACGCCTGGCATTTGATTTTTACGGTCATTTATGATATTTTGTTCATTTAAATTAAGAAAATCCGAAAAAGTGACAATATCTCTCTGATAAGAAAGATTTGCCAGTTCCCGGATTCTCTTGATAAAGAATTCGTCTTTTTCCATTGTTA